>ERZ773022.1344-NODE-1344-length-16634-cov-5.458954_pt1 | contig 16634 bp, 9 predicted proteins | sample MGYA00580839_ERZ773022 | MGnify/ENA primary metagenome ERZ773022 (study PRJEB29015, sample SAMEA2738020) | human oral metagenome | biome: human oral; feature: human-associated habitat; material: dental | place: China | collected 2044 ... | reverse complement strand
GCACGAGGTCGCCGAAGTCGTCGTCATCGCCAACGGACTGCGGGCTGCGCGTGCCCGCAAGCAATAGGTGTTCCGTCCAACGCCATAACTCAGACATGCGCTACGAAAATCCCCTCTATCTCGCGGAAGAGGCGGCGGCGTTGGACCTCATCGCCGAGGGGCGCGTGGCGCTCGGCGTTTCGCGCGGTTCGCCCGAGCCGGCAGAACGCGGATGGGAGGCCTTCGGATATCGCGGCGGCCAAGCCAACGGCGCCGACATTGCCCGGCAGAAGTTCGAACTGTTCATGGCGGCGGTCCGCGGCGCGGGAGTGGCGCGATCGGCGCCGCTGGAAGAACAGTACCCCGCCCTGTACAAACCGGGAATTCCGCTGCCCGTCTTCCCCCAGTCCCCGGGTTTGGAGCGGCGTATTTGGTGGGGTTCTGGGTCGCACAAAACGGCTGAGCAGGCCGCGCGCGACGGCGTGAACCTCATGAGCTCGACCTTGGTACAAGAATCCGACGGCGCCTCCTTCGGGGAGATTCAGGCCGAGCAGATCGCCAGATACCGCGCGGCATGGAAGGAGGCGGGCCACGGCTGGACGCCCAGGGTCTCGGTCTCCCGCACGATCTTTCCGCTGGTCGCCGAGGAGGACCGACAGCTGTTCGGCGTCCGCGGCGAGGGGGAGGATCAGGTCGGCTACCTCGAAGGCGCCACCAAAACGACCTTCGGCCGAACGTACGCCGCCGAGCCCGACGTGCTCGTCGAACAGCTCAAGGCCGATCCCGCAATCGAGGCCGCCGACACCCTGCTTTTGACGATTCCCAACCCGCTGGGTGTGGATGTCAACTTCAGGATTCTCAAGAACTTCGCCGACTACGTCGCGCCCGCCCTCGGCTGGGCGCCGGCGACGGAGGGCACGGAGGGCGCCGCCGAGGGGCGTTCCGTCGGCTGAGGCGCGGTAGGCCGAATCGCGCTTCGCAGAATTGCGCGGCGGTTGGAGCCCGAGGGCTCTGGGCGGGCCTGACGGCGGGTCCTAGGGGATGCCTTCAAGATCCGTGTGCCGTTTCGCTCTGGCCGGCTTCGCGGCAGGTCCGAGACGGTGCGGCAGCGGGGTTCCAAGTCGACCGGCGGCGGTGCGCAGGCTCTGAACAGGGCCTTCTTGTCCACAACTCCTCGTGGCAAATCGACAGCGGTCTTTCGGTGTGATCAAATGTTACTCAAACAACATATTCACGCGAGGAGATTCGATGACGAAGACACGGCTGCGTTCCCTTTTCGGCGGCGCGGCAACGTTATCACTGCTGATTGCACCGATTGCGGCTCACGCCGACGGGCGCGGAACCCCCGGGGGCTCCTCCGATTCGCAGATTTCCGCGGACGGCCGGCCGACGTACAAGCCGACGCCGCCGCAACCGGCGCATACTCAACCGGCGCAGCCGCGGGTTCCCAAGCCCGCCGCCCCGAACTCGGGCGCACCGGCCCCGAGTGCGAATGCGCCTGCGGCCCCGAGCTCGAACGCGCCCGCCGAGGCGAATGGAACCGTGACTCTCGATCTGTACAACCTGACCGACGTCCACGGCCACATCGAGAAGGCGAGCAAGAACGGGGCCGTCACCGAATCCGGCGTTTCGGCGGTCGGCTGCTACCTCGACAAGGCCCGCACCGCCAACGGCGACTCCTCCTTCACGCTGCTCGGCGACAACATCGGAGCCTCGCCCTTCACATCCGGCTCGCTGCAGGACAATCCGACCATCGCGGCGCTCAACGAGCTCAAACCCGTGGCCTCGACGATCGGCAACCACGAGCTCGACCTCGGCGTCGACGTCTTCAAGCATCGCATCGACGGAACAGGAGGGTACACGAAGGTCGGCTTCCCGTACCTCGGCGCGAACGTGGACGGCATGGGCCGGTACCTTGGCGACAAAGTGATATGGACGTCGGCCTCCGGCGTCCGGGTCGCCTTCATCGGGGCCATCGCGGGCGACGTGCCCTACAAGCTCAGCCCGGGCGCCACGGCGGGGTTGACGTTCAACGACCCGATTCCCAAGATCAACACGATGGCCAAGGAGCTCAAAGACTCCGGCCAGGCCGACGTCGTGATCGCCATGCTCGACGACGACGTCAAGAACAACTACCCGAAGATGGGCCCGTCCGTCGACGGGATCATGGGCGGCGACACGCATGTGCCCTACAAGTTCTCGATGGTGAACGGGGCTCGGGGCAACAAGCTCTCGGCCATAGCCTCCGGATCGTACACCGACAACCTCGGCAACCTGCAGATCACCTACGACAAGGCGGCGAAAAAGGTTGTGCGCTCCGAGGCCAAGCTCATTCCCGCTTCGGAAGTGGCCCAATGCGGCGAGAAGCAGACGATCAAGCAGATCGTCGACAAGGCGGTGGAGGATTCCAAGGCGGCCGGCGACAAGGTGGTGGCCACGGGCTACGGCTCGGCGTTTTCCCGCGGCGTCTTCTCGTCGAACGGCGAGGCGCCCGACCCCGGTTCCAACCGCGGCATCGAGTCCTCGCTCGGCGACCTTGCCGCGGACTCTCTTCAGGAGACTGTGGTCACGAAAGAAGGCAAGCCGGTGGACATCGGCGCCATCAACGCCGGAGGGCTGCGCGCCGACCTCGTCCCGTCGGCGAACGGAGACATCACCTACCGTCAGACCTTCGCCGTCCAGCCCTTCTCCAACCAGCTGGGGTATGTGACGATCACGGGCGCGGACTTCAAGAAGGCCCTCGAGCAGCAGTGGAAGACCAACCTCAATACACAGAATTCCCGGCCCATGCTCAAATTGGGCCTGTCGCGGAACGTAAAGTACACCTTTGACCCGGCCAAGCCTTACGGCAATCGCATCACGTCTGTGACAGTCAACGGAAAGCCGCTCGATCTCAAACGCAAGTACACCGTCGGCTCGGTCACCTTCCTGCTTTCCGGCGGCGACTCGTTCGACGCCCTGACCGCTGGCGGCGCCCCTGTCATCACCGACAATCTCGACCGCGACAAGTTCAACTCGTATCTGGCCGCCAACCCGGGCCTCAAACCGCGCGCCGCAAAATCCTCCATCGGGGTCACCCTTCCCTCCGAGCCGGTCAAGGACGGGCAGACGATTGACGTTTCCCTCCGCGGGCTGTCCTTCTCCGAAGGGCCGTCGGTGACGAAGAACGTCAAAGTGAACGTGGGGGAGGCGTCCGCGACGTCGCCGGTGGACAACTCGTTGGCGGACCCGGACGCGAACAACGAAAAGGCGACGATCACGGCCGACGGCGCCGGCCGCGCAGTCGCCAAGGTGAAGGTCGACGGCAAATGCGCGGCGAATCCCGGGAAGCAGATCAAGCTTCCCGTCACCGTGAGGACCGATTTCGCCGAAGTAGTGGGGGCCGAGCAAGGGCTGACCGTCACTGTGGCGTGCGACGGATCGGCGCAGCCGACCGCTTCGCCTTCGTCCGCCGCCCCCGGAGCGCCTTCGGCGTCGCCCTCGACCGGTCCGAGCGGCACGGCCGCGCCCACCGCCACCGGCAGCGCCAAACCGACCCGAAGCGGCGACCCGAGCGACGGCGGCAAGCCAAGCGCAAGCTCGAAGCCGAGCGCCACGGCCAAACCCAGCGCCACGGCCAAACCCAGCGCCACGGCAAAGCCGAGCGGCACGGCGAAACCCGACAACCCCAACCCCGCGCCCACCGCCACGGTTAAGCCCAGCGCAACCGCCGAGGCCCCGAGGCCCAGCGGCGACGCCTCGCCCGGCTCCGCGCTTCCGAGCGCAGTAGACCCCGGCAGCAACGGGCCCCGCGACGGCGACAGGCCGGGAGACGACGTTCGGCCCAGCCCCACTGGAGATCCGGATCCCGCGAAGGGCAATGCTCACAAGCGGAGCGAACGCTCCGTGCCTCATGCATCGCAGGTGCCTCATGCATCGCCGGCGAACCGCAACGCGGACGGGCCCGATGCAGGCAAAGCCAAGCCGACGGCTGCCAAGCGCAACCTGCACACGCCGGGTCTGGCGTACACGGGCGCCGAATCGCTTCCGCTCCTCATCGCGGCCCTTGTGCTCCTGGCCCTTGGCGGCTTGCTTGTGGCCCGCCGTCGGACGGCTCAAGAAGACAACTGAAGCAACAGGCGGAAGGCCGCCGGTTTTGGGCACGGAGAGCGGCGCCCAACCGGCGGCCGCGTCGAACCTCCTTCCGGCCGATCGAAAGCGTATGCTGAGTGAAGCGCTTGCGCCGATCGCATGCGTCGATCGGACGGAGCGCCCCTGATGCGCCGCGGGTCGAACTACATCCTCCCAACGAGTCGCGGCGCGTCAGTCTGCCCGCGGCTTTGTTTCCTTGCGCGGGGCGCAAGAGCCCGCGTTTGGAGGCGGAAGGCATTGCTGCGCGGTCGCGCCTGTGCCGCGGGTCAAAGTCCGCTTGGCTGGCCCCTTCTGACTCTTCCTGCTGATCGTTTTCTACTTGTTCGCAGCGCGCGATTTTATGGCCGTTGTGATAAATTTCGACTTGTTTCATCCGTCTTGCGGCGATGTCGAGGCGGGAGCGCTGTGTCCTTGGGTGTCGATTGAGAGGCAGGGAACTGTTCATGGTTGATGCCCGCCCGTCGCCGCGCGGTCTCAAACGCCTGGCAACCTTTCTTCTGTGGCTCGGCGCTCTGGCATACATCAGCGCGATAGGCGAAGCGATTATCGGCTGGCCTCTCGGCATCCACGATTCCTATCTGTCCGAACTGGCGGCGCGCCAGTATCCGAAGAGCTGGCTCTTCCGCCTCACGGACTTGCTCAGCGGCGTCGCCATCTTCTCCGGCACCCTGCTTTTCGTTCGGCAAGCGGGGTTCCAAGCCGGACTCCCTGGAAGATCCGCTTCGATCGTGCAAGGAAAAATCGCGCAAGGCAAAAGGGCCCTGCGCGCAGGCTGGGGCTCCCTTTGTCTCTTCCGCCAGGCTCTCGCCGCAGGGCTCTTGACCTTCGCCCTCGCGACGATCGTCGACAGCACGGTGACCCCGTTGGATTGCGCCTTGTCCCTGCCGGAATGCCGCGAGCAAATCGAGTCCGGGGAAGCGGGACGATACGAGTGGATGCACGACGCCTCGAGCGTTGCCGTGGGAGCGGGCACGGTGACGGTCGCTTGCAGCCTCATTCTGATCGTCCTTTTCCGCCATCGCGCGCGCTACTCGCTCGGGATGCGGGTCGCGGCCCCCTCGCTTGCGGTCAGCGTCGTTCTCCTCGTCGGTTTGCTCACGGGCGCCGAGCTTTTGGGAGTCGGCCCCGTCGGCCTCGCCCAACGAATCCAGGTTTCCTTGACTGGGGTTCTCATCGCTTTCGCCCCGGCGGGATTCGACCCGGAAGGAGCGTTCGCCGTGCGGCGACGCCGCAAGTGACGCCGCGTCCAATGCCGCCGCAATCGAAGGTTCCACAGAAATCGCACACAGAAAGCAGTGATTTTACAGGGACTTCACAAGTTTTCGTGATGGCATTGATGAGAAAACGGGAGGCTTAAAAAGAGTCCATGCAGCTATGCTGCGCGACGAGCGAGGTGACGCGATATGACGTGGATGATTCTTCCGGGGTGGGGGCTCCCTCCGAAAGACTACGAGAAGCTGGCGGGCCTCTTGGGGCCGGACACCCGCACACTCGATTCTTGGAAGGTTCCTCTGACTGCCGACACCGACGACATTCGCGCCGAGCTTGGAGCATTGGATTCGCCGAAGGTCGACCTCCTCGGGCATTCGCTCGGCGGCCTAGCCGCGATCGAGTGGGCGCTTCGCCGCCCCGACCAGGTCAGACAGCTCGTTCTCATCGACCCCACCGCTCCAGACGAGGTCCCGTCGCGCTTCCATGTAGAGGGGAAGCTTCGACGGGGAATGGACAAGCTGGCCGGCGCCGCCGTCGAGGCCCTGTGGCGCGTGGGGCCCCAGATTCGTCGATGGGGAATCCGCCAAACCACCGGAAGCGAAGACGCCCTCCCGATCGACGAGGCGCGTGCGCGCTACGGGACGCGGGAAAACAGCCGGCGCCTGGCAGAGCAGCTTTCAGCCAGCTGGGCCCATGCCGCCCGCGTCGATGCTCTGCTCGACGCCGGCGCAGCGCGACGTCGCAGCCCGGCGCCGCTTCTCCTCGTCGGCGCGGGCAACGGCAAGCAGCGTCGATTCCTGCGCAGCCAGTGGGATCTGGGACGCAAACTGCACGCTCGAACGATCATGCTGACCGGCCAGAATCACGTCTTCCCACTGACGAGGCCGGATCTAGTTGTGCGCCACATTGAAAACCTGTGAACCGCGAATACTTCCGCGCTCAGTTCATCCGCGTCCACAGCCCGCCTGGTTTCGCGTCGCACCGCACGCTGCCCGCCCTCAAAACTTCAGAGCCCCTCCAAGCGCAGAAGAGCCGGGCCGCCTGCCGGGCATCAACGGGCAAGGCAGGCCTCTGATCCTCGATAGACAAGGCAGGCCTCTGACCCTCGACGGGCAAGGAAAGCCTCTGATCCTCAGTTGGCGGGGCGAGCCTCCGGGCGGACGAACGGGAAGGCGAGGGTCTCGCGAATCGAAGCGCCCAGCAGGAACATCGCTATCCGGTCGATGCCCAAGCCGAGGCCTCCGGTGGGGGGCATTCCGAATTCGAGGGCCGAAAGGAACTCTTCGTCGACCTCCATGGCCTCGGGGTCGCCGGCCGCTGCCCGCAACGACTGCTCGGTGAGCCGCTGGCGCTGATCGATCGGGTCGGTCAGCTCGGTGTAGGCGGTGCCGAGCTCCATTCCGAAGGCGACGAGGTCCCAGCGTTCGGCCAAGCGCGGGTCGCCTCGATGGCGCCGTGTCAGCGGCGAGGTCTCAACCGGGAAGTCCGTGTAGAAGGTGGGGGCGCCCGTGCTGCCTTCGACTAGCTCCTCGTAGAGCTCGGTCACGAGGTCCCCCGCGGTCATCGAGGCGGCATACCGGATGCCTCGCTCCCGGCACAGTCGCTGGAGCTCGTCCGCCGGCGTGTCCGGGGTGACGTCGGCGCCGACGGCCCGCGAGACCGCCGCGTGCACGGATACGACCGGCCATTCGCCGTCCAGGCTCACGACGCCGCCGTCGGGCGCAGGAGCGACGGGCTTCCCGTGGACCGCCCACGCCGCCGTCCGAATGAGATCCTCGGTGAGCCTGCGCATCGTCGTGTAATCGCCGTGCGCCTCGTAGGCTTCCAAGGCCGTGAACTCGGGGTTGTGCGTAGAGTCCGCGCCCTCGTTGCGGAAGTTTTTGCCGATCTCGAAGACCTTCTCAAATCCGCCGACGCACAGCCGCTTAAGGTACAGCTCGGGCGCGATTCTCAAGGTCAAATCGAGGTCGTAGGCGTTGATGTGCGTTGAAAACGGCCGTGCGTTCGCCCCGCCGTGGATGCGATTGAGCATAGGCGTTTCGACCTCGACGAAGCCGTGCTCGGCCAGCCTCCCTCGGATCGCCCGCACGGCCGCGCTGCGTGCCAAAAGGCGGCGTCGCGCCTCTCCGCCGAGCGCAAGGTCCATGTGGCGCTGCCGCACGCGCGCTTCGGCGTCGCGCAGCCCCCGGTGTTTGTCCGGGGGAGGGGTGAGGCACTTTGCGGCCATGCGCCAGCCCTCCGCAAGGACGCTGAGCTCGCCGGAGCGGCTGCGACAGGCCGCGCCCGTAACGCTGACGAGGTCCCCGGGATCGACCGTTTCCCTCCAGAGCGCCAGTCCGGCTTCGGGGCGGTCGGCGGTGAACATGACCTGGAGCTCCACGCTTCCCTCCCGCAGATCCGCGAAAAGGACTCCGCCGTGGTCGCGCACTCGCACAACGCGTCCGACCACCGAGACGGCCCCCGAATCGTCCCTCACGTCGCTGAGCGCGTGGCTTCTCGGCACGTCCGCGGGATAGGGGTCGATGCCGACGTCGATCAGGCGCGCCAACTTTTCCCTGCGAATTCGCTGCTGCTCGGAAAGCTGCCGCTCCGGCACGGTCGGCGTGAAAAGATCCTCTTCCTGTTTGCGCACGGCTTCGGCGAGCTTTGCCGCCGTCTCCGGGAGGTTGAGCTGCGATGCTCGGGAGCGGCGCTGGAAAGTGCGGGGAAGCTCGGGGACAAAGCCTTCGGCCTGCCCGACGGCGATGAGCACCTGGGTCAGCTGCGCCGTGCTGCCGTAGCAGAGCAGGCGCGGGCGCCATTGCGGCAGGTACTTTTCGTTTGACTGGTAGAGAGAGTGGAGCTGCCACCAGCGCGAAGCGAAGACCAAAACCTTCCGGTTGAGCTTCTCGAGCGGGGAGGCGCCGATGCGCTCGCCGCGGGCGAAGGACTCCCGGAACATCGCGAAATTCAAAGAGATTTGCGTGATTCCCAGCCTGTCGGCATTCGCGATCAGCTGGGTGACCATGAGCTCGGTGACGCCGGACACAGCGGCCGGGGAACGCCGCATGAGATCCAAAGAGACGTCCCGGCGGCCCCACGGGACGAAAGACAGGAGGCCGCACACGTCGCCCTTCGCCGTGTGTGCGGTGACGATCACCGTGCGCCCGTCGCGCGGGTCGCCGATCCTCCCGGAGGCCATGGAGAAGCCGCGTTCCGGGCCGCCGCGCCGCCACACGTCGGCGATCTTGACGAGCTCCGCCAGCTCGTCCGCGGGAATCTCCGACTGGCGCCGAACCTGCACCCGGTATCCCGCGTTCGTCGGCCCCGCGATTGCTTTGCGGACCGCTCGCAACGCCGGGTTTGCGAGCCTGAAGGAGGCGACGTCGATGACCGCTTCGTCGCCCAGGACGATCGCCCTGAGGCCCTGTGCGCGGTACGCCCTCGCCCCGTCTTCGCTGGCTGAGATGACTCCGGGGACCCAACCGTAGGAACGCGCGTGCTCCAGCCATTTTGCAATTGCCTGAGGCCACGATTGCCTGTCTCCGATGGGATCGCCGGCGGCCAAACACACGCCGAAGACCACGCGAAACGACAGGGCCGCCTTGCCGTCGGGGGAGAAGACCGTTCGTCGATCGTCACGAGTGGCAAAGTACCCGAGCGAATCCGCTGAGCCGGCGGCGACGAGGAGCCTCCGCACCGCCAGTTCGTCGTCGTAATCCCTTTGGGCGTTCTGCGGAGCGGCGCGGAGGAAGACGACGATGGCCAGCACGAGAGTCGCAACCGAGATGACGCCCGACGCCGTCTCCACCCAGTACGGCCCTTCGATGGGCGAGCGGAAGGGGCGCTGGTCGGACGGGAGGCCGAGCGCCACAGAAACGCTCCAGTTGACCGCTTGGCGAAAGGGAAGTCTGCCGAACCCCGCCGTTTCCAGGGCGAAAAAGGCGAATCCGGCCGACGTCGCGAACCCCAACGCGATGACGAGGCACGCCCGCCGCAAGGCTCCGGGGGCCAAGCGGGCGGGAAAGGCGCTGCGCATCCAGAAGGCGCTCGCGACGACGAACAAAGCGAATGCCAAAGACGCGAGAAAATGCCAGCCGTGCGGGCGGAATCGCTCCGAAGAGTCCGAGTCGATGTGAGAGAGGACGGTTGCGACCGCCAGCGCGACGATCATGGAGACCTGCCACATCGCCACGGACAGCCACAGCGCGGCGCGTTGGCGCCGCAAAAGCCCCAGTGAAAGGAAGGTGAGCAGGAAGAAAGACAGCAGGGTCGGATAGGAAGGGATGTTCGTCACATTGAGGACGCGAGCGACGGCGTAGACGAAGTCCGGAACGAAGGCCAGCAAGAGCAGCGCTACCGCCTGCCACACGGCGAAAGCCTGCACAGTGAACACCAGGATGCGGGCGCCCAGCTCCTTGGCCCGGCTCGGGCTCTTCTTGCGGTTTGCGCCCGCCGGGCTCTCAGCCGCTGCGAGCGTCCCGTCTGACATCACCGAGTGCCCGTCCGATGTCACGCCGTCCAGCGTGTGCTCTTCTGACGTGTGCCCTTCTTGCATGGATTCCCCCGACGGCATGCGCTCTTCCTGCGCCGCGCAGTCCGAGGCGCTGTCCGCCGTCGTCGGCTGCTCGCTCGTCAAATCCCTTGTCCTTCTCATCGGCGATTCGCGGGTTTCCGTGAAAGCGCGAGGCACGCGCGTGATCCGAGCGTCGGTCCGTCTGCGTGCTTGGGGCGTCCAGGTGCGGTATACCCGTGAAATTTTCTATTGGAACTGTAACGGGTCGGGCGCCGCGCAGTCCATCGCGGAGGGATTCGAGTGACGATTGTCAGCGATTCGGATGCGCGCAGCGAAGGGGCTCTTTCCCCAACGGGCTTTCGCCGGGCGGCGCCCGCGGTCCGCCCGCGACCACATCGTGGATGCATCGACGTCGCAACCCGCCGCACAGTCGGCTACGGTCCGCCCGCGACCACATCGTGGATGCCCGCAGCGGAATCTCATCGGGATCGTCTATGTTCGACTCATGGACGAACGAAACGGCTCACAGCGTGCACTGATCGTCGGGCTCGGAATTTCCGGCATGGCTATGGCCAAGGGGTTGCACGAATGCGGGTGGGACGTGACCGTCGTGGAGCGCGCCCCCGAACGCCGTCGCGGAGGCTACTTCGTCGGGCTCTTCGCCGTCGGCAAAGTGGCTGCGAAACAACTGGGATTCGACGGAATACACAACAGGGCGCCCAAAGTTCGAGACAACTGCGCACTGGGCAAAAACGGCGAAAAACGTCGAGGGCTCGGCTTCGGCGACCTTCCGGGCGACCCGTGGCTCTTGCTCCGCAGCGACATTGAAAACGCCGCCTACGAGGCGATCGACGCGCTTGATCCGAAGATCGACGTGCGGTACTCGACCGTCCCGACGCGCATCGAGCAGGACGGCGCCGGCGTCGACGTGTGGCTCAAAGACTCTTCGGACGGCACGGAAAGCCGCGAGCGCTACGACCTGCTGGTGGGCGCCGACGGCGTGCACTCCACGGTCCGCAAGCTCGTCTTCGGGCCGGACGAGAAGTACATCCGGCATTTGGGGTACATGATCGTCGCCTCTCAGATTCCCGAGGATCTTCCGGGGCTCGAACGCGGCCAAGGCGCGACCTTCGCCGAGGCCGGAAAGTCGCTCTGGGTGTTTCCCTTCAAGGATCGTCCGGCCACCCTCATGTTCAGCTACAAGTCCGACGACGTCGCCGCCGAGTTCGAGGCCGCCTCGCCTGCCGCTCGAATCCGCGAGGTGTACGGCCCGGTCGCGGCCCCGCCGGTCAAGGCCGCGATCGATCAGCTCGAGCGCGCCGACGAGAGCCTTTTCGACGAGGCCGTGCAGGTCCGGATGGACCGATGGCACAAGGGGCGGGTCGTGCTTATGGGCGACGCCGGATGGTGCCTGACCCTGTACTCGCGGATGGGGGCCTCCACCGCGCTGGCGAGCGCGAATTTGCTGACCGCGATCATCGGGCGGAGGAAGGGCGACGTCGAAGGGGCGCTCGAAGAGTGGGAGGCCAGGTCGCGTCCGTTCATCAGGCACTACCAGAAAGTCGGTGCGCGCAACAGGGCTTTCTTCACTCCCGCGGGCAGGGCAGGCGGGACGGCGCGCGCCCTTGCCATGTCGGTTTTCAAGCGCCCATGGGGGCGTTCGCTGCTCGCGGCCTTCGTCGGAACCGGAAGGAAAGGCAACAGGCTCATGAAGTCCGTCATTCCCGCGCGGGGGCGGATTTCGGCTTCCCAGCCGCGCGAATAGGCGGGGGCTTTCATCTTTTCGGCTTCCGATCGAGCCCTGCGGCTCTCGATCCTGGGCCTTCGGTCCGTAGGGGCCGGCCGCCGCCCAAAGAGAATGACGGAATTCATTGAAAACCGTACTATCTGCGCCTTGCCCATGTCGATGTCGGAAAGTAGCGTTGAACCATGAGCAGCTGGCCCCTTTCTTCGGCGCGCGTCGGAGCCCTTTGCGTCGCTGCGGTGCTTGCTCTGGCGGGCTGCCGCGGATCGGACGCGGGCAATTCCTCGACGGAACCGGGGCAGTCCCCGAGCGCGGAGGCTTCGACGGTGCCCGGCGCCCGCGCCGGGGCGAGCGAGCACAAGGCAGGCGCCGGGGCGAAGCCGACGGCGGCGCCCTCGGGGCATCATCGCGGGGCTCCCTCCCCCTCGGGGGATTTCACGAAGGCGGCCGTCAAATCGGAGGAGCCCAAGCTGTCCAACCCTTTCGACTCGCTTTACGACCGGGATTTCAGCCTCGCGGCTCTGTCTGCCGACCCTGCGGGCGCCATGGAAAAGCCTGCGGTCGCGGAGGGCCTGAAGAAATCGGCGACGCTCGATCCCGCCAACAAGACCTTCGTCTATCGGGCGACGGACGCCGGCAAGGCCGGGGGCGACTTCGTGCGCCACGACAACTCGCACAAACAGGCCTTCAACGCCGACAACACTCGTTTCATCGCGCGCGACGGGCAGGGCGCCTGGTACCTCTACGACGCCGCCACGTTCAAGCAGATTAAGAAACTCGGCGAGCTCAAGGGCAATTGCGAGCCGATCTGGCACGCTTCGGATCCGAACCTGCTGCACTTCACTTTGCGCGACGGCGGGACCACGTGGTGGACGTACGACGTCGAGGCCGAGAAAGGCGAGGTCATGTTCGACTTCTCCGGCAAGACGCCATGGTCCCAGGCCACGTCGTTTTCGACGAAGGGCCGGGGCACGGCCAGCGCCGACGGGCGGTATCTCGCCCTCACCGCGACGCGGCACGACGAGGCCACTCAGACCAGGAACGTCTATGGAGTGGTCGTGCTCGACGTCAAAGACAAGCGAATCGTGGGCGCGCTGGATGCGAGGAACTTCCCTAAGCCCGGAGCTTTCCCAGACTATGTCAGCGCCTCGCCGAGCGGCAGGCACGTCGTCGTCTCGTGGCCGGGGGACGCCGGAGGGACCCGCGCCTACACCCGCGACCTCAAGGACTCTTTCGAGCTTCCGACGACGTCGAAGCACGCGGGCATGGCATACGGCCCGCAAAAGCAGGACTATTACGTATTCGCCGACTACGGCAAAAACCAACTCTCCGCCGTCGACCTCGACTCCCACGAGCGGATCGGCCTGCGCAGCCTTTACCCCGCCAAAGGCGAAAACTACACGTTGGACATCAGCGGACAGGCGTACGACAAGCCCGGGTGGGCCGTGGTTTCGACGTACGGGGAGAAGAAAGACGACGTTTCAGACGAATCGGCGCCCCAGGAGCGAGCCGACTACCGGAAGGTGTGGCTGGTCGAGCTGAAAGCCGGCGGACGGGCGCTGAGCGTGGCCAACGTCCGAACGAACGCTTCCGCGATCGGCGGTTCGTCGAAGGACGCGGCCCCCCAGGCGGCCGGCGACCCGGATTTCTTCAAGCCGCAGGCGAGCGCCTCGCGCGATCTGAGCAGAATCGTCTTCGCCGACAACTTCGGTCAGGGGCCGATCGAGAGCTACATGGTGGGCCTTCCGAGCTGGGCCGTCAGGTGACCCAGCCGGACGGTTAAGACGCGCCGAGCGCCGCCGCCAGGGCCTCGCCGGCCTCGCCGCAAGGTGCCGCAGCTGCACGCAGGGCGCCCGCCGTCCCGCGCCTTCCTGCGGCCTCACTCCTCGTGCCACTGCCAGTCCATGACCCGCCACGGGAGGTCGGCGAAGAAGGAATCGAGCCGCTCAATGTGCGGGTTGAGCACGGCGGCCACGATTTCCGGGTCTTTGTCGCGGTAGGCGCCGGGCAGGCCCAACGCCTCGTAGTCAACGTTCAGTTCACGCGTCGCCTCGCCGCCGATCGAAATCGCTATGCCGTTCGAATCGGTTGCCGCGCATCGGAACTCCGTTCGGTCCCAGGGGATCTGCGCCGTCGTCGGCGTCGCGGCCTCCGTTTTGCGCTCGACTCGGTAGACGCACGACGACGTCAAGAGGAAGCCCGCGGATCCGGGGCAGTCCATCCAGGCGAAGGGCACGCCCTCGACTTCGTCCTTGAGGGCCCGGAAAGCCGGCCAAAACCGGTTCGAGTGCGAGGGTTCCGAGCCTTTCTTGCGAGACAGGTCGGGCAGATGGACGGCTGCGGCGTTGGCCGGGTCGAGAAGAATGAAGTCCACCCCGTGGCGGCGCGCCGTCTCAGCCCAAATGCCGTCGGCGGCTTCGCAGCAGCGCCTGTACTCGGCCTGGCTCGCCGAATTGCGGGCGAGGACCCGCCGCGCCTCCTCGAAAAGGATGCGGGAGGCGAACCGTTGGGGGCCGGGAGCTTGCGAGGTCTTCGGCGCAGGAGGTTTCACGGCATCGACGTGCGCCTTGTATTCGGCGAGCGTCTGCGCCGGCAGCAGGGGCGCCAGATTCTCGGCGAGCCAGCTCAAGTCAGGGCGAGGCCAAAAGCCGGCCGCCTCGAACACGGGGGCGGGCGAAATCGCGAAGCCGTAGACGGCGCTCAACAGACTCCCGTCGTTCAAATTGCCGTTTGACGGTTCGCCCGCAAGGATGGCGCCCAAAGCGCACGAGGCAAGGAACTGCTCCCATCCCGTGTATAAAGCGGCGATTTGCCCTCCATAGTGTTCGATCGCTTCCGTCGCCGCCTCGTCGTCGATGAGCTGCGAGCTGTAGGCTGCGGAGAGCAGAAAGACGACGAAGGCGTCGCTCAAGCCCAAGGGGCCGCGGTTGTCGGCGACCGCCATGAGCCACGCGGGAACCCTCCACTGCGTGGAGGAGGCCGCGCGGCTCGTCTGATCGATTGCGAGGTTCGCCGGATGGAACGCGACGCCCTCTTCCGCGCTCTCCTTCGCCTTCTTGACGCCGAGCTTTTCGAACGGGCCCAGGCGCGGCGCGAGGGCGCGGACCGAATCGAGGGTTTGCGTCGAATCCGGGATCCGCGGCGCATCGGAGGCCTGCGCCGCCTCCTCAACGGAGGCCTCGCCTGCGCCGTCGGACCCGGAAAGGTACATTTCTTTCGCGGCAAAGGAAAGATCGTTTGAAATGCGCGCCTCGTCGGGAAACCTTCCGTAGACGTCGGCGATGAGCCGCAGTGCGGACGCGCCGCCTTCCGCCGGGGCCTGCGCACCTGCCGCGGCAAGCCTCCTCATTGCGCACTCGGCCAGGTCCTTCATCGCCGAACTGCGGCTTTCGGATGCGCGCCGAGGCGGCGCGACCGACAGCAGGTCCTCGGCGATCACTTTCGGAGCGAGGGGCGTGAGATGATGCAATTCAAAGCGATACGGCGCACTCAACAACATGTACTCGGACTTCAATTCCATTTGCCTTGGCTCGCGCTTCTTTGTTGTTCGTCCTTATTCATGATCCCGTCCTTGCTTCCGGACCCGAGAGCATTCGGCTCACTCGCGCGGAACCTTGCCGAGGGCCTCGCCTTTCGGACGAAGGCGACGGCTCCCTGGAGACGACGGGCTGACCCGCTTCATCGTACGTATGGTTTCGCCTCTGCGCAATGCCGGTCTGCTTGAGAAAACACGGTCTGCTCGGGAAAGACGGCATTGGGGACGCGTGGAACTGGGATTCGACTGGCGCGAACGTTGAACGATGGCAGGGAGGGTTCGAGATGCGGAAAGGGCCGAGTTCGGGATGCTGCAAGGTCTGAGTTTTAGATGCTGCAAGGGCGGAGTCCGGGATGAGACCGGCGTGGACTTCGCCCCAGCCGTTTGTTTTCCGGGCAGGGTGTCTCTAGATAGAATGCAAGAAATCTTCGCCCCATCCGTTTCGGATGCGCAAATGAAACTTGACGGCAAGCGGGAAGGAATGAAGATGTACGAAAACAGCGACTACGGCGGCGGTCATCCTGGATATGATTGGAATCGGCAACAGCCGGGCGTTTTTTACGCCAATGCCCAGGCGCCCGGTCCGGTCGGAGGAAGCGCGTGGGGCGGCAAGAAGCCTGCGAGGCGCTCACGTGGGGCACTGGGGGTGGCCGGATTCTGGGTTTCCGCCTCCGCTTTGCTTGTGAACGTCGTAGCGGTGCTTCTCTTCAGGCAAGGCATCCATGACCTCTTTGAAGCGCCGCTCGCCGATCCCGGCGCGTTTCCCGACGACGGCATGGCCAACCTCTTCTTCCTCATCATCCTGATGATGTTGGCCGGGATATGGGCCATTGCGGGTTTTTCTCTGGGAATCTCCGGCTTGGTTTTCTCTTCGAAAGAGGGGAACGCGAGAAACAAGATTTACTCGATCCTGGCGATCGTTCTCAGCGTCTGCAACCCGATCGCAGTATCGATTATGATTAATTCTATTGTTCTCTAGCCTTGGTGACCGCTCACAGGCTTCCTTGCGGCCTCCGATTTCTCTGACCGCTTCGGGCCGCCCATCGACATTGCCCGCCTCGGAGCGGGCTCATTCGTCGAATTCTGGGATGGCCACGACTTTACCGAAGGATTCTCGAGAGGCGAGGTATGCGTGGGCTCGCGGCATCTCGCTTAAACGGAACGTCCGCTCTGGCCTCACGTCGATCTCGCGGCCTTCGATCGTCGAGATGAGCGCTTGCAGTCTTTCGCCGTCGACGTCGCCTGAATAGAATCCAGTCAGGTAGCCCCCGTTTGTGTCCATGATGGGGTCGAAGCCGTCAAGGGTCCACTGCCCGCCGAGCAGCCCTGTGATGCACACGGTTCCGCCCGGCCTGATGTGGGCGAAGGTGTCTTGTGCCGCCGCCGGGCCGACCAGATCGAGGATCGCATCGAAGGAGTCCTCCGTCTTCAGCGCATTGCGATCGTCGACGACGCAGCGGTCGAACCCCTCACCGAGGAGGCGTTCGCCCTTTTGCGCGCTGCGCGTCGATCCTGCGACGCGGCACGAGGGGTAAAGG
>ERZ773022.1343-NODE-1343-length-16652-cov-3.241971_pt1 | contig 16652 bp, 7 predicted proteins | sample MGYA00580839_ERZ773022 | MGnify/ENA primary metagenome ERZ773022 (study PRJEB29015, sample SAMEA2738020) | human oral metagenome | biome: human oral; feature: human-associated habitat; material: dental | place: China | collected 2044 ... | reverse complement strand
GGTTTCTGTAAGGGCGGCGCACTTTTGTCCACGAAGTGGACGTTTGTGCGTGTAGTTTACCTACGAACCAATATTTCTTGAGTATATGAGCTCTCCATGCAAAAGTCAATCAGTGAAGTGCAAATGAGCGCCGCGCATCAGTGGGCAAGAAACGACAGCCGGATCTTCTTTTCCAGCCCTTCCTTGCGAAGCCAGGCCACGACTCCCTCGCTGAGATCGGCCGCCGTGGCTTTGCCCGAGGTCATCTTCGTCAGAAACTCCACCGTCTCCTCTTCCATCTCCAAGCTCTGGATCAAATCAGCGGCACGCTTCATTGCCGCTTTCAAACCTATGAATACCTTCGTCTCTGCAGACCAGTCTTTCGCTGTCTGAATCTCTTCCATACAGCGATCTGTCTTTTCTTCGTCGATTCCTCGAATGACGCGCAGCGTGTTCCATGTACCCGCCGTATAACTGCGGAAATATGCCGACCACGCCTTTTTCATCTGCCCGTGAAGCGCATCATAGCGGCGTTTCGCTTTTTCCACGCTTTCCTGCACAGCGTACCCAGTACTCACGGCAGCCTCAAGCTCATCGAGCAGCGTCAAGCAGTCTGTCCGAAGCTCCTCCGAAACGGGAAATTCCAGCGTATCGCGAACACACGCCAAGGAGTCAGAAAATCTTTCCACCTCCTCGACCACGGCACGGTACTTCTGATCGAGAGCCGCCTGCTGCTTTTGGTTCGCCCGTCGCTCTTCCCTCTGGCACAGGGCTTTCATATCTTTCATTTTTTGATCGAGCACATCGAAGATCATGCCTGCGCCTCCTTCGTGAAGTAAGAACGACCCTTCTCTATCTTCTGCAGTTCCTCTTCATAGCGGTCAGCCGAACCCTTTGCAGAGATTTCCTCTCCCAATGCCGCCTGCCTCTTTGCCATCTCGGCGTCGATTTTTTTGAAGTCGGCTTCCAATCGCTCGAACAAGTCGAGCAAAGGCTTCAAGTCCGTCAGAGGATCGCCCGAAAACGCCAGGAGCACCGCCAACGGATCTTTCTCTTCCAACGCACCGCCGACATCACTCAGCGCCTTGGCGATCTGCTTTGCTCCTTTCTTCACCGGATCGGTCGAAAAGAACGCCACGGAAAACTGTGTGCGATTGGCCTCGTCGTAGAAGGCTTTGACGCGTTCCGCCAGCATCAGAAGATCTTCCTCTTCCATCGCCTCGCCGTCATCGAACTCATCCGCCCCCCAAAAGGCGCGAATCTTTTTCATCATGCTCCGTGCCTTCTCCTGCTCGGCATCGGCGACCTTGCCGACGCGCTCAACGATCTTTTTCAAATGGTCGAACACATCGCGCCTGCGCTTGACGGGATCCTGCATCTCAAATGCCGATTCCGGCACAGAGAGCCTGTTCGACTTGACTTTGCGCAGCGTGCGCGCCAGATTCGGCTCATCTAGGACGATCACGGAACCGCCGTCGCCCTGCGCGATGTTAAAATACTGTCGAACCGTTTTCCTATTAACCTCGTCGGCTCCCTTTTGCGAGAGCAGCGCACAAAGGGCGCTCCACTCCCGCACATGGCTGTCTGCCGCCGCTTTCTTCTCCTTCTTCTCAAAGAGATGACGCACCGTCAGATTCTTCAAGCTCTTCTCGCGAAACTCGCCGCAGAGAATCTGTCGGTAGATTTCAGCGGAGATGGCGGCTTCGATATAGCCGACGCCTGCATCCGCGTTTTCGCGCACGGCTTTGAGCAGAGCGCTTTTTATGCGCGAAGTCCACAAAGTGATGAAGTACGCGTCCAAATCTGACTCGGGATAAGCCCAGCTCTGCCCGCCATATTCGCGCCAACGCAAAAAGGCCGCGATGATGTGCATGGACTCGCGGCTGGCAGGCATCGTATAAAGCCCCTGCGTGCGCTCCCTCGTTTGATTCTCAAAATCCACGAGAGGCGCACTGGAATCCTGAATCTTCCCCATCTGGTCGAGGGAAATCCCCTCCGCCTGCCACGGAATTGCCGACAGCAAATATTTGGCGATGTCGTCGCGGGCAGCGCGCAGAGCGCCGCTCGTGCCGCCTGTTGAGGAAACGTCAATCGCCTGTCCTTCGACCCATTTGCTCAAGACCGCGACAGCCCTTTCGACCTTTTCCACCCTTCCTGCAGAAACGACGGGCGGCTCAACGGGCGTTTCCGCAAGGCTCGCCGCCGGGCTTTTCTCTGCGGCCGATGCGTGATCGGCGGCAGCGCCGGAAGCCGCCAGAGCCGCTGCAGTCTTGGGCGCCTCGACTTCGGACAGACGCAGGGGCGGCATGGCAAGTTCTTCGAGGATGTCGCTTCGGACGCCCGCCTGATAGACGACGCCGTCCTTCGTGAATTGATCAGGCGTGCCGTCTCCCCAGATGCTCAAAAAGCGCAGGACTCGCGCCGCCTCCTGCTCATCTCGAATCTGCGACTCGATGCGGTAGCTCAGCGTCGTATTCGTCCGCACAAGGCTCCATGGCAGGCTCGGGAATTTTTCTCTGCCGTTCAAAATATCATTGACCACAGGCTCGATCATATCGCGGATGATGTAGCGCGGCGTCTGCTGATTCTGCTTCAAGGCGTGCTGATAGAGATAACGAATGCTGTTTTTCGTAAACGGATAGAGGCACAGCTTCTTGTCAAACTCGATCGGCACAAACTCCCAATTCTTTCCCTCTTTCACCGTATGCACGGGATAGTCCGCAGGCTCGGCTGCATTTTCCAGCCAGTCGGCGATCCGAGATTCGGGCACGGACATCGCGTTGAGGTAGCGTCCGACGAATTCAAACAGCCCCGCTTCATCGAAAGCGTCGCTCGGAATGTAGACGTACTGCGTGATGCGATCCTTATGATTGTCGCGGAAGTTGTGCTGCAGGTAGTTGCCCGTCGTGCCGATGATCGACGAGATGCGGCAGAGCTTCTCCCCCTCATTCATGCCCGTATGCTCAACGATCAGGGCGTCGAGCAGCGCATCGTCGACGCCCGTAAAGGATGTGACGTCCTCAATGAAGAGCGTCAGACTCTTGCCGAGCCGAAATAACTCCCTGCGTATGTCGCGGAAGATATCGCGAAAATCGCCGGCAGCAATGCCGGCGCAGCGCTGAACGACATCGTTGACAAACTGGTTCAGATAGGCGGCAACCTTTTCCGCCTCTTCCCTGCCGTCCTCATCCGCCATCAAGGCGCGCACCATCTTCATCGCCTTGGGATCGACGCCGGCGCGCTCGATCTGATCACTGAGTTCTGCCGAAATGAAGAAATCCTCCGCGGTGAACTGCGCGATCGTATCCCTGTCCACGAGGGAATTTTCGGCGATCTTCGAATAAATGCGCTCGATCGGGCCGTCCGCCGCTTCCAGGCGCACGCGCACCACCTCGTTGTTCAAAAAAGCGATCAGACGCTTCCTCTCGATATTTTTCAGATGAATCGAGCGATCTTCCTCGTCGTGTTCCACCTCGTTCAGAACTTCATGGTACAGCCGCCCTTTGAGCTTGTTCTCATCCTCATAGGCCGCCGCTTTCAGCAAACGGTCATAGGCGTCCTTGTTGGCGATCTCCTGCACCTCGGGCATATCCAGGAGCTGCCGAATCGTGCCTTTCAGCGTGTTGTCGCTCCTGCGAATGAAAAGCACGACCTCCTGCGCGGGCTTGTTGTGCCGATACTTGGCTTCAAACCAACGAATCAGATGCGATTTTCCCGTGCCGCTCTGCCCGTATACAGCGATGAATTGATGCTTGTTCTCTTTGTTGAGGATGAATTTTCTATATACCTCTTCTTCGGAATACTCCCTGCCCTCCGACGGCGCGACGTCGAACTTATTCACCAGACGCAAACGCTGGACAGCAACGTGCGTCGCCAGGAAATCGCCCTGGGAATATGTGATCGAGTCCGGCTTCACGACAGAGGCAAGCCGCTCTCTCGCAATCGTTACATCCACGTCCTGCCCTCCTATTCGAGAATCGTGACGTTCGTGACCGTAGTCTCAACGTCATGCGCCTTCAGCGGGTACAAGCTCCATATGTCCTGCTGATCGAGAATGTGCTCCATGCGAATGACGCCGGCATCGTGCAGCGTGCGCAGCCCGTTGGAAACGCCGTAGCTGAGCTGTCGGTTCGACGGATCAGCGTCGATGACGATTCCGGCGCGCGGCAGAATCTTTTCGATAAATTCACCAAAGGAATACGTATGATGCTTTTCAAAATCCGTACCGTCCATGAGATCGTACAGAAAAACATCGGCATTGGGCACGAGGAACATCCCATGCAAATACCCAAAGCCGAGGTATACGATCCAAAAGCGCCATGCACGCATCGCCTTGGCATCGAGCGGACGGCCGACCGCTTCTTCGAGCGAAGGCGCAAGATTGGCGACATTCTGCTCCCCGTGCAGCACGTTTGCCCCTCGCGCATAGTAGGCCTTCGTGACCCGATAGAACTGCCCGTCAGCAAACTCTTCCAGCCTGCCGTTGATATATCGCCGCATGTCCGCCATCGAGCGTACGGCCGAAGGGGATGCGGCAAGCTCGACATTCTGATCCGTGACGCTGATCAGTCCCAACTCCTCCGCCGCCTCTCGGTAATCGGCAAAATACGATGTCGACTGCTGCAGGTAGTCAGGCTCCATCTTATTTTTCAGCTCTTGCACTGTCAGTGGCTTTTTCTCGACGATCTTGCACAGCGTGTACACGCGCTCGGGGATGGCGGGCGTCTTCATCTTTTCTCGAAACATGTGACCTCCTAAAGAATAGCGCTCACAGGCAGTACAGCGCCGTCCACAAGATCGGCAAAAGACTTGTCCTGTCCTTCAAAATACGTATTCTCCTGCAAAATATGGACGAGTTTGATTTCCTGACGCTCGCTCAGATATTGGGCGACGTATTGCAGCAAGTTCCATACATCCTTCGCGGAGCCGCCGTACTCGACGGCAAGGATGCCGGAAAGGTAGTAATATGCTTTTTTCTTGATCAACTCCTGCAAATCCTTCTTGTAAAGAATCATGAAGTGCGTCGGCGCGTTGATTTTCTCCAAGACGGTCTCCGACAGGGCGTCATCGCAGGAAATATAGGCTGCAAGCCGATAGCGGCAAAGAGCTTCCATGAGAGCCTCCCGCTCCTCCGGCCTCGGGATCGTGATGATGCTCTTCGCTCCGGCAAACAAGGCGAGCTGATCTGCAGCAAATGTTTTCGTCGGCAGCTGCACGGGAACTTTGAGCGGGTAGTCCAAAAAATCAGCGTCACATACCTCGTCATGTGCATCACAGCCGGCACAGAACTCCGAAACTCTGTCGTATGTCTTGTAAAACATCTCTGACCAACAGTCGCGCCCGCAATTTTTTATCGCCGTTCGCATCGAGCCGAAAGCCTTGACGTAATACGCCCACTCCTCTTCACGATAGCCGCCGATCCGCTCCATCTGCTCTTCCTCATCCGCACGGAGCGCGTCATCCGTGATCTCAACGACAAATACATACTTCGACGAATCGGGAATTACCTCACGGACTTTAATCATTCCGCATCGGCGCAGAAATAAGAGCACATAGATATTCCAATTCCGATCAGCGTCGGAAGTCGGCGCATCATCGAAAACATCACGGTCGGCATAGCTCGGAGAAATCGACGTGTCGAGATAGACGAGATTGTTCATGCGCCTCGAATGAGGATTTTTATACATGCTGTTCCAGCGTCCGACAATCTTTTCCGTCGTCATGACCCTCTTGGAAATGCGCTGGAAGGCCGCCTGTACATCATCATCCGTGCACAGCATGATGCTCAGGCACGGCAAGCCGTCGCGCCCGCCGCGCCCCAGCTCCTGGTAATAGGCATTGGCATTGGGCGGAACGTACAGATGAAGCACTGTCCGCACATCGCCCTTGTCAACGCCGACGCCGAAGGCGGATGTCGCCGACATGACGGAAAACTGATCGTCCGCCCAGGCGTCGATCCGTTCCTTTCGCACAGCGCCCGTCGTCTCGCCCGTGAAGGTCTCGACATTGCGGATCCCATGTGCGCGGAGGAAGTCAGCGACATCTTCCGCCTCAACAGGCCTTGCCGTATAGACGATCATGGGGTGCGGCATTTTTTGCACGAGTTCGAGCATCTTTCGCTGCTTGTCGTCATACGATTTCGCCTTGACGAGCATGTAGCGCGGCTCATGGCGCAAAGCGTCGCAGCGTATTTCGAGCCATTTCTCGCCGCCTTCGGAGAAAAAGTCTTTGAGAACGCTGCAGCACGGCTCATCAAACGTCGCGGAAAGAAGCAGGGTTCGAATGCCTGGATTGCTCTCCAGAAGCCTCCTGCGCCACGATTCCAGACACTGATAATCGACGCGGAAGGACGCGCCCCAGTCGACGACGATATGCGCCTCATCGATCACAAGATTTCTTAAGTAACGCGCGGCATTCGCCTTCTTGACCGCCTCGGCGAAGCCTTCGTTCTTGAGCAGCGCTTCCGGCGAGATGAAGAGCATCTTCGCCGTCTTCTTCTCGATCGCCTGTAAGATCGGCGCGATGGCGACGCCGCTGCTGTAAAAGAAGATCTCTTCATCGACATGGGCAGACTGTACAATCTTTTTCGCCGTGCGCACTTGGTCGATCGCCAAAGACACCGTCGGTACAACGACGATGGTCAAGCCCTCTCTTTGATACGCTAGCGTCTGCGTGATGAGGCTCTTGCCGCCGCCCGTCGGCAGGGATATGAGCGCCGCATAGCCGTCCGGCAGATGGAGCGCCCCATATACGGCAAGCTTCTGCGCCACGGATTTGAAGCGGCGAAAGCCCGTGAGCCTGCGAATCAAGGGATCCGTATGCAGGGAAAAACCGCCAGAGGACGTCCTGTGCGATGCCGGCTGTGCCAAGAACACGCTTTCCGCGAACATGCGATTGACATAGTCGGGAAACTGCGCGACGGCATGCCACCTGCCGTCCGAAGCGTCCCGCACAAGCCCATAGGCATTGTCCTCGGGAATCGGAACGTCATCCACGCGGATGTCCCCCTGCAGCGTGAGGAGGTAGCTTCGCAAAGACAGCAGGAAATCCTCCATGCCGTCCTGCCGTCGCTCAGGCGCAAAGCTCTTCAAAAGCCGCTTCGCCGCATGGAGCAGAAAACGTTCGTGCGCATCCGCCGCATCGGCAAAATCCAAGATCGGCGGATCGCCTGCCCCGTTCAAATACCGCTCGACAGCTTCATTAAGCTTCGCCTTGTCCATCGCTTTTCTTCACCATCCAAACAAAAGCCGCGGATTCAAGAATAATCCGCGGTTTGCTCATGGCCTCCCACAAGATCTCCTGCTCCTTTTTCAAGGCCTCCATCGCCGCATCATCCGCACCGTAAAAGGCGCGTTCCGCCGCCCTGGCGGACAACGCGCGCTCCATTTCTTCGCGCACCCCTCGCAGGTTGGATCTGCACTTGAACTGATGCAACGCTTTCTCATAGGCCGTTTTATATCCATGCCGGACAATTTTCCGCCATCGCTCCTCAGGATACTTGCGCTTGAACCAGGCAATATTCGCCTTGTCGGCAATTTCCTCCTTGAGATAGCCACGGCCGCCCCCTCTCTGCCCGAGGTGGATCGTCTCCTTCTTGTTCCATCCCGCGCGAATGATGCGCATGTATTCCCGAACGACATCGTCTTCGGCAAGATCATCGGGATTTTCCAAATCGACGGATACGACAACCTGTTCCGACATCAGGTAGTTACGATAAGCCCCCAGAGCATACGGCGACAGCCCATGCGCGAGAAGATGCGCTTCATTGGGCGCCATCGACCAAGTGAAAACCAGCCCCGTCCAATGCAGATCGGCATGCACGGCAAAAGCGCTGGCGCGCCCCTTGCAGGAATGCACAGCATTCTTTACGATGCAGTCAAAAATTTCATCGCCGGGAGCGAAGAAGTGCAGATAGTCGTTCTCGATCGCCTGCTTTCGGCTGAACGTCCCGCGGATTGCCCGCTCCTCTGAACGAATTTCCCGACTCTTTTCGTACGTCACCTGAACGCTTTGGAGGAAGCGGTTCTGCTCCGAGGACAGGTATTCATTCCATCGCGGCGGAATCAGCTGCGAATTCATCGCCGATTTGGGCGAAAACGACTCTGCCCGATAGGTGAAGACGCCGTCTTCGCCGCCGAAACCGTGAAAGCCTGCCAGACTCGCCCACTTCGTCATGGTCACGGCGAAAAGCTCGTTTTCATTCTGCGCATAATAATCGATCAAGCGCCGCAATTCCTTATACATCGGGCGAAACAGGAAGCCGGCGGCATCATAATTCTGTTCCTTGCGCACGGCTTCCCGCATACGCTCCGCCGATGCAATGATCTTCGGTACGGCAGAAAAAAGACCGTAGGCAAAATCCTTCCGAACCGCAGAGACAATCTCCTCGTTGATGTCCTTCATGATGATTTCCATGCCGCTCAAAGAATGCGTGAAAACCTTCAGTCCCTTGCTCCAAAAATCAAACAGCGCTGCCTCGAACGACTCTTCCGTATGGATGACGAAGGACGTGACCACCGGCCTTGCCGGGTCGCGCTCCAAACGATCCAGACGCCCGATGCGCTGCTCGATGCGGCTGACATCCCACGGAAGATCGATGTGGACGAGGCAATCTGCACATTGGAAATTTCGCCCCTCGCCGCCGGTGGAATCGCAAAGCATCATGCGGCACGCAGCTTCATTCTGAAAGCGATAGGCGTTCAGCTCGATCTCTTCTGCGGCCATCCCTTTCCCGAAGAAGCTGATCTCTTCTGCTGGAAACACAGAGGACAACGCCTTTTGATAGGCAGCAAAAGTCGCCGGCTCATCGGTGAAAAGAACGATTTTTTGATCGTAAAGCTCGTCATAGAGAAGATTCATGACCGACACCATACGCGTGCAGTAATCCTCTTCATACGTATGCGGATCGTCGAGAATCGCCGGCAAATTCACCAGGATATGCTCCTCCTCTTTTACCCATTGCACCGCATGTTCCATCAAGCGGCCATCCAGTTCAATCCCACACGTTTCCAGGCGCTCAAGCTCTGCGCAAAACGCCCACGACGAGCTAAAGTACGCGCTCAAAAGCGGGCGAAGTACACCCTCTATGTCGAGGTCTGCAGCCTGCTCCGTCATCCATGCGGTGATGCGCTCATAGCAAATTGCCTCGTAGGTGTTCCGATCCTTGTCGAGCGCATAGGAAACTTCCTGCAATTCGCGCGTGGGCAAGAGGCGCGTACCGTCGTCGCTCTCCTCGAGGATTTTTCGGCGGCTGCGGATGACGTTGCTCTCGACCTGGTAGTTGCTGCAAATATAGGAGATAACGACCTTCATCGCATAGACGCCGAGATCCTCTGCGGAAAAATCCACCTTTTTCAACAGAAGAGAAAGCTTATCGTCCCCCAATTCATCGCAAATCGCCTCCAAATCCGCGTAAATTTCCTCGAACAGTTCCTCGCAATCTTCAAGCGCATGCGGATCCTCTCCGTCATCTTCCGCCGCCCGAATCTCGTCCTCATAGTCGCCCAGATCATCCAAAAGCAAGGCCGTCTTTTGAATGATCTTCCCCTGCTTGCCCACGAGAGCGCGAAAGTGCTCCAAATCACACGCATCGTATTTGCTTGGCAACAGAAGACGCAGCAAGTCGAGATACTCTTCCTCGCGCTGCTGCACGGGAGTCGCGCTCAGAAGCAAGATATTTTCCGCTGCACGGCTGATCTCATGCAAGAGCCGCGCAAGATGCTTGTCGGCAAGACAGCGATGTACTTCATCTACGACGACGAAATCCCATGCCGCATCGGCATCCGCCTCCTTCAGCTCCGAAACAGACTTCAAAACCACACGGTTGTCATCTTTGCCAAGCCCCACACCGATATTGAACTTCAGCAGCATTTCCGTCTTCCATTGTTCCTTCAGCGGATCCGGAACGAGAAGCAGGACGTCCTTTTTCGCAGAATCTTTCATATAAATTTTCAAGATGGAAAGCGCTTCGATCGTCTTACCCATGCCGACTTCATCGGCGAGCATATACCTGCACGGGCGCTCCTGCAGGCAACGCATGATCGTATTGACCTGATGCGGCAAAAGATAGATCTTCGCCCCCGCCAGTTCCTTGAAACCGCAGATGGAATTGTCGAGGATGTTCATGCTGCGCGAGACTACGGCATGACCGAAGAACCAACAGGGATTTTGAAATTCATAGCGCAAGAGCTGGCTCATCGGTCTGACCCTGCCGTGCGTAAACGGAACGACGATGTCCTTTTCCGACACGCGAAGCACTTCCTTATCCGCTTCCGTCTGCACATAGTACGCATAAAAGCCGTCGTCGAGTTTCTGTCCCGAAAGAATCGTGCAGACCTTCCTCTTGTATACGACTTCCGAGCCGATAAATAGTCCGCAATGCTCCACCGAATCCAACGGGAATTCGATCAATCCCTTGGGTACATTTTCAAAGAACAGAGACCAGCCGAACGGATCATGAATTTTCACCGTAACCGTATGTTTGAAATCATCCACCTTCGTGATCTGACCGCACACGAATACACGCGGATCCGTTTCACTTTCCAGATCTGCGGGGCATCTCACATACATCTTTTCCTGCAGCATAGGCGATTCCCTCACTTCTCCATCCCTCCGCATGGGCGGTGCAAATCTCCTGATTGGCACAGTATCTGCACCATAGATGGGGACTTTTCCAAAACTTCTTCTGCAGGGCGGCCTCGTTCAAGCTCTCGGTGATCTTATCGTCGGACACCTCGTCGAACTTGCCGCGCAGAATATCATTTTGAGAATTTCTTCCATCGGTCAGCTTCTTATGGATGAACAATTCTCGAATCATCATGTACTGCCGCATCTTCGCTGTGATCTGCGGAAAAACCTTCGCCTCCTTGCCGTTCGACATGCGGCCCTTGACCTTGCGCATAATGTCCATGCGGTTCATATGGGAAACAAAGGGGAAGTACGGTCTAAGCTCCTCAAACGTTTCATGCAAACACTCGACGAGGGCGGTTTCACTGCGCACCAGACCCGCCAGTTTCTCCATCGCCTGGTTTTCCAGTATGACCTCGAAATATTTCAACAGCAGGAACGGCTCCTTATATACCGTCGTGCTCTCGATGATCGACTCCAACAAAAATTTATATTTGCATATCCTGTAACGGAAGTAATCGTACTTATCGTACTTTTTCAAGGGTACGCCCGTCGTCTGAATCGCCGACACGTCCTCGACCCACGCATGTCTGCGGCTGTCCTCGAAGGTGCGTTTCTTCGCTCCGAGAATCTTCAGCAGGTAGTACGGCTCACGCTCCTTGTCGCCCGCGCGCCTGACGTAGCTGAGCTTGAACCCGGCACGGTTGAACGCCAGCCCGTAGAGCAGCGCATACCGTTTGTAATTCTTATACTCGCTGCGCGCCTTCACATAGACCTGATGCTTCCAATCGACAGGATCCTGCGCCGCCTCAAAGAAGGAGTCGGTCAGCGGCCACGGAAATTTCGTCCGCCCCGCCGCAGCGAGATCCTCATCCGTCAGACAAGCAAAGTGATATATGGTCGGCTCGCCGTTCGTCTTGTCGTTGAGACTGCGCAAAATGTCGCCGTCGATCTGCTCGAAATTGCGCACGATCCACTGTGCGCTTTGCACGGGATTCGCTTCCTGCACGAGGTAGATCGACATCGTCGCCTTGAGACAGGCAAACGAAGCGGACTCCTCAATGTCCTCGACCTCATCGAGACGCACAAGCACGCGGCGGAGGATGTCGTTGAACTCCTCGTCCAAAACATGTGCATCGAGCACATCCTGCTGCAAATACGCCTTAAGCTTCTTATAGAAGCTGCTGAAATTATGCGGCTGCCTTTCAAAATCCTCATAGAAATACGCCGCCAATTCCGTCAGCTCCGCCAGCGCTTTTCCGAGCCGGTCGATTTCATCGGGGGCGACATTGTAGTATGTGAGATGGCTCACGTATTCCTTTTTCTCCGCGTCCGTCATGTATCGCTTATTCTTCCGCAGCCGACGCAAACGCGAAAGCATCTCCTCGATCGAAGCGCATCCTTCAAACAAGACGGCCATCCTGCCCCAGATCGTCGACAGCTGTCCCGCATGCTCCTCTTTGAGGATTCCCGCATCAAGACATTCCCGGACATCTCGCGCATCACGAACCACCATCTTGTTTGACGCAATATCCCACATATTCGCTATAGCGACGAAGAAGCGTCCCAGAGGATAGTGGAGGAACTGACGCTCGCCGAACTGTTCGGGGAAATAGATCTTCAAGATCTCATTGACAGAGCTGTCGGCGGCATAAATCTGCTCGCGCATCATCGCCAGCGGATTCGCAGGATTTACGCGTGCAGCGCTTTCAAAAACATCGGCGGCGTAGCCCGCGAACTCCGTCATATTGTCAAACTCAAGGATTTCAAAGGGCGCAGTCTGCACCGGAGCTGAGGCGTCGCCCTCGACCAGCCGCCCGATCTTGTCTGCCAGAAGATTGCCTTCGCGGCTGATCGGATCTTGCCCGATCGGCCGAAACTCTTCGCCGCCGAAGTTCGTCATCAGGCAGTCGAACGACGTATAAATATCAATCCACGTCTGATAAATATTTTGATACTGCTGCTGATAGTTGAAAAGCAGAATGACCTTCTTATGCTTTGCGGCCGCTTCAATCGCGCGCAGCATGATCGGCGTAAATTGATGAACGCCATGAATGACGATACGATCCAGTGGAATGCGGCTGCAGTCAAGCGTTTGGTGAGCTGCCTCCTGCATCGTGTGCAAGAGCGCCTCGTCCATTTCCGCCTCGTCGACATCGCTCGAAAAGGCGAAGCTCTGCCCGCGTTCTGCCGACGACAGCCTAAAAAGCTCGACGACGATCTTCTGCGCCGGCGTAAGCGCCTCCTCGCGAAGCTCTGCGGCGTCGATGCCAAGCTCCACCATCGTGCGGATGCTTTCGAGCACCTCGCCGCGATTTGCGAGGAGCGCCGCCCGCATCTGCGCCTGCTCCTCCGCCCCTGCAGCAGGGAGTGCGCACTCGGCGATCCAACGGTCGATCGCGGCGTGCTGCTTGATTCGACAAGCCGTGCTCTGCCAGTAGGGGAAAAGCGCCTCAATAAAATTCCTCACCGTGGTCACTCGCCCCTGGACAAAGTCTTCCCGATACAGATATTTTAGCCCGTTCACCAGCGTCTGCGCCGCACAAAAGTAGGGACACGCCTTGATCTCGTCCCAATACGGCTCTTCCTTCAATCTGTACGGATCGCTGTACGTATATATGACAATCGACATCTCATACCTCCAGCAAATCACTCCAAGTGACAGCGGCATTGCGGTTCGGACGATAGATCCACACGCAGCTTCGAATCGCCCGTGTCAAGGCGACATAGAGGATGCGCGATTCCTCGGCAATTTGCTCGCGCGTCTCCATGTTCTCATCATAGTGAGAGTTGCGAACCTCGATCCCGTTATCGAACGAGACAATATACGCCAATTTGCCGTCGGAATAATGTGCATCAAGCCCGCCCTTGCTCAAGCCTCCCATGTCCGCATCCGTATAGGGCAGCACGACCGTGCCATACTCAAGCCCCTTCGCCTTGTGCACCGTCGTACAGATGAGCTGAATCCCCTCGTCATCAAAGTCGATGTCGCGCGCCGGCTGCTTCTGCTCGGTCAAGATCGAGACCTTCAAGTACTCCGTCATCTGATGGAGCGTCAGCGCATCCGCGCGAGAAAATCGAATAATGCGTTCGAGCAGATACTCGTAGTTCGCCATGTAGTACCTTTGCTCGGCCTGTTCCGAGCTGTACTTCTTCCATGGCTGCAGCGCTTCGTACAAGTGACGAAGGACAAAAAGAATCGGCTGTGCATGCGCCTCATTGACAACCTCTTGCCACGTCTTTTCCATGTGAATCGTAAAAAACTCATCCAGAATGCGCCGCAAATCGGCAAGACAGGCGGCAGACTCCATGCCGCGATACTTCTGATAATCGAGCCGCAGCCATGTATAATTCGACTCGATGAAGTTGACCAGATGAACGGGATTCGCGCTGTTTTCCAGAGCGAGCAGCAGCTTGTAGAGGTCGAGCGTCGATTCCAGCTGATAGAGCTCGCCGCCGGACTTCGTGTGAAGCTCGACGCCCCTTTTCTTCGCCGCATCCGTCAGCTTCTCTACCTGCCAATTGCTTCTGACCAGGACGGCAATCGTGCGCTCGGCCTTGGAAAGCGGTTGCTGACGCCGCTCCTCGCGCTCCTTCATGAGAGAGGCCGCGATCTCCTCCTGCGCACGCAGAACATCGATAACCGTATCGAAAAACGCCGCCCTCGACGGACACGGAACTGATCCAAACAAATCCCCTTCGGCAATGCCCGTCTCCACACTGCCGAAAAGGCGGTCAGCCTCCTCACGATAGGGAAGATACTGCTGCTTGCCCATGCGGCAAAAGACTTCATGAAGCCGTTCCAACAGCCGCCGGTCGCTTCGATAATTGCGCGTGAGCGAATATGATGCCCAGACCATGTGCGCATCGCTCATCAGTTGCTTAAAGGCACTGAGCCTCGCCCCGCGGAAGCGATAAATGCTCTGCTTCAAATCCCCCACGACGAACAAGTGGCAGTCCGCGTCCACCTTATTTTGCAGCTTGCGGAAGACCTGAATCTGAACGTCGTCCGTATCTTGAAACTCATCGATGAACAAATATCGACTCTTGAGCGAGCGAAGCTTTTCCGGGCACTCATCCAACACCTGCTGCAGGAGGATCAGACATTCGGTCAAATCCAGCGCGTTGGCGGCATGCATTTCCCGCCCATAGATTTCCTCTGCCAAGACTACGACCTTTTCGATCAAATCGTTGAAATACGGGATCGGCTGATCGTCCACGACGCCCATTTGCGACCGCTTGAGCTGCTTTAAGTCAACGCTTTTCGCCAACAGGCGATCCGCCATGCTCATGAGCTTCTTCTTCAGCTCATAGAGCGGCACGGGAATCTCCTGCAGAAAATTCGGATTTTCCTCTTCCATCCTTGCGAGAAAATCGTTCAAACAATCGTCGTAGATTTTCCCGCGCAAATACGCATCCGATGCAATGCGGAAATTCGTCCCCAGACCCGTATAGAGCGCCTCCCCGCGCAAAATGTCAAGGGCAAAGCGATGGATCGTAGAAATATGAGCACGATCCACCTCCTCAACCAGCCGCAAAAAACGCGGCTGCTTCGTCAAGACGAAGGAATGGACGAACATCTGCTTCAGCCGCGCCTTCATATTGTTCGCCGCATCGTTGGTGAAGGTCACCATCGCAATCTCTTCTGCGAGATTCGTCACAGCAGCCGTCTTCTTGCCGCACAAAAAAGCGACGCGGGAAACCATGGAAAACGTCTTTCCTGTTCCCGCGCCTGCCTCAACCAAGATATGCGCATTTGCCGGTGCATGTTCGATCTGATACTGCTGCGCATTGAAGAGCGTAACAGCCGACAACTTCTCTAAAAGCTCCCGCTCCGCCGCCCCCTCCTCGATCACAACATCCGTCGCCGCAATCTCTATGAGATTCTCGGCGAAATAGACCTCGAGGTTGAACGTGCGAAAAGAATCCGTCCCCACAACAAGCCCATGCGCATAGCCGATCTGCAAGCCGTTCGCACTCGGCTCAATATTGCGCCGCTTGAAGCCCGCATCGAAAGCGGCGGCAAGCTGCTCATACGACGTGCGGTCGCCCAAAAAGACAATGCGTTTGATTCCTGCGAAATACTCCGATACGATTCGCTCCGCCTCAGCTCGCCTAAGCGCACCCGGATGGATCGAAAGAAGCGAATATGGCTGAGCAGCCGCCTCCGTCGGTCGGACAGCCTCCGGCAGATTCGGTTCCCAATCCCGCCGCAGCCGCAGAAGAAACTCCGCCGAAAACTCCGCATGAGGAACATGACGCAGCGAATCATACGCTCCATGGATTTTCTCAAGCAGTGCCTCGCGGCTCTCCAAATCCTCCTTAAAAATCGTAAGCGTCTCTTCCGAAACAACATCCAAACGCACAGAAAGATACTCCGCCTTGCTGATGAAGGGATAGCAGACCATGTCAAACACACAGGGACTGCTGTTATACTTCTCGCTGATTTTATTCACCAGGGCAAAACGATAGGCACGCGCCTGCTTCTTCGGTGACCTCTGCGGCGCATCAAGCCCCTCCACGAGAATTCGATCAACACCTTCGACAAGCACCTTGTCCGCCAACCACCCCTTGACCTCGATGACCAAGATGCCGACACCCTCGATCAACAAGCAAAAATCGAACTCGCGCCCGTTGACCTCACGGTTATTGTAAACCACAACAGAATCCGGCAGCAGCCGCTCCAAACTCTCCCAGACTCTCGCTTCCCCGCGAAAGGAAGGCCTCGCATCGATCATCTTCGCCATGGCTGTTCTCCTAATCCTTTGCGTATATCATGATATCCATACTCTTCTCCAAATTAGACGAATGGCTGTCTTTCTGATGGAAAACACATCAAAGTCGGCTAACCTCTATGCAGTCTAGGCCATTAAATACTTCTCATATATTAGAGTATAACAGGTATCCTCCTAACAGGCAAGCTATGGGAGATGTTGAGATAAGACCATCCTAGTACTTTCTCAAACTTCGCATGTAAAAATACGCAGAGTTCCTTGGAACTCGTATAAACAAGCTCAGCTATGCGCGATTCAGCAAAGAGACCGATT
>ERZ773022.1341-NODE-1341-length-16691-cov-9.006492_pt1 | contig 16691 bp, 13 predicted proteins | sample MGYA00580839_ERZ773022 | MGnify/ENA primary metagenome ERZ773022 (study PRJEB29015, sample SAMEA2738020) | human oral metagenome | biome: human oral; feature: human-associated habitat; material: dental | place: China | collected 2044 ... | reverse complement strand
TTGGCGATTTGCCAGGAATTACTAGTAAGTTAGACTACCTAGCTAAGTTAGGAATTACAGCGATTTGGCTTTCTCCCGTTTATGACAGTCCGATGGATGATAATGGCTATGATATTGCTGATTATCAAGCGATTGCAGCTATTTTTGGGACTATGGAGGACATGGACCAACTCATCGCAGAAGCTAAGAAGCGTGACATTCGAATTATCATGGACTTGGTGGTCAATCATACCTCGGATGAACACGCCTGGTTTGTTGAGGCCTGTGAAAATCCTGGCAGCCCCGAGCGAGACTACTATATCTGGCGGGATGAGCCCAATGATTTGGAGTCTATCTTTAGTGGGTCTGCCTGGGAATACGATGAAAAATCGGGTCAGTACTATCTCCACTTTTTCAGCAAGAAACAGCCTGATCTCAACTGGGAGAATGAAAAACTTCGCCAGAAAATCTATGAGATGATGAACTTCTGGATTGATAAAGGCATTGGCGGTTTCCGTATGGATGTTATTGACATGATTGGCAAAATTCCTGACGAGAAAGTAGTCAATAATGGACCTATGCTCCATCCCTATCTCAAGGAGATGAATCAAGCTACCTTTAGAGATAAGAATCTCTTAACAGTAGGGGAAACATGGGGAGCAACGCCAGAGATTGCCAAGCTCTACTCTGATCCAAGGGGTCAAGAATTGTCTATGGTTTTTCAGTTCGAACACATCGGTCTTCAGTATCAGGAAGGGCAACCTAAATGGCACTATCAAAAAGAGTTGAATACCGCTAAGTTAAAAGAAATCTTCAACAAATGGCAGACAGAGTTAGGAGTTGAGGATGGCTGGAATTCGCTCTTCTGGAACAATCATGACCTCCCTCGTATCGTCTCAATCTGGGGAAATGACCAAGAATACCGCGAAAAATCTGCCAAAGCTTTTGCAATCTTGCTTCATCTCATGAGAGGAACTCCTTATATCTACCAAGGTGAGGAGATTGGGATGACCAACTATCCCTTTGAAACACTGGACCAAGTAGAAGATATTGAATCCCTCAACTATGCGCGTGAAGCTCTTGAAAAAGGCGTTCCGATAGAAGAAATCATGGACAGTATCCGTGTTATTGGTCGTGATAATGCCCGTACCCCGATGCAGTGGGATGAAAGCAAAAATGCTGGCTTCTCAACAGGTCAACCTTGGTTAGCAGTTAATCCAAACTATCAAGAAATCAACGTTCAAGAAGCACTGGCAAATCCAGATTCTATTTTCTATACCTATCAGAAGTTGGTTCAAATCCGTAAGGAGAACAGCTGGCTGATTCGAGCTGATTTTGAATTGCTTGATACGGCTGAAAAGGTATTTGCCTATATCCGTAAAGATGGGGACCATCGTTTCCTAGTTGTGGCTAACTTGTCCAATGAAGAGCAAGACTTGACCGTAGAAGGAAACGTCAAATCGGTCTTGATTGAAAACACCGCAGCTCAAGAAGTCTTTGAAAAACAAATCTTGGCTCCATGGGATGCTTTCTGTGTGGAATTACTATAAACATTTTTTACAGAAAAATCTAAAAATGAAATCGTATAAAAACAAGGGAGGACTGTATGAAAGGCAGAAATCCTTTGTTTTTTTATGGCAAAGATTTATAAATTTTCATTCTCAAAATTCAATTAACTTTACAAATTTCCACTATTTTGGTAAAATAAACATATGTTATAAAAACTAACATAAAGGAGAAAGAAGATGACTACAAAAAAGCGTATCCTTAGCGCAGGCCTGACCTTTGCGGCTGCTTTGCTTTTAGCTGCTTGCGGACAATCAGGTTCAGATACAAAAACTTACTCATCAACCTTTAGTGGAAACCCAACTACATTTAACTATTTACTAGACTACTACGCTGATAATACAGCCATCATTACCAACCTAGTTGATGGTTTGCTTGAAAATGACAACTACGGGAACTTAGTTCCGTCTTTGGCAGAAGACTGGTCTGTTTCAAGCGACGGTCTGACTTATACCTACAAACTGAGAAAAGATGCCAAATGGTTCACGGCTGACGGTGAAGAGTACGCCCCAGTCAAAGCACAAGATTTTGTGACAGGTATCAAGTACGCAGTGGATAATAAATCACAGGCCATTGACTTGATTCAAAACTCGATCAAGGGCTTGAATGATTATATTACAGGAGCGGATTCTGATTTCTCTAAGGTTGGGGTGAAAGCTATTGACGACCAGACTGTTGAGTATACTTTGGCACGTCCAGAGCCTTACTGGAATTCAAAAACAACCAATAGTATTCTTTTCCCGGTAAATGAAGAGTTTTTAAACTCAAAAGGGAAAGATTTTGGGACCCTATCTCCAGATAGCATTCTCTACAGCGGACCTTATTTGTTAAAAGATTTCACATCAAAATCATCTATCGAGTATGTGAAGAATCCGCATTACTATGATCATGACAAAGTATCGATTGAACACGTGAAATTGGCCTATTTTGATGGCTCAGACCAAGAATTGACCATCCGTAACTTTGAAAGTGGAGCTTATTCTATTGCTGGGGTTTATCCTAATAGTTCTAACTTCGCCAAGACCAAGGAGAAATATAAGGATAATATCGTCTATAGCTTGCAAGACAAGACTTCTTGGTATTTTAATTTCAACGTCAACCGTAAGGCTTACAATCACACTGCTAAAACGACAGATGAGCAGAAGAAGTCAACTGAGACAGCTGTCTTGAACAAAAACTTCCGCCAAGCGGTGAACTTTGCCTTGGACCGCACAGCCTATTCTGCTCAGTCAAATGGGGAAGAAGCAGCTAGCAAGACTCTTCGTAACACCCTAGTGCCTCCAACATTTGTTCAAGTTGGAGACAAGACCTTTGGAGAAGTAGTCGCTTCTAAATTGGTTAACTATGGCACAGAATGGTCAGGTATTAATTTGGCAGATGCTCAGGATGCCTATTTCAACAAAGAAAAAGCCCAAGCAAAATTTGCGGAAGCTAAAAAAGAATTGGCAAGTCAAGGTGTGACTTTCCCAATTCACTTGGATGTTGCAGTTGATCAGACAAGTAAAAATGCTGTGACAGGCATGAACTCAGTTAAGCAGACCCTTGAGTCGGTTTTAGGTGCTGATAACATTGTCATTGATGTTCAACAACTTTCAACAGATGATTTTAATAACGTAGCCTTCTTAGCACCGACACCAGCTGATCGAGATTATGATTTGAACTTTGATGGCTGGGTAGGTGACTACCAAGATCCATCAACTTATCTCAATCCTTTCAACGCAGAGGATGGATTCTATCTCAAGATTTTTGGTCTAGATGCTCAGGAAGATAAAGCTAAAATTGCTAGCTTGGGTCTTGATACCTACACCAAGATGCTCAAAGATGCAGATAGCGAAAATAAAGATGTAGCCAAACGTTATGAAAAATATGCTGAAGCACAGGCTTGGATGATTGACAATTCTCTGATTATGTCAGCTATGTCAAGTGGTGGAACAGCATCTGTCACCAAAGTGACGCCATTTACAAGAGGTTATTCATTGGTCGGCATCAAGGGTGATGGCAATAACTACAAGTACATGAAACTGCAAAAAGATACTGTGACAACCAAACAGTATGAAGAAGCTAAGACCAAATGGGAGCAAGAAAGCAAAAAAGCAATCGAAAAAGCTCAAAAAGAAGCAGAAAATCATGTTAAATAAAGATGAGCGAGGTTCCGTAAGGGACCTTGTTTGTTATATTTTTGATTATGATTCTTCTATATGTGAAACGAGAATGTCAAAATAGGAAGAGATAGATACTATCCAGGTTATAAAAAAACAATTATTCCTTTGGAGTACATTTAGAAGATGTATTGAAAACGCTGATAAAAAAAGGAATAAATGGAAATTATTTCATGATTGTGATATAATGATTCTGATAATCAACATATAGGGGAAAATTATGAATAAACGTTCGAAAAGATCCCGTTCGGGTAAAGTTAAGCGGAGTATTAATATAGCCTTATTAATCATTTATGTATTATTGGGTGGTTTTTTGCTGTTCTTGATTTTTAGACATAATATATTGGCGTTTAGATACCTGAATGTTATGACGGCAACTGTAGTGATTTTGATTGCTTTAGCGAGTCTGCTTTTAATCATTTATAGAAAAGCAGAAAAGTTTACGATTTTCTTTTTAACACTAGCGATTTTAGTGAGCTCAGTTTCTTCTTTTGCACTGCAACAATTTGTCGGCTTTACTAGTCATATCAATTCTACGTCAAATTACTCAGAATACTCAATGAGTGTTGTTGTTCTAAAAGATAGTGATGTTCATAACGTCACACAGCTAGATAGTGTTACAGGACCTACGGATACAGATAATGACAATATTCAAAAATTGATAGCTGATATTAAAACTAGTCAGAGCAAAGAATTGACGGTTGAACAAAGTACTTCATATCTTGCGGCTTATAAGAGTTTGGTGTCAGGTGAAACAAAAGCAATTGTCTTAAACAGCGTCTTTGAAAATATTATAGAGTCTGAATACCCTGATTACGCATCAAAAATTAGGAAAATCTACACTAAAAATATCACCAAAGAAGTAGCTGCTCCTAAAATTTCTAAGAACCAATCCTTTAATGTCTATGTGAGTGGTATTGACACTTACGGTCCAATTAGTTCAGTTTCTCGATCTGATGTCAATATCATTATGACAGTTAATCGTGAAACGAAAAAGATTCTCTTGACGACAACCCCTCGTGATTCCTATGTTCCAATTGCAGATGGTGGTAACAATCAAAAAGATAAGTTGACCCATGCGGGTATTTATGGGGTAGATGCTTCGATTCATACACTGGAAAATCTCTACGGTATTGACTTGAACTATTATGCTCGCCTGAACTTCACTTCTTTCTTAAAATTGATTGATCTCCTCGGTGGAGTTGATGTTCATAATGATCAGGATTTTACTTCTCTGCACGGTAAGTTCCATTTTCCAGTAGGAAATGTTCATTTAGATTCTGAACAAGCTCTGGGGTTTGTTCGTGAACGTTACTCTTTAGCTGATGGGGATCGTGACCGTGGTCGTAATCAACAAAAGGTCATCGTCGCAATCATTCAGAAATTAACTTCTACCGAAGCCTTAAAAAATTATAGTGACATTATTCAAGGCCTGCAAGATTCCCTTCAAACAAATATGCCTATCGAAACGATGATGGATTTGGTTAATGCTCAATTGGAGAGTGGTGGTAGTTATAAAGTCAACTCTCAAGACCTCAAAGGTACAGGTCGAATGGGGCTTCCTTCTTATGCTATGCCAGATAGTAATCTCTATATGATGGAAATCGATGATAGTAGTCTAGCAGCTGCTAAAAGTGCGATACAAGATGTGATGGAGGGAAGATGATATGATTGATATCCACTCTCACATTGTCTTTGATGTAGATGACGGGCCAAAGTTTATAGAAGATAGTAAGGCCCTTTTAAGAGAAGCCTATAATCAAGGGGTTCGAATGATTGTTTCGACTTCCCATCGTCGAAAAGGGATGTTTGAGACTCCAGAAGAAAAAATAGCGACGAATTTTTTAAAGGTTCGTGAGATTGCTAAAGAAGTGGCAGATGATTTGGTCATTGCTTATGGAGCAGAGATATACTATACTCCAGATGTTCTAGAAAAACTTGAAAACAAGCGTATTCCTACTCTCAATGATAGTCGTTATGCTTTGATTGAATTTAGTATGAATACACCCTATCGCGATATTCATAGAGGGTTAAGTAATATTTTGATGTTAGGGATTACCCCTGTGATTGCTCATATTGAACGTTATGATGCGTTGGAAAACAATGAAAAACGTGTTAGGGAACTGATTGATATGGGATGCTATACGCAAGTAAATAGTTCTCATGTTCTAAAACCTAGGCTCTTTGGTGAAACTTATAAATTTATGAAAAAGAGAGCCCAATATTTTTTGGAGAAAGACTTGGTTCACGTCATTGCAAGTGATATGCATAACTTAGATAGTAGACCCCCTTATATGGAGGAGGCTTATCAGATTATTTCTAAAAAGTATGGTAGAGGCAAGGCGGAAGAGCTATTTGTAGAGAACCCTAGGAAAATTATAATGGATCAAATAATTTAGGAGAAAATATGAAAGAACAAAATACTATGGAAATCGATGTATTTCACCTGTTTAAAATTCTTTGGAAGAAAAAGAATATTATTTTACTAGCATCCTTAATAACGTCCGCGATATTTTTTGCTGTTAGTAGCTTTATAGTGACGCCAAAGTATGCAAGTATTACTCGAATTTATGTTGTTAATAGAAATAAATCCGATAATCCTGGTTTAACAAATCAGGATTTACAGGCAGGTTCTTATCTTGTAAAAGATTATAAAGAGATAATTCTCTCTCAAGATGTACTTGAAAATCTTATCTCTAAATTAAAATTAAATTTGACAGTTAAAGACTTAACTAGAAAAATACAAGTAACGGTTCCTGTAGATACACGTATTGTATCTATTGTTGTCAAAGATTCCCAACCTGAAGAAGCCAGTCGTATTGCCAATTCGCTTCGAGAAATTGCTGCTGAAAAAATAATTTCAGTTACTCATGTTTCAGACGTAACTACTCTTGAAGAGGCAAGACCAGCTGTTTCTCCTTCGTCTCCTAATATAGCTCGTAACACAATAGTTGGTTTTTTAATTGGGAATGTTTTTATGAGTTTTACGGTGATTTTAACAGAATTACTTGATAACCGTATCAAAAAACCTGGAGATGTTGAAGATGCTATGAAAATCTCTCTTTTAGGAGTAGTTCCAAATTTAGAAAAAATGAAATAGGAGAATGTTATGCCGACGTTAGTGATTTCACAAAAAAAATTAAATATGGCACGAAAAGCAGAGGAATATTATAATGCTTTAAGGACGAATATTCAACTAAGCGGTAGTGAACTGAAGGTTATCTCTATGACATCGGTTAATCCTGGAGAAGGTAAGTCTACTACTTCAACTAATATTGCTTGGGCATTTGCACGAGCAGGATATAAGACTTTGTTAGTAGATGCTGATATTCGTAATTCTGTTATGTCAGGTGTTTTCAAATCACGTGAAAAAATTACTGGATTAACAGAGTTTTTATCTGGCACTTCAGATTTATCTCAAGGATTATGTGATACAAATGTTGAAAATCTTTTTGTAATACAGGCGGGAACTATATCACCTAACCCAACCGCCTTATTGCAAAGTGAAAATTTTAGTACTATGATTGAAACGCTTCGCAAATATTTTGACTATATTATTGTCGACACAGCACCAATTGGTATTGTTATTGATGCTGCTATCATTACACAGAAATGTGATGCATCTGTATTAATTACTGCTGCAGGCGAGACAAATAAAAAAGATGTTCAAAAAGCTAAAGAACAATTAGAGCAGACTAGAAAACCATTTTTGGGTGTCGTATTAAATAAATTCAATACTTCAGCTGAGAAATATGGTTCTTACGGTGAGTATGGTTCTTACGGTAAAAATAAGGGATAGGATAATAGATAAACTAAGGAAGTAGTTATGGAAGAGAAGGGAATAAAAATATCTCTGGCGGTAATCCAGAGTTTTATAGTAGTTTTACTGGGGTATTCTCTTAGTTTTGTTAAAGAGACAGATATTCTTTCAACAACAATGATTGTCCTATATATTCTTCACTATATAGTATTTTATTTTAGCGATTACGGTCAGGATTTTTTTAGACGAGGGAATTTGATTGAATTTGTTAGCTTGACAAAATATATCATTTTCTTTGCGTTGGCAATTAGTGTTTCTAATTTTTTCTTAGAAGAGCGTTTTAGTATCTCCAGACGAGGTATGGTGTATTTCTTGACCTTGCACTCGATTCTAATGTATCTAGTCAATATTTGTATCAAGTATTATTCGAAACGGATATTTCCTAATTTGAAATGGAGTAAAAAACTATTCTTGATTACAGCAACATCTAGAGTTGAGAAAGTGATGGATAAATTACTTGATGCGGGTGATTTCTTTGGAGAACTGGTGGCAGTTAGTGTATTAGATAAACCTAATTTCCAACATGATACTATTACAGTCGTACCAGTCGAAGATATTTTAAATTTTGCAACTCACGAAGTTGTGGACGAAGTGTTTATCAATCTTCCTAGTGAAGAATATGATATTGGTGAATTTATTTCTCGTTTTGAAACGATGGGAATTGATGTGACGGTTAATCTAAATGCTTTTGACCATAATCTAGGGCGTGACAAAAAAATCCGTGGGATGGCTGGTCTAAATGTCATTACTTTTTCGACGAAATTTTATAAGAATAGTCATGTAATTGCTAAGCGTGTCATAGATATTATTGGTTCTATTTTTGGTTTAATGATTTGTGGTCTAGTTAGTATAGTTCTAGTTCCAGCTATTCGAAAAGATGGTGGACCTGCTATTTTTGCTCAGACTCGCATAGGAAAAAACGGCCGACATTTTACTTTTTATAAATTTAGATCAATGTGTATTGATGCTGAGGATAAAAAGAGAGAATTGTTGGAGAAAAATACCATGCAGGGTGGTATGTTTAAGATGGACAATGATCCTCGCATTACAAAAATTGGTCGTTTTATCCGTAAAACTAGCTTGGATGAACTTCCTCAGTTTTGGAATGTTCTGAAAGGAGACATGAGTTTAGTTGGAACAAGACCGCCAACAGTTGATGAATATGAGACATACACACCTGAACAAAAACGTCGATTGAGTTTTAAACCGGGTATCACTGGACTTTGGCAAGTTAGTGGTAGAAGTGAGATTAAGAATTTTGATGAAGTTGTTAAATTAGATGTAGCTTATATAGATGATTGGACAATTTGGAAAGATATTGAAATTTTACTAAAAACAGTTAAAGTTGTATTTATGAGAGATGGAGCGAAGTAAAATTTGAAGTTCCATAGTGTTTGGGAGAGAAATGAAACAGTCAGTTTATATTATTGGTTCAAAGGGGATTCCTGCTAAGTATGGAGGGTTTGAAACCTTTGTTGAAAAATTAACCGAATACCAAAAAGATAGCAACATAAAATATTATGTTGCTTGTATGCGTGAAAATTCAGCTAAATCTGGTATTACAGATGATCAGTTTGAATATAACGGAGCAGTCTGTTTTAATATAGATGTTCCGAATATCGGCCCAGCCCGAGCGATTGCCTATGATATTGCTGCAGTTAACAAGGCTATAGAACTAGCCAAAGAAAACAAGGATGAAGCTCCAATTTTTTACATTTTAGCTTGTCGTATTGGTCCTTTCATTTCAAAAATTAAGAAAAAAATTCAGGATATTGGAGGCACTTTACTTGTGAATCCAGATGGTCATGAATGGCTGCGAGCAAAATGGAGCTTGCCAGTTCGTAAATATTGGAAATATTCTGAAAAACTTATGGTTAAACATGCCGATTTATTGGTCTGTGATAGTAAAAATATTGAAAAATATATCCAAGAGGATTATAAGCAGTATCAACCAAAGACCACCTATATTGCCTATGGGACAGATACAGCTCCTTCAAGCCTGAAAGCAGAAGATGCCAAAGTTCGAGACTGGTATCAGGAAAAAGGAGTTAGCGAAAATGGCTATTATTTAGTGGTGGGGAGATTCGTTCCTGAAAACAACTACGAAGCCATGATCCGTGAATTTATAAAGTCCAAGTCCAAGAAGGACTTTGTCCTCATCACAAATGTGGAGCAAAATAAATTTTACGATCAGTTGTTACAGGACACTGGTTTTGACAAAGATTCTAGGATCAAATTTGTCGGGACTGTCTATGACCAAGAGTTGCTCAAGTACATTCGCGAAAATGCCTTTGCCTATTTCCATGGGCATGAGGTTGGAGGAACCAACCCTTCTCTACTGGAAGCCCTAGCATCCACAAAACTGAATTTGTTGCTAGATGTTGGCTTTAACCGTGAGGTTGGTGAAGATGGGGCAATTTATTGGAAAAAAGATAATCTCCAGCATATTATTAAAACAAGCGAAGAATTGTCACAAGAAGAAATTGAAAAAATGAACAAACTGTCAACAAAACAAGTTAAAGAACGTTTTTCTTGGGAATTTATTGTTGATGAGTATGAAATCTTGTTTACAAAATAACTATATGAAAATATTACACTACACAATTGGCTTTGCTCCGGAGAGAACAGGGGGGTTAGTTGGTTATGCCACTGATTTAATGATTGAACAAAAGCGTCAGCATCATGAAGTGTTTGCATTATATCCTTCAAGTCAGTTATTTTTTGGGAAAAAGCCAAGAATAAAGGAAAAACCTGAGAAATTTGGTATAAAAACTTTCGGATTGGTTAATAGTTTACCACTAGCCCTTTTCGGAGGGGTTGCTAATCCAGTTGATTTAATGATTCGTTGCGATGAAAAAATATTTTTAGAATTTCTTAAGACACTAAATCCCGAAGTAATTCATATCCACTCATTGATTGGTTTACATAAGGAATTTTTAGAAGCTGCAAAAAGATTGAATATCAAGATTGTATATACAACACACGATTATTATGGTCTGGCACCAATACCAAATTTTTATTATAATGGCGTTTCGTTTGACGAGGATAATTCCAATTTAGCATGGAATATCATGTCAGTGGATGCTTTATCTACAAAAAAACTTCGTATTTTTCAATCGAGTTTGTATCCATTAGTTAGAAAGTGGATGAAAAAGCTCAATAAAAATCCTAAACATAAAGCATATCAAGAGATAGAAACCATTGTGGAAACAACTGATTATAATGATTTGAAACAGTATTATATTGAAATGTTTAAACTTATAGATAAATTTCATTTCAATAGCAGTTTAACTCAATCTATCTATAGAAATAACTTACCTTTTGAACCTAAAGGCAAAGTTATCTCTATTACTAATTCTACAATCAAGAAGCATAACATTAAACGAAATGAAGGTACTAAGAGAACTGTTGCTTATATCGGTCCAGATGAGGAATACAAAGGATACTTTGATTTTCTTGAGTTTACTAAAAAATTTGATTTATCAAAATATCAAATAAATACATACGGGCATTTACCCAACGAATTTGCGCCAGCATATATTGAACAAAAGGGGCGTTTCTCTCAGGATCAGCTAGGTAAGGTTTACTCTGAAATTGATTATTTAATTATTCCTAGTCGCTGGAAAGAGACATTTGGTTTAGTAACGCTAGAAGCCTTGTCCTTTGGCGTTAATGTTTTTGTTTCTGAAAATGTGGGGGCTAAAGATTTGGTAGATAGTGCTCATAGATTTAGAACACTGGAAGAAGTAGATTTGAATACTGGATTAGGAGTAACAAAAAGAATTGAAACACTTGATAATCATGTAAGAAATTTGCAAAACTTATATCTTAATTAATAATAGAGGATCTTTAATGAAAAGCACTAAGTTATCATTTGATAAAAAAAGATGGCCGCAGAAGTTTCCATATCTTCTATCTCAATATCGTTTTGTACGCTATAAGAGAAAATGTGAGATTTATCGAGAAAGAAAAATTACACTGCCTTTATTCATATTGTATAGATTTATTTTTCAATGTTATAAAATTAGGTATTTAACTGATATCCCAGCCTCAACTGAAATTGGAGGAGGTTTTAAAATAGAACATCTAGGAAATATAGTGATTAATCCAAAGGCTAAAATTGGTGAGAATGTCACAATTCTTAATGGTGTGTTAATTGGCCAACAGAATCGAGGGAGAAAGCAAGGATGTTCTACTATTGGAAATAAAGTTTGGATTGGAACAAACTCAATAGTTGTTGGAGCAATTCATATTGGTAACAATGTTTTAATTGCGCCAGGTGCGTACATTAATTTTGATGTTCCAGACAACAGTATTGTATTAGGAAATCCTGGAACAATTATTTCAAAACAAGACGCAACAGATAGTTATATTACGACCTATGAATGAAGATGAGGAGAGTATGGAGCAAAATATTGATTTTGTTGTAACTTGGGTTGATGGAAATGACCCTGTTTGGAAAGAGAAAAAGCAATCATATCTACCACAACATGATAACGGCATGAATACCAGTTCACGATATAGGGACTGGGGAATATTGAAATACTGGTTTAGAGCGGTTGAACAACATGCTCCATGGGTTAACAAGATATTTTTTGTTACAGAAGGGCACGTACCTGATTGGTTAAATATCAATTGTGATAAGTTAGTGATTGTAAAACACGAAGATTATATTGATAATAAATTTCTACCTACTTTTAATTCCAACGTTATAGAGCTTAACTTTCATAAGATTCCAGGTTTATCAGAATTATTTGTTAACTTTAATGATGATATGTTTATCAATAAACCGTTGCTACCAAAAGACTTTTTTGAAGAGTCATTGCCCAGGGATATTGGTGTTTTTAGTCCTATTGTCCCTAAAAAAGGAAGTATTGCTTCGATTGTATTGAATAATATAGAAATTTTGAATGAGTATTTTTCTATGCATGAAGTAATTAAGAATAACTGGGTCAAACTTTTTAGTCTTAAATATGGAAAGCATCTTATTAAAAATTTTTGTGTTTTACCTTGGAAAAATATTTTAGGCTTTTATGATAATCATATACCTGTTTCATATAACAAAAAGTTTTTTGACATAGTTTGGAGTAAAGAGAAAGAGCTATTAGAGGGAGTATCAACGCATAAGTTTAGACAAAAAGATGATATTAACCATTGGCTTATAAGATATTGGCAGTTATGTACGGGTTATTTTAGTCCTCGTTCAACGAAATTTGGAAATTACTATGATATTTCTAGTGAATTATTGGATATTATTAAAGAAATTAATTCTCCTAGATATTCAGTTATTTGCTTAAATGATGGTGATGGTATTGTAGATTTTGAGGATTATAAATCTAAATTATTAGAGGCTTTTGAAAAGAGGTATCCTGTAAAATCTAGTTTTGAAAGGAAATAAAATGAAAACAAGTGTTGTTATGGCTACATACAATGGTGAAAAATTTTTGAAGCAACAACTAGATTCTATATTATCACAGACAGTTTTACCGGATGAATTAGTTATTGTTGACGATTGTTCAACAGATAGGACTTGTGAGATTCTTGGCAACTATAAAAAAGAGTATCCTAGCGTGAACTTTGAATTGGTACTCCGTGACAAGAATATCGGATATATTATGAATTTTATTGATGGCATCAATCGTTCTTCTCATGAATATGTTTTTTTGTGTGATCAAGATGATTTATGGGAGTTGAATAAAATTGAGAAGTATTTGAAGTTTTTTGAAAATAGTCAAAAAGCTATAGTAATACATGGAGAGATTGATATTATTGATACTGAGGAACGACAGATTCGAGGTCCGCAATATGGTTATAAAGCTGATTGTGAATATTTAGATATAAAAAAATTTGTGAGAAGAGTTAACTACGCAGGAATGTCTCTTGCTTTTAAGAAAAGTAAAATCAGTGATTATTTAAATTTATTAGTAGAACAAAGGATTAAAATTGCCACACACGACTGGTTAATTTGTTATATAGCTGCATTGCAAGAAGGGCTATATACGACAAATAATATTCTTACACATAGACGTTACACAGGAACCAATGTTGCTTTGAGGCTTAATCAAAAACGCTTATCTGGTATTGAATATCGTATAGATGGCATCGATACTTATTTAGTAAACTATCAAATGGCGCTAGCATGTCAAAATTTGGATATTCTTAATAGTGTATTTGATATTACCCCCTACATCGATACTTTTGAGGAACGTAAGATAGTCTTAAAAAATAAAAGTAAGATTCGTTCGTTTTTGATGATTAGAAAATTAATGTTTTTTCCGAGTTTTAAATCTTATATAGGAGATATGCTGTTACAATTTCGAAATTAGTAAAAGGAAAACAGAGACAATGAAGATTACATTTTGCTTGCCACTAATCTTGAAAAATCCTGCTGGTGGTTATAAGATTGTATTTGAGTATGCAAATCGTCTAGTTGAAAGAAGTCATGATGTTACTATTGTATTCTTGACTGATGCAAATTATACAAACACCACTAAGAGTAATATACTAAAAAAATTATTAGGAACCATCGAATTATTTAACTATCCTAAATGGTTTGAATTAGATAAAAAGGTGAAAAAAATTGCGACCCCTTATCTAGATGGAAGAGATTTTCCAGAAGCGGAAGTGGTTTTTGCTACTTCTTTAAGAACCTCTTTTATTGTACAAAATCTCTCATATAAGAAAGGGAGAAAATTTTATTTAATTCAAGGATTTGAAAATTGGTCAGTTAGCGATGATGAAGTCTTTGAAAGTTATAAATTGGGCTTACGCAATATTGTCATTTCAAAATGGTTGGAAGGATTAGTAAGACAGTATGATAAAAATGTGAAATTAATTTCTAATGCAATTGCTACAGACCAATTCTATATAGAGATACCTATTGAGTCTAGAAATCCATATAGTATATCGATGTTATATCATGAAAATCCTCAAAAAGGATTCGATATTGCTTTTAAGGCTATTAAATTAGTCAAACAAAAATATTCTAATGTTTCGTTACATCTTTTTGGTGTACCCAAAAGACCAGATAATTTAGAATCTTGGATTTTGTACACAGAACAAGCAGATATAAACCAATTAAGGGGAATTTATAACAAGAGTTCTATCTATGTATGCGCTAGTAAGAATGACGGCTTTGGTCTTACTGGTGCTGAGAGTATGGCCTGTGGTTGTGCATTGGCTTCAACTGCATTTCAGGGAGTGTTTGAGTATGCTAAAGATAACGAAAATGCCTTGCTTTCTCCAGTTAATGATATTGATGCACTGGCTGAAAATATTATGACTTTAATTGATGATGAGCAGTTACGATTTCGCATTGCTAAGCAGGGGAGTAAAGATATAACAAAACATTCTTGGGATAGAGCAATTGATCAAATGGAAAAAGCGTTAAAAGAAAGAAGCTGAAGGATGAGTGAAAAACAGTACAATCTTTTTGTTACATTTAGTTATATTTTTAACTTCATAATTTCTGCAACCTTACTATTAGTAAATATTGATAAGGAGTCTTCCGTATTGAATCTTGCTTCAAATTTAGGGGTGGCTCTGTCAATGTTTTCCTATTTCTATGATATTTGGCTCCATAGAATGAGAAGAGATCATATCATTGCGTCAATTGCTATTATTGCTTTGGTATTGTTCAAGTTCATAATAGGAGACGCATTTACTTTTGATCGTATGATATTGCATCTCCTATTATATTACCCGACTATGAATCGTTTAGATAGGATATTTTTGCGTCGTGTATTTTGGTATAAAATTATTTTCATTTTTGCAGTCGTATTCGGAAGTAAACTGGGCCTTATTCAAGATCAGGTATATTCTAAAGTTACAACGGCAGGAGAGATACATTCATTGGGCTTCATTAATGGTAATGCTGCTGGAGTTGTGGTCTTTAGTGCTCTCTTAGATTTAGTCATTTTGAATGTACACAATACAAAAAAAACATTAGGGATAACTATTGGACTATTTGTTGCGGGATTCTTGAATTATCAAATAACTTATTCACGAACAGCTTTACTAATGTCTATTGCTATTGCTACAATCTATCTTTTCAAAAAAGTGTTATTACGTCACATGGTCAGTGGGGTTAAGGTTGCTATGCTACAAATGCTTATTGTAGTTGCTAATCTACTATTGGCTTTAAATTATGATCCTAATGTAACATGGATGTCTTTAATTAATAGAGTGGTATCTGGTCGTTTAAATCTAAGTCATATTTATTTGTCTGTTTATGGACTAAACTGGATGCCTCAGATTGTTACCCGCTATAAATATTTAAGAGCGTGGGATAGTCTTGACTATTATCTGGATAATTATTGGGTCGGTTTTTTCATAAAAAATGGTATATTGTATTGCAGTATATTTGCTGTTTTGATGTTCTTACTATTACAGGGGAAACGTTTCAATTTGTACATGCTATTACTTATAAGTGTATGTTATATTTATCTTTCTATGGAATCAGTAGAGTATAATATTTTCTTATTTACACCGTTGTTATTTAGTTTGATGAGTTCATTAAGTTTTGAAAAATATAAGGATATGGTGGTGTTGAATGACTAAATTTTCAATAGTAGTTCCAATTTATAATGTTGAGGAGTATATCGAAGATTGTGTTAATTCTGTTTTAAGACAAACGTATACTAATTTTGAGCTATTATTGGTAAATGATGCGTCACCGGACAGCTCTCTAGCAATCATAACACGTCTTTCAAAACTAGATAATCGTATTATTGTAATAGATAAAAGGAAGAATGAAGGTGTTGCTTTAGCGCGCTCGACTGGTCTATCTCAGGCATCAGGTGACTTTGTATTATATTTAGACGGAGATGATCAACTTGTTCCTAAAGCACTTGAGATTTTAAGTAAAAAAATTGAGTCTAGCAATCCTGATATTGTGATTTACCCTAAAATAAAAGAACGTGATGGAAAAAAATATGTTAAATCTTATTTTTCTGAAGAAGTACTGTTTACAGATAACAAAAAAGAATTACTAGATGGTTTTTTACGTTACGGCTATTTTGTTATTGGTTTTGCAGCTATTCGGAGAGAATTAGCATTAGAGTATGATCTCGCTGATGAACTTCGTTCAATTTGGATTGGGGAGGATCTCTTGCAAAGTTTGCCTCTTCTAACGTACGCACAAAGTATTCTTTACATCACTGAAGGTA
>ERZ773022.1337-NODE-1337-length-16713-cov-4.506904_pt1 | contig 16713 bp, 17 predicted proteins | sample MGYA00580839_ERZ773022 | MGnify/ENA primary metagenome ERZ773022 (study PRJEB29015, sample SAMEA2738020) | human oral metagenome | biome: human oral; feature: human-associated habitat; material: dental | place: China | collected 2044 ... | reverse complement strand
CAATTTTGTATTTCATATCAAAATACTCAAGCATTTCAATTACTTCACTTTCAAGAAGTCCAAAATACTCTGAGTAATTTTTACTTAGAATTGTATTCACATAAAGATTATTTAATCCTGAAAATATTCCTTCTTTTATAATCCTTGTTATTCCAGTTAAAATACCATATTTTAAGGAATCATTTGTTTTTAATGCTGAGCTGTAAAATACTTGGAAAAAGTTTATTGCTTCATTGTAGTATCCTTTATCAAAAGCATTTATTATTGGAGCATCATATTCATCTATTAGGATTATTACTTTTTCTCCGTAATATTTACACAAATAATTCGATAAATCCAAAAGCGAGGTTTTAAAACTTTCTTCACTATCTATCATTTCCCAAATTTTATCAAATTCTCTTTTTTCAACAATATTTAATTTTTCTCGCACAAATTCGTATTCATTAAAAATTTTATACATTGTTTTTTTTTAATTTTCAAAGCACTTTTCCCAAGTATTTCCCCTCAAATCTTTTAGTGAAATAAATATAACAGGATATTTCCCCTGTTCACTCATATATTTACTGCTAGATATTTTTAAATTTTCAAAAAGTTTTCTATTTTCTTCTTTATTTTTTACATCGAAAAAGTATTTTATCATCGACATATTCAGTGTTTTTCCAAATCGCCGTGGTCTTGTAAAAAGTGTAACTTTTGCTTTGGTTATTAATATTTCATCTATTAACAAAGTTTTGTCAATATAATAATATCCGTCTTGTATCAATTCTTTAAAATTTTCAATTCCTACGGGAGCCGCTTTTTTCTCCATAAAATCACTTCCTCACTTTTTTATTTTCTTGAATTTAATATTATTTATTTACTAAATGACTTATGTCTTCAAATTTACAATCTCTTCTCTATGAATACTATCATATGGAAACAGTAAAGTCAATTTTAAATCACAACACTTTTCATACGGAGTATTTTTATGTGTTGACAAAATTAGATTATTGAAAATAAGTGGTGGTACATAAAAATATCTGTCCAACTTTTTGAAGTTGATTCGCAAATTAATCAATAAATAAAGACCCTTATTCAATAAGAACAGAGTCTTTATTTTTACTGCTTTTTTTACCCTCTTAACTGGTTTTTCCTCAAAACTATTATACCGCTCATTTTTTTAATTTAATAAAAAACTTTCTGAAATTTTAAAATAAATTCTAAAATGCTGGAATAATTCTTCCTTCATATTTTTCTTCAATATATTTTTTAACTTTTTCACTTTGCAACGCTTTCATCAATTTTTGTATTCTAGGGTCATTTTCATTACCTTTTAGAACAGTTACAACATTTGCATAAGGCGAATTTTTATCTTCCTGCAAAATAATTTCGTTTTTAGTAACTCCCGCATTAATTGCAAAGTTTGAATTAATGATTGCTCCTGCAACTTCAACTAATCTTGGTGCAATTTGTTCATTTGACAAAGTTACAATTTTAATTTTTTTAGGATTGCTTACTATATCTTTAGTTGTAGAATCCAATTTTTTGTTATCTTTCAATTTTATAATTCCCGCTTTGTCAAGCAAAATTAAAGCTCTTCCACCATTTGTCGGATCGTTTGGAATAATTAATGTGTCATTCGGTTTCAAATCTTTTATATTCTTAATTTTTTTAGAATAAAGCGCCATTGGTTCCAAGTGCACATTTCCAACTGAAACTAAAGGAATGTTATTTCTTTTTGCAAAATCTTCCATATATGGAACATGTTGGAAAAAGTTTGCGTCTATACTTTTATCCGCAAGAGCCTTATTCGGCAAAATATAGTCGTTAAATTCAACAATTTCCAAATCAACTCCTTGTTTTTTCAAATCATCTTTTACTAATTTTAGGAACTCTCCATGTGGAACTGGAGTCGCTCCAACTTTCAATTTTTCCCCTTTTCCGCAAGACACTACAAATAGTGCAAGTGCAACTAACAATGCTAATATTTTTTTCATTTTGCATCATCCTTTCTTTTTAAATTAAATTTTTTATTTATACTTTTTTTCTTTTTTCAATAATTTTATTTACAATTGTATCTCCAATAAATTGTATAATTTGAACTAAAACAATAATAACTATTGTAGCTTGCCATATAATTGCATAATTTTGATTTTGATAACCATCCATTACAGCCGAATTTCCTAATCCTCCACCGCCAATAGTTCCAGCAAGTGCGGAATACCCAATAAGCGTGATAATTGTCAAAGTAATTCCATGTACTAACGAAGGCAATGCTTCTGGTATCATCACTTTTAAAATTATTTCTTTAGAAGTTGCTCCCATTGATTTTGAAGCTTCTATTAATCCTTCATCCACTTCTTTTAATGCTCCTTCAATTATTCTTGCAACAAATGGAGCAGCACCTAACGCAAGTGGTATAATAAACGGAACACTTCCAATGGAAGTTCCCACAATAAATCTCATTAATGGAAGCAACAAAACCATTAATATAATAAATGGAATTGATCTTGTTATATTTACCAAAATAACATCTAAGATTTTATGCAGTGATTTATTCGGCTTAATTCCTTTCTCTTCAGAAGTAACCAACAAAATTCCTATTGGAAAACCAATAATTAATGAAATTAAAGTCGCAATTCCAACCATATAAATTGTTTCCCAAAGTGGTACAATCATATTTTGAAATTGAAAAAATTCTATCCAATCAAATCTCATAAATTATAACACCTCCGAATCTATTTTATGTTTTGTAAGCCAATCTATAATTTCGTGAACTTTTTTTTCATTCGCTGTAATTTCAATAAGCAAATTTCCAATTATGATGTTGCTTACTTTGTCAATAAAGCCACCTAAAATATTTACTTCCACATCGAAAGTTCTTATAAGTTCTGCAATATAAGAACGGCTAACTTGCTCTTCGTTATATTTTAATTTTAATCTCAGTTTACCGCCACTGCTATTTTCTTTTCTTCTCTTAATTTCTTCTTCCGTTCTAAAAGTATCGTGTGACAAGTGAGCGACAAATTCTTTAGTTAGTTCATTTTTGGGACTTAAAAATATTTGTTTTGTAGTTCCACTTTCAACAATTTCCCCATTCGACATAATCGCAACTTTGTTACATATTTTTCTAATCACTTCCATTTGGTGAGTAATTAAAATAATAGTTATCCCAAAATCTTTATTTATCTGTTTTAATAAATCTAAAATTGAATTTGTAGTTCTAGGGTCAAGCGCTGAAGTCGCTTCATCAGACAGAAGTATTTTAGGATTATTCGCTAAAGCCCTAGCAATTGCCACTCTTTGTTTTTGCCCTCCTGAAAGTTGCTCAGGATAATTTTCTTTTCTGTCTGAAAGCCCAACAATTTCAAGCAATTCATCCACTCTTTTATCAATATCAGCTTTTTGCCACCCAGAAATTTCTAGCGGAAATGCAATATTTTGTGCAACATTTCTCGAATTTAACAAATTGAAGTGCTGAAATATCATTCCAGTTTTTTTCCTGTATTCTCTAAGTTCCGCTTCATTAAATTCCAAAATATTCTTTTTTGAAAAATCAGAGTCTGAGCCATTTGAATCAGCATTTTCTTCAACCAGAATCTGTCCAGAAGTCGGTTCTTCAAGCCTATTTAATAGCCTTATAAGTGTTGATTTTCCAGCGCCGCTAAGCCCCATAATTCCATAAATATCGCCCTTTTCAATCTCAAGATTTATGTTATTTACCGCAAAAATCTCTTTTCCATCGGCTAATTTATACTTTTTTACCAAATCTTTTATTTCTATAAAACTTTCCAACCATTTTCACCTCTTTCATATTTATTTTGCTTCTAATATTTTTGAATAATTTTAAAATTAGAATTATTATGGTTCATTATATCATTTTTTATGTGTATATGCAAACGTTTTTTTGATTTTTCAAAAATATCAATAAATTGTATTTAAAAATTCTTTTACACGGTGAGATTCTGGATTTTCAAAAATTTGTTTGGAGGTTCCTTTTTCCAATATTTTCCCATTTTCCAAAACGACAACTTTATCTGAAATTTCTTTCACAAAATTCATCTCGTGACTTACAATTAACATTGTTATTCTTTCATTCTTCAATTTTCTTATAATATCTAAGACTTCTTTTACAAGCTCTGGATCAAGTGCCGAAGTCGGCTCATCAAAAAGCAAAATATCAGGTCTAAGTGCCAGTGCTCTAGCAATTGCCACTCTCTGTCTTTGCCCTCCCGAAAGCTCACTCGGAAAATTATCAATTTTATCGGCAAGTCCAACGACTTCCAAAACTTCTTTTGCAATTTTTGCAGCTTCACCCACAGAAGATTTTTTCACTAATTTTAGCGTTCTCACAATATTATTTCTCACCGTCATATGTGGAAACAAATTGAACGACTGAAAAACCATCCCTGTTTTTAACAAAATCTCTTTTTTTAATTTTCTATCCTTCAAATTTTTCCCTTCGATAAGAATATCACCGCTGGTAATTGTCTCCAAATCAATAATACATCTCAAAATGGTAGATTTCCCACTTCCTGAAGGTCCTATAAGCGAAACGACTTCCCCTCTATTAACAGTCAAATTTATATCGTGCAAGACTTCATTTTCACCAAAATTTTTTCTCAAATTTTTTACTTCAATTATTTTTTCCATTATTTAACTCCCAATTTCTCTTTTTTCTGCCCAATTTTATATTATATTCTAACTTTATTTCGTTTTTCAATAACTTTAAACAATCTGTCAATACAAAAACTCAAAATCAAATAAATGATAATTGCACAAATATAAGGAGTTATTGTGTAAGAAATATTCGCCAAATCTTTTGTTCTCTTCATAACTTCTGTAACGGCCAAAATATACATAAGCGATGTATCTTTTATAAGGGTAATTGCTTCATTTCCCAGAGTGGGAAGAACTCTTCTTAGCGCCTGTGGCAAAATAATATAAATTATTTTTTGCCAATATGTATATCCCAAGACTTTTGCAGCTTCGTGTTGTCCTTTATCAATGCTCTCAAGCCCACTTCTTATAATTTCAATAAGATATGCTGCATAATTTATCACAAATGTTATTGCAACAGCCATATAAGCCGTCAAAGTTATACTATATCCTTTTATTTTTATAAGCGGCAATCCATAGTACACCATCAAAAGTTGCAGCATAAGCGGCGTTCCACGAAAAATCCAAGTGTAAGTTGAAATCAAAAATTTTATAATTTTATTTTTCCCAGTATATGACAGCGCACCTAAAATTCCTAACGGGACGGAAAATACTATCGTTGTTATATACAATAGAAACATACTTGGCAATGTCTTTACAAGTTCAAAAAATATTTGAAAAAAGGTCATTTTTTCCATATTTAATCTTTAAACCATTTTGAATAAATTTGCTGATAAGTCCCGTCTTTTTTCAATTCTTCAATTGCTTTATTAATTGCATCAATCAGTTTTGTATTTCCTTTTTTAGCAGCAACCGCATATTCTTCCTGTCCAAAATCTTCTTTTAAAATTTTATATAACTCTTTTTTAGCTTGTGTTTCTTTTACTTTTTTTGTATATTTTGCCAAAACTTCATCTGCTACAATTGCATCCACTCTTCTAGCATCTAAATCCATAAATGCCTGGTCATATTGAGCATATGTTTTAAATTCTTTAAATTTCTTGTCAAATCCAGATTTTTTCACAGCTTCTTCCCCACTGCTCTGAGTCTGGCTTCCAACATTTTTTCCAATTAAATCATTTTTATTTTCAATTTTTTCACCAGCTCTTGCAACAATAAGTTGATGCACTGTCAAATAAGGATTAGACATTTCTGTCTCCTTTTTTCTTTCATCTGTAATAGTAAGTCCATTCCAAATCAAATCTATATTTCCTGCATTCAAGTCCAAAATTTTAGAATCCCAGTTTATCGGTTTAAACTCAACTTCACTTCCAATTTTTTTAGCAACTGCACGAGCTAAGTCAATGTCAAATCCTACAATTTCACCTTTTTCATTTTTGAATCCCATCGGAACAAATGAGTCATCAAGTCCCACAATAATTTTTTTTGGGATTCCATCTTTACTAACTTCTTTTTTTTCATCTTTTTTAACACTGCACATTACAAACAACAGCGCCGCAATCATCAGTAATAATACTTTTTTCATTTTTTACCTCCATAATTTTAATATTTTTCCTTCAAAAAACATCATTTTTCAAATAAACAAGGCTTTCCTTTGATATACATTATTTTACCATAGATAATTTGAAAAAGCAATGGAGCCAAAATGAAAAAAAGATCTTTAAATAAATAATTCAAAAAAAATCACAATCAATTAAATTAAATTTAAGACTGTGATTTTTCTTAATATTTTAAATATTTTAGAATGTCCTATAATATTTTTTATTTTTTATAAAATTATTTTACAGATGCTTCATAAATTTCTTTAATAGCTTTTGCCAAATCTTTATTAAATTCATCATCGCTTTGTTGTGCTGACAATCCTTCAGTCAATGCTCTTGAAAAACTTGCGATAACTCCTTTATTTTTAGCAAGAATTTCGTTTGCTTCTTTTCTTGGGTAACCTCCTGATAATGCGACAACTCTTACAACTCTTGGATGTTTTGTCAAATCTTCATAAAAGTTTTCAACTGTTGGAAGTGTAACTTTTAACATAACATTTGAAGTTTCAGGCAATTTATCAAGATGTTTTTTGATTTCATTTTTCAAAATAGTTTCGCATTCTGCTTTGTCAACATTATGAATATCTACTTCTGGTTCAATAATTGGAACAAGTCCAGCTGCAATAATTTTATCTGCCACTTCAAATTGCTGGTCTACAACTTTTGCAATTCCTGTTTGAGACGCTTTTTTAATAACAGAACGCATTTTTGTTCCGAAAATATGTCTTTCATTTGCTCGGCTCAAAAGATCGTCCAATCCTGGGATAGGTTTCATAATTTGAACTCCATCTTCCAATTCTTCTAGTCCCTTGTCAACTTTCAAGAAAGGTAAAACTCCTTTTTCTTCCCACAAAAAGTCAGCTGTATATTTATCATCAATTTTTCTATCCATAGTTTGCTCAAATAAAATAGCTCCTACAATTTCCTTATCACTAAAAGCAGGACTTTTTATGATTCTTGTTCTCATTTTATGAATTAAGTCAAACATTTCTGTATCATTAGAATACTCGCTTTCATCAATTCCATATAATTTTAATGCTTTCGGAGTACTTCCACCACTTTGATCCAATGCTGCAATAAATCCTTTACCATTTCTCATTCTTTCTAATCTTTCTTTCATCGCAATAATCCTCCTAATTTAAAATAGTTTGATTCACAAACTTCTCTTTCTATTTTTATGATAACACTTTTTTTTTAAATGTCAAGAGTAAAAAGTAAAATTATTTTTATTATTAATTTTTCAAAAATTACATAAAGTTCCAACTTTAAATTTTATTTCTCCATTTCCCACCACTTTCAATTTTTTAATCTCAACTGCCGTTTTTGGAAATGATTCTGATTCTTTTTCAGAATCTATAATTTGAAGCACAACCGTTGCAATTTTAACATTTGTTCTTTTTGCAAAAAATTTTGCATTGAACAGAAGATTTCCATCAAAATTAAATTCTCCCGTCAAAAGTAAATTACTGTAAGAAGTTTTGGGATTTGAAATAATTTCAAACTCCGTTTCGTAATCAATATTTACTAAAAGATATTCCATCAAATTGAACTCATTTTTTTCAAACATCTTTTTTCTCCTCTTAAAATTTTATATATTAAGTATTTTAGTTATGTCACATTTTTTGTTAACATATCAAAAAAACAGGAGAAAGTTTATCTCCTGTAAAAAATTATTATTTCATTATTAATGTTCCATAGATATTTTTTAAGTCTGTTTCACTTCCTAAAATATTACTTGCATTTTTGACTGTCGCTTCAATATTTTTGGCTCTTATGGATTTTATCATATTTTCTATGCTTTCAGTCAATATCTTGGCATTTTTCTTAAGTTTCTCATAGCTTTCCTTGCTTATATTTTCTTTTCTAGCATCTTCAAAAGTTAGAATTTCAATATTTTTATACGATTTTTTTACTTCTTCTTTTAATTTTTCCAAATTTGCAATCTCATTTTCATCGTAGCTTAAATTATTTTTTGAAAATGCCTCTTCTGAAAATTTATTTATGTCATTTACAAATTGAACTACACTTGATTTAACTTTTTTATTATTTTTCTCAAATTTTTCAGCTAATTTTTTATTTAACAAAATCGACATTTCCTGCAATGAAGTTGTCAAAATTTTGTCATTTTCTTTTCTTGTCTGTGAGACCAGTTTATATTTATCATTCAATTCTTTTACTTTTCCCAAATTATCTGCTTTATACTCACCTTTTTCAAAATAATCGTCTATCTCGTTTAGCACCTTTTGTTCTTCAACAAGCGATTTCAAAAGATTTTCCGCATTTTTGTCAATAGTTTCAAATTTTGGATTTCTTTGCATCACATCTTCCAAATCTCGAATTTGGTTTCCCAGCAATTTTACTGAACTTTTTATATTTTCAATGGCATCATTCCCTTTTAAATTAGTTAAAACCTCTCCATTTGCATTTTTAAATTTTCCCTCATCAATTCCATCAAATAGCATAAGCCATTCATCTGAATTAGGTACTTCGCTTATTCTCACATACTCCGTATATTTAGATAGACGGTCGGAACTTAAATCATCTTTGACATAAGTAATTTGCGCTTTATCTTTTGCACCACTTTTACTGCCATCCTTTTTTCCGCATGAAACTGTGACGAGTAATGCTAAAACTCCAATAAAAATATTTTTTTTCATAGTTTTGCCTCCATTATTTATAAAATTTCAACTTTTGCATTCAAACTATAGATAACATCTTTTCTTTCAACTATAATTTTAACTTTTTCACTCAGATCTATATCTTTTTTTATTTTTTCTAGCAACTTTTTTGCAGGATTAATTGCAATGGCGTTTCCCACATTCTTAAACATTGTCAAATCACCCGTCGTATCTCCATAGGCGTAAGATTTCTTTAAATCAATATTATATTTTTTTACGAAATCAGAAATTGCTTTTTGCTTGCTGTCGGCATCCCACATCGGCACCACTTCCCCCGTAAAAATCCCATTTTTATTAACTTTATAAATAGAAGCGCGATAATCCTTGACTCCATATTTTATGGCAAGTTTACTTACCAGAAAATCTGGGCTCCCAGAAATTATGATGACCTTATGATTTTCATTTTTGTGAAATAAAAGTCTTTCCCTTGTATAGCGATAGACTTTGTCGCCTTTTAATTCCATCACCCTTTTTGCTATAAAATCCATATCACTTTTACTAAAATTTTTTAACGCTTCTGTATATGTTCTAACCAGCTCATCTAAATAATCATCATAGTCTCCAGTTCTATTTTCCCACTTAGAAAATTTTTCTTTTACTTTCAGCTCCCAGCTCGTCATATCTATATATTGATATTTCAGTAACATTTTAAAATGTTCAATTAATAGCGAATCTCTGTAAATCGTCCCATCTATATCAAAAAAAGCCGCTATATTCTTCATCATAACTATTCTCCTTAAAATTCATTTTTTTTGTGAGAAATATTGCCATAAATACTACTATAAAAATACCACATATATTTAGAAAAGTCAACTTTTATTAATAAGATTTTAACGTAAAAGCAAAAAGACGTTGATTTATTTTTTTAGTCTGTTCTAAGTGCTTCCATAGGTTCTAATTTTGCCGCTTTTTTAGCTGGATAAACTCCAAATACAAGTCCCAACATTGTAGAAACAAATATACATACAAACACTACACCTGGACTTAATATTGGAGATGTCTTAATAAATATACCAATTAAAAGTGCTAAAGAATACCCAATTATAACTCCAATTATACCTCCAAAAAATGTTAAGATTACCGCTTCAATCAAAAATTGCACAAGAATGTCCTTCGTTCTGGCTCCCAATGCTTTTCTTAGGCCAACTTCCCTTATTCTTTCGGTAACGCTGACAAGCATAATGTTCATTACTCCAATTCCACCGACAAATAGCGAAATTCCAGCAACTCCGCTTATAAATAAAGTTACCATATTTAAAATATTATTAAATTGATCTAATCCAGAACTTTCTGATCTCACATTATATATATCAGGAGAACTTCCCCTTCTTGACATCAAATCTTTAACTTCCGCCATTGCGATATTTAATGAATTTGCAGAAGCCACCTTTACTTGAAGTTCTTCAAACTTATTTTGCTCTCCTCCATTGACAAACACTAAAAACTGGTTTGGTATAAGTCCGCTCGATGGCGCACCTCCTCCACCTCCAAAATTTAGACTTGAATAGGGATCTTTATACACTCCGACAATGACTAATTCATATCTGTTCTTTTTAAAGTTTAGAGTTACCTTCTTTCCTATCGGGTTTTCATCTGGATACAGCTGCTCTGCTGTAGAACTATCAATTATTATGAATCTTCCATCTTTTTCATACTCACTTGGTAAAAATTTTCTTCCTTTTACTATAGTAAAATTTGATATTTTAAAATAATCTTGCGTAACTCCTGTTCCCATAAACATTTTTGTATTTCCATCAACTTCAATTCTGGCAAAAGCACTGGAAGTTGGACTAACCGCTTCAACTTCTTCTATTTTTTTTATATTTTCAATATCTTTTTCTGTCATCAGATCTTCGCTTTTATAAGTTTGTCCAGGAGAGGTATCAATCGAAACGTTAAAATTTCCCACTCCCAGCTTATTTAAGTCTCCCGTTATATTTTGCTTCATTCCAGCTCCCAATGATGACATCATAATAACTGCTCCAATTCCAATTATTATACCTAACATCGTCAAAAATGACCTCACTTTATAACTAAATAAATTGGATAAAGACAACTTTAGCGATTCCAAAAAATCCATTTACACTCCTCTCCGGTTTACGACAATCTCATCTTTTTCAATTACGCCATCTTTTAATCTAATAATTCTTTTACAATGCTCGGCGACATCTTCTTCGTGAGTTACCATAACAATCGTTGTCCCCTTATCGTTTAATTTTTTAAAAATTTCCAAAATTTCTTCAGTCGATTTGGAATCCAGATTTCCAGTTGGCTCATCTGCCAAAAGTATATTTGGACTATTAATGATGGCTCTTGCGATTGCAACCCTTTGTCTTTGCCCTCCAGACATTTCATTTGGCTTATGGTGAATTCTATCTCCAAGTCCTACACTTTCAAGTGCTTCTATCGCCCTTCTCATTCTTTCTGACTTTTTTGCTCCTGCATAAAGTGCTGGAAGTGCAACATTTTCAACAGCATTCATTTTGGGAAGCAAATTAAAAGTCTGAAACACAAATCCAATTTTTTCATTTCTCACTTTTGCCAGTGCATCGCCTTTTATTCTAGAAACATCTTGACCGTCTAAAATATATGTTCCTGAAGTCAGACTGTCAAGACAGCCCAAAATGTTCATAAGAGTAGATTTTCCACTTCCACTTGGTCCCATAAATGCGACATACTCTCCTTTTTTGACCGATAGATTAAGTCCTTTTAATACAGTCAATTCCAAATTTCCATTTTTATATGTCTTTACAACATCTTTTACATCTATCATAAATTTATAATTCCTTTATCAGATTTTAAATTTTTTTACATAATTTTACATAGGTCCTGGACCTCCTGGCGCTGCATCACCTGCTGGTACACTTTCTACATTTTGTTGTTTTATTATTTTTTTGTTATCTTTTTTAGGTTTTTTAGGATCAGCAATTTTTATTTTCTGACCATCTTTTAATGTTTCGTCAACAATAGAAATTATGTTATCTCCTAAGCTCAATCCAGAAGTTACTTCATAATAAGTTTCATCACTGATTCCCACTTTTACTTCTCTTTTTGTAATTTTTTTATCCTTTCCAACTATAAACACAAAATACTTTCCGTTTTCATTTATTACTGCGCTATACGGAATTTTTATAATATTTTTTCTCTCTTTATAAAAAATTGTGGCACTTATTGTAGTTCCTGGTCTTAAATTTTTTGTATCGTTCATTTTTATAGTAACAGTCGTGTTACTTTCATCTAAATTCTCACTTTTTTTAGCCACTCCTGAAATTTGCGATACATATCCTTCGACTTTTTCTCCTTTAGGCAATGCATCTGATGTAATTTCTACTCTTTGTCCCACTTCTATATCTTTTACTTGCGTGTCTGATAAACTCACTTCCACTTTCATATTTTTGGAATCTGATACTTTGAATAAAGTTGTTTCAGTATTTACTTTATAATTTTCATCGGCGGTCATCTCTGTAATAACTCCATCTACTGGACTTGTTATTTCATTTTTTATAAGCGTCATATCTTCCTGCAATGTCGCTAGTTCCAATTTTGCAGTCTTTAACGCTGTCCTTGCATCTTCTATGTTAGTTCTTTCTTCGCTATCAACGGTGTCTGATTCTAGCCTAGAAGTTCTTAATGCTTTTCTTGCATCATCCACATTAACCCTAGTTTCCCCTCCAACTTTGTAAAGCTCTTCAGCGTTATGCAAATCTCGTGACTTTTGCTGAATTTCCAAACTTTTAGTTTCTTTTTTTCTTCTAAGGGAACTTTGAGCACTAGCTAAATTTCTTTCATATTTTTGAATTTCCAAATTTTTCATCTGTATTTTTCTTAAAGTTTCATTTTTATCAGCTGGATAAAATGTAACAACTACATCTCCCTTTTTTACATTATCACCCGTTTTAAAAAATACATCTTTTACTCTTTGGCTGGAACTCGTATAAACTGACACTACATTATCCGATACAACTTGCCCTGTCTTTGAAACTGATAATGAAATATCTCCCATACCAACTTTTGTTACTTCATATTCTATTCCTTCTTCCTTTTTTCCACAGCTGATTAGACAAAATAATAAAACAACAAAAATCGAAAATATTTTTGCAATATTTTTTTTATCTTTTAAAATATAATTTTTCTTCACAAAATCACCTCTTTTTATTTTTTCTCTTTTTATGCTATTCTTTATTTAAAAGTAAACTTATTATAAATTCTTCTTCATAAAGTCTCCAAACTCCTTGTCGTTAAATAACTAAAATATAATTTTTAATTTTTTTATAAAATTTAGATATAATATTATTTATAATATTTTATTTTTTTGGTAAATGCCGCCAATTCATTTTTGGCAGTTTCATAATCCATTACAGCCTTTTTATAATTATTTCGTTTTTCCACATAATTTGAATACGTGTCAACTCCTAGTTCATATTTTTTTGCATAAATTTCATATTCCCTTTTTTTTATATTCATCGTATTTTCAGCTGTCAATTCATTTGTCTGATAAGTCGTATAGGTTATCATCTGCTGTCCAACATTTGATATTAATTCGTTTTTTTTCTGCTCATATTGTAATTTTAACTTATCTGCTTCATTTTTTAAATCCTCCACCGTATCATTATATCTCTTGAAAGACTTTGAAACAGAAAGTCCCGCAACAACCGAATGATTTTTTAATGAATAACCAATATCACCTGTCAATTTGGGATATTTATAATCTATTATTTCTTTTTTTAACTGTTCTGCATTTAACTGTGTATTCAATTCAATCGTTTCAGCCTCCGATAACCTAAGTCCATAAAAATCATCCTTTTTCAGCTCAACCTTCTTCAAATCATCAAGTTTTCCCTTTTCAGGTAATTTTATATTATAAATCGTAAACTGCTCTCTCAAAATCTGTAATTCCCGTCCAAGATTCTCATATTTTAATTGAGAATTTTCATATTCATTTTTTGCCAATTCATAGTCGTATTTTGATGCCGTTCCAACCTCGTATTTTTTTTCCTGAATTACATAATCCTTTTTCGTATCTTCCATCGTAAGTGCTTCCTGCTCAATTTCCTTTTCCTTATTCTTATAATTCTTATACAAGTCAATTAAATCCCTAATTTCTGAATTTTTAGTAGTTTCATTAGTAATTTTCTGTATATTTCGTGAAATTTGATTTGTTTTTTTATTATAATTATTATCGCTATATCCAAAATAATCATTCAAAGTTTTTGAAACTCCAATTTTATTTTGTGTAACTTCTTTACTTCTAAAATTATATCCATTTCGATAATAAAAAACTCCATATTTTACATTATTTTCCATAGTAAGTCCATTCGCTTCACCATGTAATGTATAATTATTATCTGAATTTACAGTAACCTCATTCCAATCACCATTTTTTAGCACCTTATCCTTTATATCAAACTTCTTCATATTTTTCTCATTAATTTTAGTTGTATAAGAATTTTTTTCATACTGAGAAATTAAATCATCCACATTAGTCCCATAACTAGTTGCTCCAAATACCATCATCATTGGAAAAACCATTACTTTTTTACTTTTAAAACTAAAAAACCTTTTAATCATTCAGTCTCCTTTCTGTAAATCCTTCTATTTAAATTTTTTGCAATTATTTGTAATTTAAAGTAAATCTACATTTAAATAGGGAATAATACTAAAACGAATTATAACATTTATTTCCTAGAATATCATTTTTTTTAACAAAATTATAACTTTATTTAATTCTTATTTTATATTATACTACATTTAAACAGTATATCTGTTATGACTTATTTTGTTCCCAATAAGTAAAACAGAATTTTCATTTTGAAATGAGATTTAGTATTACACCAGATATATTTGATATCTTATTTATTTTTTCTTTAACAAACATAAAGAATTATATCATAAAAATAAAATTAAAACAAAAAAATAATTGCTATACTTCACAATAGCAATTATTCATTTAAAAATATTATTTTTCAAAATAAATTTCATTTTTATCTTCTGTAATTTCCACAATACATTTCGCTCCAAGCGGTATTGTTACCAAGTCTGGCTTTTCATGTCCACTTTCAAGTCCATAAATTACAGGTTTTTCGTAATCTTTAAAAAAATTCTTCAAAAGATCCATCAGCTCATAATTTTCCCCATAAGTATTCTCACATCCTGCAAAATTCCCAAATAAAATCCCATTACAATCATCAAATTTTCCAGCATACTTCAAATGAGTCATCATTCTATCAATCCTGCTTATTTCCTCCTCAATTTCTTCAATAAAAAATATTTTCCCCTTCGTATCAATTTCATAATCGGTTCCCAAAGTTGTAACAATTATTGATAAATTTCCTCCAATTATTTCACCATTTATTTTTTTATTTTCAAAATTCTTTTTATACAAAAGTGAAATTTCCTTTTCCATTCCACTTTTCTCATCCATCGGATTTTTAAATTTCCATCTTTCACCTTTTTTCTTATTTAAAACATCCAAAAAAGATTTTTTTGTAAAATCATTAAAATCATCAAACATATTCGATTTTACCATTGGACCATGAAAAGTTCCCAAATTACACTTCTGATTAAAAACAATATTTAAATTAGTGACATCACTATATCCCACAAAAACCTTCGGATTATTCTTTATCAATTCATAATCCAACTTATCCAAAAGCTGTGAAGCACTAAATCCACCCTTCACACAAAAAATCCCCTTAATCTCATCATCAGCAAAAGCTCTATGCAAATCCTTTACTCTAATTTCAGGTGTTCCCGCCATATATCCACCAATATCTTCAAAAAGGCTCTCCCCCAGCACAGGCTCAAATCCCAACTTTTTTACAACTTCCTTACATTTCTCAATATCTTCCCCTAGAATAGGCGAAGAAGTACAGACTAAAAATACTTTATCTCCTTGTTTTAATGGTTCTGGAAAATTCATCTTCACACTCCTTATTAAATTAAAATCGAACTCAAAAATTATGACTATTTAACCCAAACCTTAAGTTTATATAATTTTTAATAGTTCAATTTCTTAATCTTAATCTACTCTCTAACAAGGGATTTTGACCTCTTGTGATTATAGATAGTCTTTATATCTTTTACTTTTATAATTTTCTAAAATTATATTTTAATTTTAAAGACAACTTTTGTAACAATTTTCTTTTTATTTTCACATTCTTCTTCATTTTCAGAATCCAGAATATCAAGTTCAGGTTTATGCACATCATTTGGAAAAAACACAAGCACATCTCCATTTTCAATAATTACATCAAACATCTTATCTCCATCTAAAATAATCAAATCTCTTTCAGAATCAAAACTTTTTTCCCTCATATTCCGAATATCATTAATCGCAACTCTTTCACTTCCATCAATCATAATTTGCACATCCAAATATTTTTTATGACTTTCCCAAAATTTTTCTTCTTCCCTTTTCGTAAAATATTTCCCTACATTCATCTTAATTCCATTATAATCAACATCATAGCTTCCATTTTCAAATGATAAAATCTTATTTCTATTTTTTACAGCATAATCAATACAAAATTGAATATCCTTTGTCAGGCTGCTGTTTTGCAATTTGTCATTTATATTTGTAAAAATCATTTTATTTTCTCCTTTTCTTCATTTTTTTTAGTCATTAGATATTTAGACTTTTTTATCTTTACAAGGATTCAAGACCCCCTTGCTTTAAGATATTTATTTTATTAAATTCTAAATTTTTATGATTATCGAACAAGTATTTGTAAAAATTTAAAAATTCCAATAAATATAGCACTATTTTCCTGTAAAACATAAAATTACAAAAAAATTATTTAGAAAGATTTTTAATTCTATCCAAATTTGAAGTTGAAATTCTGTATATTTTCAATCCATAGCTTTTTAATTTGTAGTATGCCGAGTGAGAATTATAT
>ERZ773022.1336-NODE-1336-length-16715-cov-4.294118_pt1 | contig 16715 bp, 14 predicted proteins | sample MGYA00580839_ERZ773022 | MGnify/ENA primary metagenome ERZ773022 (study PRJEB29015, sample SAMEA2738020) | human oral metagenome | biome: human oral; feature: human-associated habitat; material: dental | place: China | collected 2044 ... | reverse complement strand
TGTTCCAAATAATGAACCATTTTTTACTATGCGTGTAGGTTCAGGCTTAGACTGCATTAGCTGGGCCGAAGGGGCACGTTGGCTTATCCACGCCCACGCTTTTGACCCCTCCGGAATCCGTACTGGCGCAATTGGAGATTCGCGAGTCAAACGGGGGAAGGTGTATCCAATTCGACCATCGTGGACTGGTCAAATTGGTGTTGTTGCCATTCAAGGAGACAATCTGCTTAAAACGATACTTCTCAATACTGTCGTGCTTAAAATGGTTGATGAGCTTAGGGAAAGGATGGATATAGACAATGACCGTCCTCCGTGGGAGCGTGAACCTGATAGGGCCGAGGGAAGGATGGACTCTATTCCAGTAGGCCCGGTGATGTGCTATACATGGCAAAGTCGACGTGTGTTGCTCCATGGGACCGAACAAGGTGTGACGGGCTTATTCCTTGGAAACGGCGATAAAGCTACTCTTGATAATTGCTACCTTTTCGAACCGATGACGGCTTGGAAGTACAACAAAAGCGAATCGCAAAAAAGAAAGAATGATCTATTTGTGCCCTATAGATTCTCGTCAGAGGTAGGGGTTTGGCGTGGTCTTACTGCTTTTGCTACTCAAAGAGGTCTTAAGAGACTTGCCTTTTCGTCAGAGTCTGTTGATTACATCCCGCCTGGTGTAATCTCCTTCTATAGGAAGCTTCTCCGAAAGGGGGTGTTTCCTCGGCAAAGTTTCATCCGTTTGCATTGCGTTGGCTTGGAGTATATGAACCCCAAAGATCAGTCTAAAGTGAGAAACTTAATTGACGATGTGATCATAGTTCCGGCATGTTTGTTTGAAATGGAAAATAAGCGTTTATCATCTACGGTATTTGATGCTATGGATGAAGCCGATGATGTTGCTTTTGCGTTACGAACTCTTGGTGGAGATCTGGTTAAGGCGCAGGGTGCCGACTCCGACTCTGTTCAGGCTGCCTGCGAACGAGCCGCTACTGCCTTTTACTTCGTTATTGACGAGGAATTTCCGCGGTGGCTTGCGTCGTTGGCCGATGACAGGGACCCCAATGAGGCAAAGTCTTGGTGGCGTGAAAGACTCCGTTGGATAGCTAATGAGCAATCCAACATTCTTGTCGACTCTGTAAGGCCGTCTGCATACGCGGGCTGCGTGGACGAAAAGACGCGCGAGCGCGTCAACGTCGGAGTTTCGCTTAAGCGGTTTGAATCGTTGATTCGAAGGAAACTTCCTGTTTCTCCAGATACCCAGTTCGAGTCTATGAAGGACGAAAAATGAATGTAACAGAGACTGGATCATCTAAGAGCGACTCTGTTAGAAGTCGGCGCCTATTGAAGGCGGGTAAAATCGTCTGTCGCCGGATTGAAGGCCTAGGAAGGGGGTTTCTTAAAGGTGAGCCCAAAGCTCGTGAAGCTCTTGCGAAACTCCGTCGAGGAATAAAGGCTGATCCTGGTGAGATCGCTGATATCTGGGGCTACACGCATGTTGTTGGTGTTCCAGACAACGCTCCCGATACCCCTACGCGAGAAGAGTGGGCCGTTTATATCGCCATGACTTTGTATGCGGTTCATCAGCAGTCACGATCCGTCCTTATGCACCGGCCCGGTTACGGATTTGGACGCGCGGCCCGCGAATTGGTCGGCGGGGAAGAGGACGGTCCCGCGCGTTGCCGCTTCAACGCTTTAGTCACTGCTTCTTCCATCGGCGAGTTGCGCAGTCACCTTCGTTCTTTCATTCAGCTTCTTCGACCAAAAGACATCGGTTTCGACTACGCCGCTTTTGCCGACGATCTCGTAGAGTTCCAGTACCTGGGTGGTGACAAGAAAGTCAGGCGGAGATGGTCACGCGATTTCTACAAGTTTCAAGAATCTGGTGGCCGTGAGGCTGCGTTTCCTGATGCCAGAGCTTCTACTAGTGCCAATCCATCCAACTCCGAATAGACCTCTGGCGTTGCAAGCGCCGCAAAACAATCTAAAGTAGAGGAATAACATGAGCACCTACATTGATGTCCACATCATTCAGAGCATTCCGCCTAGCTGTGTCAATCGCGATGATACCGGCTCGCCTAAGTCAACTCTATACGGTGGTGTGAAGCGTTTACGAGTATCCAGTCAGGCATGGAAACGCGCAATGCGATTGTACTTTCGTGATCAAATTCGATCCCATAAGATCGGCATAAGAACTAAACGAGTTGTTGAGAAGATCTCGGAGGAGATCACGCGTCTCTTGCCGGATAAAAAAGATCAGTCCGTTAAGCATGCTGTTGAATTTCTTAATTTGGCTGCTGACAACCCACAAAAAAATCCTCTTATTAAAAAATCTGCGCTTCAAAAGGAAGGCTTTCCCGAGACCGATGCTCTACTGTTTTTCTCGGTGCAGCAAATAAAAGAACTAGCTGCTTATGTGGCAGACCGAGTCAATTCTGGCAAAAAACCAGAAAAGAAGAAAGTGAAAGATATACTAAACTCCGATCATCCTATAGATATAGCACTTTTCGGACGAATGCTGGCTAGCGCTAAGAACCTTGATGTTGACGCATCGTGTCAGGTAGCCCATGCGATTTCTACTCATTATGCCGACAGTGAGTTTGACTTCTATACGGCTCTCGATGAGAGTAAAGATGAAAAGGATGACGCAGGGGCAGGAATGATGGGAACTATCGAGTTCTCATCCGCCACGATGTACCGTTACGCCACCGTCAACCTTGATCTCCTGCACGAAAATTTAGACGATGCTGAGGCGACGCTTCGAGCGCTGTCCTCCTTCATCGAAGCCTTTGTCAAGACGATGCCGACGGGCAAGCAGAACACCTTCGCCAATCGAACGCTGCCCAGCATGGTGGTTGTTCAGGTGCGCGACGACCAGCCTGTTTCGCTCGTTGGCGCCTTTGAAAGACCGGTCCTCAAAAGCGACACCGAGGGATTCGTGGCAAAGTCTGTACGCAAACTCGTTGAACATGAGAAGCAATTGGAGGAAGCCTTTGGCGTCAAGCCGCGGCATGCCTTTGTGGTGAGCCTCGAGGACTATGAAGGGACGGAGTCTCTCGGGGAGCGAGTCGCGTTCAACGTTCTCACAGACAGAGTGCGCGATGTCGTCGAGTCACGCCTTCCAGCCTCGGAGTAAGCGATGGCAGTACTGCTCTTGCGGCTCGCGGGCCCATTGCAGGCCTGGGGCGTCAAATCCCGATTCACGGTGCGCGCTACAGAACTCGCCCCCTCAAAAAGCGGAATTCTCGGCATGCTGGCCGCTGCAACCGGCAGACGGCGCACCGACCCAATCGAGGACTTGCTGACGCTGCGCTTCGGTGTGCGAAAAGACCAGCCGGGAACGGTGGTGCGTGATTTCCATACGGCGCATAGGCTGGACGGGTCCAAATCGATGCCGCTTTCCGAACGCTACTACCTTTCCGATGCGGTCTTCTTGGCCGGAATAGAGGCGGAGAATGCGGTGATCGAGCGGCTCGACCACGCTGTGCGGCATCCTTCTTTTCCCCTCTATTTGGGGCGACGCTCGTGCCCTCCGTCCTTTCCCGTCTCGCTCGGATTGCGCGATTCGAGCTTGTTGGAGGCTTTGACAAGTGAGCCGTGGCTGGCCTCCAAGTGGTACCGGAGGCGCCATCGTGAAGGCAGAGAAATCGAAGTTCTTCTCGACAAAGACGCTGTGCCCGAAGGCGAGCACACAAACGATGTACGAGGGAGCCGAGATGTGCCTCTTTCCTTCGACCCGCGTCATCGTGAGTATTCGTTCCGGGACATTGAGCGGCATATGGTGAGAGTGAAAGACAAAGCGTCGACTGGGAGCGCGGCTGTGCGCTCCGACGTCGGCGAAGACCACCACGATCCCATGGCAGAACTTGACCCGGTGGGAATGCTCGATCCAGCGGAAATGCATGGCCCAGTGGGAATGCTCGATCCAATGGCCGAGCTCGAAGATCCGGCGGGAGGGCTGAGTTCGCTGACGGGGCCGAACGAATATGAGGGTTCTGCCGCGGACTCTCACGATCCCATGGCGGAACTGTCGGAGGAAAGTTAGAGATGCGAGGTAGAAGATGCACCTGACGAAGATAGAACTCGATCCGCGGCGTCGGTTCGCGAGAAAAATACTTGGCTCGCCTCAGGTGATGCACGCAGTGGTCATGAAGGCGTGTGATCTCGGCCGGAGCATTGACGGCGACGGGGGAGATCCGGCCGGAAGCACGTCGGAGGTTTTGTCTGCACAAGCCGAAACCTCGACGTCGGTCGGTGTTGAAGCGTCGTCGGCCCGCGCAGAAACTTCTGCGGCTGGACGTGTGCTGTGGCGGGTCGACCAAGGGGGCTTCGGCGTCGCCCTGTACGTGCTTTCGCCAATGCGTCCGGACATGTCGCAAATCGAGGCGGACGCGACTTCGTCGCAGATGGCTCGCACGCTCGATTATGAAGGTTTTCTTTCTCGGCTCGCTGAAGGGCAAACATGGGCTTTCAGACTCGCGGCAAATCCTGTTCGCAACGAGAACAGGGGGCCGAACGAGCGGGGAAAACGGTACGGACACGTGACTGCGAGGCAGCAGAGAGACTGGCTGCTCAGGCGCGCTGAGAAGCAGGGGTTCTCGATCCCAATGGTCCCCGACGAATCGGGGCTTACAAAGCCCGGCGGGGACGGTCAGGTCAAGCGCGTCGAAACGGGAGACAACGGCGGACTGGGATGTGACGCTGCACAGGGGCGAAGCGTTGCCGCAGTCGAGACGTTTGAAGGGTTTGCCAAGCAGGGCGATGATCCGAATGATCGCGCCTCGCTCTTGGTTGTCCGGCGCGAGAAACCGGTGTTCGACAGGAAGGATCGCGAGACCCAGAAGTCAGGCAGGGTTACGATTGGGCGCGTCGTTTACGAGGGCATTCTCCGGATCGAGGAGGTCGGGGCCTTTCGCCAGATGCTCGTCAACGGGCTCGGCCCGTCGAAGGCATACGGCTGCGGTCTCATGACCTTGGCGCGCCCGAGGGAGTAAAGCCATGGCGCGTCTGCTTCCCGTTCCCGTCACGGCGCTTCCTCGCGCAGCCGACCGGATGTCCTTTCTCTACTTGGAGCATTGCGTCGTCCATCGTGAGGACGGCGCTGTGACGGCGCGCGACGACAAGGGCTTGGTTCGCGTTCCGGCTGCGTCGCTTCTGGCGGTGCTGCTGGGCCCGGGGACCTCGGTGAGCCACCAGGCGATGTGCCTTTTGGGCGAGTGCGGGACCACCGCAGTGTGGGTCGGCGAGCGCGGGGTTCGCTACTACGCTCACGGCAGGTCCCTGGCGACGTCGAGCAGGCTTCTCGTGGAGCAAGCAGCTCGTGTCTCCTCCCCGCAAAAGCGGCTGGCGGTCGCGAGGAAAATGTACACGATGCGTTTTGCAGGCGAGGACGTCGACGGATTGACAATGCAACAGCTGCGGGGGCGGGAAGGCGCGCGAATTCGTTCCGTCTACCGTGAGAACTCGAAGCGCACGGGGGTTCCGTGGAAGCGCCGCGAGTACGAGCACGATGATTTCGACGCCTCAGATCCGATCAATCAGGCGCTGTCTGCCGCGCACGCCGCACTCTACGGGGTGATCCACGCCGTCGTCGTTTCACTGGGATGCTCGCCGGGACTGGGATTCGTTCACACGGGTCACGAGCGTTCCTTCGTCTACGACGTCGCCGACCTCTACAAGGCGGATGTGACGATACCGATCGCCTTCGACGTCGTCGCCGAAGGCATGAGCGACATTGCCGCGACGACCCGGCGCCGGGTCCGCGACCGGATATTCGAGCTGAAGGTCATCGAGCGGTCGGTGCGAGACATCCACAGGCTTTTAGAGGTCGACGAGGGGGAGGACCTCCAGGTGAACGTCGTCTCTCTGTGGGACTACCAGCGCAAGGCCATCGCGGGCGGCATGAACCACGCGCTTGCCTTAGAGTCTTTGGACGACGAAGAGTAAGGCTGGGCAGCCGCATGGTCGTAATCATCCTTTCTGCGGCGCCCGCCGGGCTTCGCGGCGCGTTGACCCGGTGGCTGCTCGAAGTCTCGACAGGCGTATTCGTGGGGCATCTTTCGGGTCGCGTCAGAGATCAGGTGTGGGAACTCATCGCAGAGAATCTCGGCCAAGGCAGAGCGTTGATGATCTATCCGGTCAGGTCGGAACAGCGATGCGCGATCCTCTCACTTGGGCACGATCGCACACCGCTCGACGTCGAAGGAATGCTCGTCATGCAAAGCCCTTGGAAGGCAGTCGAAGGCGGTGGGCGCAACAGCGAAGGCAAGCAAAGCTTCTCCGCGCCCGGCGTTTCTACGGCCCCCAAAGAGTCGTGGTCGATCGCCGCGCGAAGGCGTCGTTTCGGAGGCTCCCGACGGCGATAAGACCGCATTTTAGTAAGAGATGAGTTGTGTGCTGTCCGCGACAGTCGGCGCCGCAGGATGCTTCGATGTGTTTAGACGTCGAAGTGCCCGATTCGCAGCGGTTTCGGCGTCGTCAGGGCCCTTGATCGCCAATGGTTTTCGCTTATGAACAAAGCAAACTTGAGGCGTTTCGCACCGTGGACGTGGGTGGCGGCAGGTGGGGGAGGGCGTGGGACAATGGCATCGTCGTTTCACGCACCACAGGAGTGTTGCTCATGTCCAAAAGATTCAACCCACCGCCGAACTGGCCGCCGGCGCCCGACGGGTGGACCCCTCCTGCTGGTTGGAGGCCCGATCCCGCTTGGGGCCCGGCTCCCGCTGGCTGGAACTTCTGGGTGGAAGACATCGACGTCGATGCCACCCTTCTGCCCTCCGCCTCGTCGCCGTCCGATTCGTCCGATTCGCCGTACGCGCCCGACTCTTCGCACGCACCCGACGACACCCGCTTCCCCGACGATTCGAATTCCTCGGTTAATTCGCCTGCCGCGGGAGGATCGCTTTCTGCCGGAGACTCCGATGAGTCTGACCGGAGCTCGAACTCGGCTGACGAGACCATTTCCCGCTTGCCGAGGCGTTCCTCGAGAAGAAGAAACGGCTCTGGCGCGCACGCCGCGCCGCCCGAGCCGCTGAGTTCTCAGCAGCAGACTCCGGATCGCTCCGACCAGGCGAATGCCGGGCCCGGCCCCGCTTTCAGGGCCGGCGCCGCGCCAGAGTCTTCACGCCCGAGGTTTGCCCCGGCGAGCTCTGCACCCGCGGGCTCCGCCGGAGGCGGGCAGCCTTTCGTCCCCGGAGGGCGAAACGTCCCGGCCGGGAGCCAGGGCCCTTCGGAGAGCGGCTCCGCTCCGAGTGCCTTCTCAACTCCGTCGGCCTACTCGGCGTCAAGTTCGGAGCCTCCCGCCCCCGGCTCGCGGCAAACTGAATCTGGCGGTGCGCAGCCGACGTCCGCTTCGGGGCAGGCGGGTTTTGGCTCCGAGCAGCCTCCGGGGCAGTCCGCCTTTCGCCCGGGGCGGCCTCCGTTCCATTCGGGACCGGCGGGCCTCGGGTCCGGGCAGCCAATCCCCGGCGGGGGTCAGTCGGAGCCGCGTTCGGCTCAGTCGGCGCCCGGTGCAGGGCGGGCGGCGCCTGGTTCGGCTCAGTCGGCGCCCGGTGTGGGTCGGGCGGTGCCTGGTTCGGCTCAGTCGGCGCCTGGTGCAGGGCAAGCAGCGCCCGCGCGGCCTCCGTTCGGTGCGCACGCGCCGGGCCCTTCGCAGGCTGGGCCGGCGCCGTCGGCTTCGTCGTCGCCCTCTGCTCAAAGTGCCGGTTATCAACCGACCGAGCGATACAGCTTCGCCGACCAGCCGGGTTTCCAACAGCCGGGTTCGTCGGGCCAGCCGGATTTCCAAGGTTCGTCGGGCCAGCCAGGGTTCCCTCCGTCGGCTTCTTCGGCTCCGTCGGGTTTTGCGGGCCCGGGCTCGTCAGGCCAGCCCAGGTTCCAGGGCCCTTCAAGCCAGCAGGGGCCCGAGGGTTCCTCGGGGCGGTCGGGATTCACTCCGTCGGCCGGCCCGCAATCGGGATTCGCTGCGCAAGCCGGGATCGGGCAGCCCGCGGAGCCTGGAACTCCGGCCCCCGAAAGCCAGATGGCGGGAGGGGCGCTCCCTGGGGCGGGAGTCGACTACTCCGCCCACGGCCAGGGTTTGAGCCAGCCGACCTATGGAGCCTCGTCGGACTTCGGGACGGGCATGCCCTTCGGTCTTGACGGAACGCCCCGGAAGTCCTTCCTCACAAGCAAAGCCGGTTTAGCGGTCCTATCGGTGGTGGCTGTCATCGCCATCGCGGCCGCGATCATCTTCGTGCCGAAGCTGATGAAAGACGACAAGGACGACGGACCCACCGCCAAGTCCTCGCCGTCCACGTCCGCGACGACGTCGCCCCGAAGCAAGAGTCCCGACCCCGACGAGCCGACAGACGACGAAAGCACTCCGGCGAGCACGGTCGCCCCCTCCAAACCGACCCGGCCTGCGCTCACCGGCACGTTCAAGGAGTACCAGGGCGACGGCCCCCAAACGATAGACATCCAAAAGCCCCAGGGAAGTCAGCCTGTTCTTCTTTACTTTGAAATCAACCCGGCGTCGAACTACGGATTCTTCCTTGTTGAGGCGCAGGACGCCGGCGGATCGCAAACGGAGCGTTTCGGTGGAATGGTCAAGGACGAGAAGACGACGGGCACCTTCCCGCTCGACGCCTTCGCCAACGGGAAACAGACGGCGAAGATCAGGGTGACGGCCCCCGGCCCGTGGATGATCCGCGTTTATCCGATCTCGTCTATTCCAAGGGTCTCGAAGGGTGCGACGATAGCAGGAAACTCGTATGAGGCGTTCTTGTATCGCGGGGGCGAGGCGTCGGCGACCTTCAAGTACGTTGGCAACACCTCCAAAGGGCGAGTCACCGGCACCCTGTGGCCCACCGACGGCAGCTCCAAAGCGAACTCTTTCATCAAAGAACAAAAAGCAGCCGTGGAAAAGGACGTCACAATCCCGGCGAAGACCGGCGAAAGTTTGATTTTGATCGACACTACGGGAGGCAATTGGTCCCTGGAGATCCCGTAAGCGCGATCGCCTGACCCTGGAGATGCCGCAAGCCTCGAAATCCTACGGAATGGGCGCTTCTGCGGGGCGTCCCGCGCGGCGCCCAAACCCCGTTGTCGATGCGAGCCCGAGCCCGTCAAGGCCGGGCTCGCATCCCGTTCGCCTTGGCTTCGAACGCAAGTCGGCCTGAGGCAAAACCGTCCGAATAATGAGATGAGAATCCCGTATTTTGAACAGCCGATATCCTAGATCCATGACGTCCATAGACCTCGCAGTGATTCCCGGCGACGGAATCGGCCCCGAAGTTGTGGCGGAAGGCCTGAAGGTTATCGATGCTGTGCGCGAAACCCTCGGCGGGCCCGAAATCGCAACCCACACATACGACCTTGGCGCTCGCCGGTACCTCGCAACGGGCGAGACCCTCACGGACGCGGACCTCGAAGACATCAAGGGGCGTGACGCGATCCTCTTGGGGGCGATAGGCGATCCCCGAGTTCCCTCTGGCGTGCTGGAGCGCGGCCTCCTCCTCAAGCTGCGTTTTGCTCTCGACCATTACGTCAACCTCCGGCCAAACAGGCACTATCCGGGAGTTCCGACGCCGCTGGCCGCCCCGGGCGACATCGACTTCCTCGTGGTTCGCGAAGGGACCGAGGGGCTTTACTGCGGCAACGGCGGCGCCGTCCGGCAGGGAACCCCCCACGAAATAGCGACCGAAGTCTCAGTCAACACCGCCTACGGCGTAGAACGCGTGGTGCGATATGCCTTCGCCAAGGCCCAAGCGCGCCCCCGCAAGAAGCTCACATACGTGCACAAGCACAACGTGCTGGTCAACGCCGGCGGGCTGTGGCGGCGCGTCGTCGAGGAGGTCGGCGCAGAGTATCCCGACGTCGCAGTCGACTACATGCACGTGGACGCCGCGACGATCTTCCTGGTCACCGATCCCGCCAGATTCGACGTGATCGCGACGGACAACCTGTTCGGAGACATCCTCACCGACGAAGCCGGCGCGATAACCGGCGGGATAGGGCTTGCCGCCTCCGGGAACATCAACCCCGAGAAGGCCTTTCCGTCCATGTTCGAGCCCATCCACGGCTCGGCCCCCGACATCGCGGGCAAGCAGATCGCCGACCCCACGGCGACCGTCGCCTCGGTGGCTCTCATGTTCGACCACCTCGGGCTCGCCGAGCACGCCCGGGCGATCGAGAAAGCGATCGAATCCGACATGGCCGCGAGGGCTGCTGCAGCCGAGGCGGGCACGCCTTTGGAGCGTTCGACGTCGGACGTCGGAAACGCCCTCGCGGCCTTGGTCCGCGGCTGAGGCGCGGGCCTTGCCGCACGCGGGAACAGGAGGCGGCGAGCCGTGCGGCGCATGGATCGCCGAGGCGATCGGAATCGTCCGGCGCCCGATCTGGCACTAGAATCGACTCATTGCCCCGAGAAAGAAGTGATCTTATGAGTTACACGGATCTTGAACTGGCGTCGATGGAGGCGGTGCCCGCCGCCGACGACCTCGCCGGCACATGGGATGTCAGGCCCAACCTGCATCCGGCGAGCGAGGCCGAGCGCGAAGGAGTGCTCGCCGCCCCGGGATTCGGAAAGCAGTTCTCCGATCACATGGCCCACGCCGTGTGGACGCCTGACAAAGGGTGGCATGATTTCAGGATCGAAGCCTACGGCCCGCTCTCCATGGACCCCGCCGGCGCGGTGCTGCACTACGGCCAGGAAACGTTCGAGGGGCTGAAGGCCTACCGCCACGAGGACGGTTCGATCTGGACGTTTAGGCCCACGTACAACGCGGCCCGCCTCAACCACTCCAATCGCCGGTTGGCTATACCCGAGCTCGAACACGAGGCCTTCATCGGATCGCTTGTCAACCTCGTGCGCCAAGACGCCGCGTGGGTTCCCGACGTCCCCGGCTCCTCCCTCTACCTCAGGCCGTTCATCTTCGCATCCGAAGCGTTCTTGGGCGTTCGCGCCGCCGAACGCTACGAGTACTTGGCAGTCGCATCGCCTTCAGGCGCCTACTTTGCCAACGGCTTCCAGCCGATCGACGTGTGGGTGGAACGCGACTTCCACCGCGCCGGCCCCGGAGGGATGGGCGACGCGAAGACCGGAGGCAACTACGCCTCATCGCTCCTGCCCAAAACGATCGCGCACGAGGGCGGATACGACGAGGTCATGTTCCTCGACGCCGCCACCGACACGAACATTGACGAGCTCGGAGGCATGAACGTCTTCGTCGTGATGTCCGACGGGTCGATCCGCACCCCGAAGCTCACCGGCAACATTTTGGCGGGCTGCACCCGCTCGTCGATTCTCCAGCTTCTGCACGACGACGGCGCGGACGTCCGCGAAGAGACCCTTGCCTTGGCGGATATGCTGGCCGGAATCGAGAGCGGCGCCGTCGCCGAGATGTTCGCCTGCGGAACCGCTGCGGTCATCACGTCCATCGGCTCGCTCTCCGGCAAGGATTTCCGAGTGGAGATCCCCCGAAACGAAGTGACGAGAACGATTTACGATCGAATCACGGGAATCCAGCTTGGAAAGGTCGAGGACCGCCACGGTTGGCTCTATCGGCTCGCTTAGTCGAGCGGCGGATCCCGGCGTCGGCCGCTCTTCAAAGTCCGGCGCCCGCCTTCCGGAGCCCGACGGCGCCGGCCTCCCCTCCCGATTCGACCTGCTCGAATCGCGCCCTCTTTCGATCGCTTTGAACTTGGCGCTCGACCACGCCGTCGCAGAGAGCGTTGCAGGCGGCGTCCGCCCCGCAGCTGTTCGCCTCTGGAGTTGGAGTGAAACGGCGGCGGTGATCGGCTCCTCGCAGTCGTTGAGCAACGAGATCGACGTCGAAGCCGCGAAAGAACGCGGAATCGCACTGGCGCGGCGGGCAAGCGGGGGAGGCACGATGTACATGGACCCCGCCCGGGCGGTCGCCTACTCGGTGATCGTGCCAAGCGCGGCCCTTTCAGGCCTGAGCCTGCGCGAATCCTATGCGCTGTGCGATTCGTGGGTTCTGCGTGCCCTGAAAGAAATGGGAGTGCCGGCCTTCTACATGCCGGTCAACGACATCGCCACCCTCGACGGGAAGATCGGCGGCGCAGCCCAACGCAGGCTCGCCGGGGGCGCGACGATTCACCACGCGGTCATGAGCTGGGAAATCGAAACCGAGCAGCTGCTGGCCGTCACCCGGCTCTTCCGGCCGGACACCGGCGCACGCGGCACGAAGAGCGCCCAGAAGAAGGTGGTGGGAATCAGCTCCTACGTCGACGCGGCGCGCGAGGACGTCATCGAGGCGCTTCGCCGATCGCTGGCGCGCGGGCGCACGGTGAGAAAAGCAAAGTACCGCCCCGACGAGCTGATCGCCGCCAAGAGCCTCGCCGACGCCAAATTCGCCGACCCGGCCTGGCTGGCGCGCATTCCGTAGTGCCTTAGAACGGCAGCTGGCAATGCTTCATGTCGAGCAGGCTTGCTTCATGTCGAACAATCTGGCTTCATGGCGAGCAAGCTGGCTTCATGATGTTTGTTTTGCCTCATTGCGAGCGGGATTGCGTCATGATGTTTGTCTTGCCTCATTGCGAGCGGGTTTGCTTCATCACGGGACGCGGCCCGAACACGGCCGTGCCGACTCGAACCTCCGTCGATCCTTCGGCAATGGCGATTTCCATGTCGCCCGTCATGCCCATCGACAATTCGGTGCAGCTGGCGACGCCGGCGGCCTGAACGGCATCCCGCAGCTCCCGCACGCGCGCATGGGAGGCGGCCACCGCGGCGACGTCGTCGGTGTTCGCGCCGATGAGCATGAGCCCGACGAGGCGCAGATTCGGCAGCTCCGCGACGGCTCCGGCGAGGTCGACGACGCCGCTCGGATCCACGCCGTGCTGAGATTCGGAGCCCGCCGAGTTGACCTGGATCATGACGTCGAAGGGGCCGAGGGGGCTGCCGTCCTTTCCGAGCTCGCCCGCTGAGATGCGTTCGCCTTGCAGCCGGTCGAGGCGCGCAGCGAGCTTGAGCGAATCGAGGGTTTCGATGCAGTCGGCTGCCCGGATTGCCTTGCCGGCCTTGTTCGCCTGCACGTGGCCGATGACGTGGACGCGGTGGAAGGGCGCGCCCAGCTCGCTCAGAGCCCTTTCGCCCTCCTCCAACTGCTGGATGTAGTTGTGGCCTATCAGGCCGCCTCCGGCACGCAAGGCTGCGACGACCCGTTCGGGCTCCTGGAACTTGGCGGCCAGCAGAATCGAGACGGCGTTCTCGTCGCGCCCCGCGCGCGACGCGGCCGCGGCCACTTTGTCGCGCAGTCTCTCCCAGCGCCCCGCGATCTCGCTTGCATCCGGCCGAGTGATGCCCTCGAAGCTGGTCTCCTGACCGGACCAGTTGACGCCGTTCGTCTCGACGCCGCCTGTTCGGCCGCCGTTTGCGTCGACTCGGCTCGTCTCGACGCCGCCGGTGCCTTTGCCGCCGTTTTCGTTCATCTATGCCAACCCTTTCGACCTTTGAATTCTAGCGGGCGCGTCCGTGCACGGCAGGTGCGCAAGGCCTCGAACGGGCCGGAGCCTCTAGCCCTCGTCTGCGGGCGAGGGCCGGATTGTGCAAGGAATCCAGACGACTACGGAGCCTGCAGCCCTTGTCTGCGGAGACCCCGTCGGCGCGGAATCCGCGGGCGCGTCCGGACCTGACAGCGCACTTTGGCCCGGCCGGGATCACAGCTCGCCGACGTGGACGACCCGAAGCTTCGCCGCACCCAGCTCGTCGCATTCGTCGAGGTCGACGAATGCGCGGAAGCCCCAGCCGCCGTCGCCTTCGCCGTCGTCGAAAACCTGCGTGACGATCCATAGACGGCCGGGTCGTTTTCCTTCAACGAGGGCCTCGGCGACCTCGCGGGGCACGCCCGCCTCGGCGAGGTCTGCGGCGTCGACCTGTTCTTGCACTCGGAAGAACTCGTTTCCGCGGGCGTGGGAGTCGATGCCGACGCTCTCGTAGACGTCGAAGTACGGATCGGTGGCGTCCATCCAGGCGTCGCCGTCCCATACGGGCCCCGCTTCGCGCTTTGAGGGCGTCGCCCGGCTTCCCTCGTCCCCTGCCTCGCTGTGTGCGTCTCGTGCTTCGCCGCGTGCGGCCCCGGCCGCGCCGTCCGCAGCCTCAGCCTCGCCGCCCTCGTCCCCGACTTGGCTGTCGGCGTCCCCGAACCGGCTGGATTCCGCCCACGCGGGCTCGCCGTCGAGGCGGTCCAAGGAGTCGAGGTCCTCGAATTGAACGGCCTCGACTCTGCGAAACGCCGCGTTGCGGACCGCGGCCTTGAAGGCGTGGCGGTTGCGGGTAAAGGCGGCGGCGCCGTTCTCGTCCGCCCCGAAGGCGACCTCGTCGAGCCCGCCCTCGGCCTCGCCGGACATGCGGGCGGCCTCCTCGGGCGTCACCCTGCCGTCGGCGAGGGCCTCCCATTCGTCGAGGAGCGAGGAGTCGACCGAGCGAACGAGCGTCCCCAGCCACTGCGTGATCTCGTCGACCTCGTCCGTGCGGGCCTCGAGCGGCACGGTCTGCCGCAGGGCCTTGTAGACGTCCGAGAGGTAGCGCAAAAGCACGCCCTCGCTGCGCGCCAGGTCGTAGCGCGAGACGAACTCGGAAAACGTCTCGGCGTGCTCCACCATTTCCCGCACGATCGATTTCGGGGTGAGGTCGTAGCCGTCCACCCACGGATTCGTCTGACGGTAGACGGCCAAGGCCCCCTCCAAAAGCTCCGCGAGGGGCCGCGGCCACGTGATGGAGTCCGCCTCGGCCATCCGCTCCTCGTAGCCCATTCCGGCGGCCTTCATCCTTCCGATCGCCTCGCCGCGCGCCGCGCGCTCCTGCGCGTAGAGCACCTGCATCGGATTTTCCTGGACGGCCTCTACCACCGAGACGACGTCGAGCGGATAGTCGGGGGACTCGCGTTCGAGCAGGTCGAGGGCCGCGAGTGCGAAGGGGGCCAGAGGCGAGTTGAGGGCGAAGTCGCTCGGAACCTCGCGGGCGAAATCCACCGCGGACTCCCCGGGGTGGGCAGCCTGCCATTGGACGTCGTGGTGGACGAGGACCCCCGCCGAACGGAGCGTTTCGTAGATTTCGACCGCCTTTCTGATCAGGGGGTTCGACTCGGTTTTGGGCTCGTGGTTGTCCGTCAGCAGACGGACGGCGGCGGCCACCGAATCCCCGGGGCGTTGCAGAAGGTTGAGGATCATGGCGTGGTTGACGCGCATCTGCGAGGCCAGCTTTTCCGGCGTCGCGTTCTGAAGGTGCGCGAGCGTCTTCTCTCCCCATAGCACCACCCCTTCGGGGGCTTTCTTTCGAACGAGTTTCTTGAGTTTCTTGGGGTCCCCGGCGGCTTTTTCCAGGGCTTTCGCGTTCTCGATCTCGTACTCGGGGGCTTGGACGACGACGTCGCCCGCCGTGTCGAACCCGGCTCTGCCCGCCCGGCCCGCGATCTGGTGGAATTCGCGGGCCGAAAGGTGGCGTGAGCGGGTTCCGTCGAACTTCGACAGCGACGTCAGGAGGACGGTTCGAATGGGGACGTTGATCCCGACGCCGAGGGTGTCCGTGCCGCAGACGACCTTGAGCCGTCCGGCTTGCGTGAGCCTTTCGACGAGCCGGCGGTAGCGGGGGAGCAGCCCTGCGTGGTGGACGCCGATGCCCGATCGCAGCAGTTTGGACAGCGTTTTTCCGAAGCCGGGGCCGAAGCGGAAATCGCCGATCTCCTTGGCTATGAGCTCGCGCTCGGCCTTCGTCGTCAGATTGATCGGAAGCAGTGCCTGCGCCTGGCTGACGGCCTCCTTTTGTGAGAAGTGGACCACGTAGACGGGGGCGCGGTGGGTGTGGACGAGCTCGAGGACGACTTCGCCGAGGGGTTCGCGCGAGTAGGAGAACGCAAGGGGGACGGGGCGTTCGGCGCGGTCGACGACGGATGTGTTCCTGCCCGTGCGTTTGCTCAGGTCTTCCGCAAGGAAGGAGGTGTCGCCCAGCGTGGCGGAGAGGAGGACGTGCTGGGTCGAGGCGAGCTCCAAGAGAGGGACCTGCCATGCCCACCCGCGCTGGGGATCGCCGTAGAAGTGGAACTCGTCGGCGACGAGCACGCCGATGCCCGCGGCGTCGCCCTCGCGCAAAGCGATGTTTGCGACGATTTCCGCCGTTGCGCACACGATCGGCGCCCCGGCGTTGATGGACGAGTCGCCCGTGACCATGCCGACGTTGTGCGCGCCGAAGGCTGCGATGAGCTCGAAGAACTTTTCCGAGACGAGGGCTTTGAGCGGCGCCGTGTAGTAGGCGCTCCGCCCGTGTGCGAGGGCGGTGAAGATCGCCGCGAGCGCGACTATCGACTTGCCCGATCCCGTCGGCGTGGACACGATCAGGTTGTCGCCGGAAACGGCAGCCAGAAGAGCCTCTTCCTGGTGGGGATAGAGGGGGCGTCCCGTCGATTCGGCCCACTTCGAGAACTCCTCGTAGACGGCGTCGCCGTCGGGCGTGAATCCGAAGGCGTCTTCGAGCCTGTCAAGCGCAAGGTTGAGGGCTGGGGCGTTGGGCTTTTCGTTCGTCACCCCACAAGATTGCCACAAGGCAGGCATTGGAACGGCAACGTCGGTTTCCCGCGGCCCCTGCGGCGACGGTGTCGCGCGCCACGGGATCGGCGTTTGCCTGCGCCGCGATCGGCGGGTAAAGTTGGAATCCGCACCGCTAGCTCAATGGTAGAGCAACTGACTCTTAATCAGTGGGTTCTGGGTTCGAGTCCCAGGCGGTG
>ERZ773022.1332-NODE-1332-length-16729-cov-4.541082_pt1 | contig 16729 bp, 25 predicted proteins | sample MGYA00580839_ERZ773022 | MGnify/ENA primary metagenome ERZ773022 (study PRJEB29015, sample SAMEA2738020) | human oral metagenome | biome: human oral; feature: human-associated habitat; material: dental | place: China | collected 2044 ... | reverse complement strand
CTAGGGCCGGGGGGGCGGCTTCGGCGTGAGGCGCGGAATGACGCCGTCCAGCTGGTCACGATGCCCTTCTCTGGGCCAGCTCGACCTCGGCGTTCCTCAGGCCGAGCTCGATGCCCCGGGAGGCGGCGATAAAGGCGTCCAGGCGCATTCCCAGGATCGTGGCTGCCGCCTGGGCGTCGTCCATGTCGTGCACGTCGGGGTCTGTGGCCAGGTCGGGGGACAGTCCCCACAGGGAGTCCTCGTCGCTGGCGTCGAGGCCCTTCTCGCGCAGCTGGCGAGTCAGTGGCCCGCCCGGGCGGATCACGAGCTCGCCGTGGGTGAGGGAGAACGTGACTGCCTGCTCGGTCCGGGCGATGCCCAGGCAGTCGCCGGCGTCAGCGGCCGGGGTGAGGATCTGCATCCTCACCGTCCCGTCCGGGGTCACGATCGGGTCGGCGGTCTCAAGGCCCCGGTCCAGGAACGGGGCCAGGTGGGGGCGCATCTCGTCACAGGCCACCTGGGACGGCTCCTGGTTGGCTCGCGTGACGGCGTCAGACAGAGCCTGTCGGGTGTCCGCCTCGCTGAGCTGCGTGGCCGGCGCGGTTCCTTCGAGGTCCAGGTCGAAGGTGTGTGAGCTGACCGTGATCCGACCGCGCAGGCCAGGAGTGGGCAGGCCGTCGAGGGTCGGTACGGGAGCCAGGTCGATGTCTGCGACGACGGTGCGGGCCTGCGGGTCGAACCAGGTCGTCATCTCCTCCTCGGTGTCGATCCCGGCCGTGGTGACTGCGTCAAGGCGCCCCAGAAGCTCGCTGACCAGTGCGCGGTCCTTCAGGTAGTGTTCCCAGGCCTGTCCCAGCTCCTCGGCGAGGTCGCTCAGAGCTACGCTGCGGCGCTGCGTGCCGGGGACTCTGTAGGTGGCCCGCTGAGTCGCCTCGTCCCACAGAACCTCGACGCAGATGGCATCCATTGCCCCGAAGTGCTCACCCCAGGTGACGTCATGACTCAGTCGCGTGGGGGCCTGTAGACCTTCGATCAGCGTGCGCACCTGCTCGGGCACGCCTTCAGTGACCCCGTAGAGCACTCCTGCGTGTGTCTGATCGATGTCCACCACCAGTTCGTCGGTTCTCATGATGCTCCTCTTTCCTGGGGACTGGCGGGGGCCTTCCTCGCCCCCGGTGATGACTCAAGTGTAAACCCATTTACTATTCAGTGTAAAGAGGTTTACCATCATGTGGTGCGTGATGCACGTCACTTTTCGCGGGGTGTCATCCAGTCGTCTAGTGAGACGCGGGACACGCCCGCAAGCTTGGCGACTCTGCGTTTCGGTACGCCGCGCTCCATGGCGGCGACCGCTGCGCCACGGAGCTCGGCTCGCGCCGCCGTCAGTGCGGCCTCGCTGGTGCGCACCGCCTTGGCTGCTTCCTCCAGCTCCAGTCGGCCGGCAATGAACCGCGTCGCCGCACGCAGCGAGATTTGTTCCTCCTCTGCTGGCCAGTGTCGTGCCCGGATGCGCTCGTGCGCCGCAGCCAACGCCCGCGCCGCTTCCTCATATGCGCCCTTGAGTGCAGCGAGCTCCTTAGCCGCCTCGTCAACGTCACCGAAATCTGTCATGGCGGTTCCCTTTCTGTGGTGGCGCCCGGCACTCCACCGTGGAGTGCCGGGCGTGGGCAATTGTCGTTGGTCACAGGTCGATGGCATCGAGCGCGTCATAGTAGACGCGCCCGTAAGCGCCGCGTTCATCGCGCTGCCCGGTGACGTAGAACGTTCCGGCAAGCCCGTCAGTGTGAATCCAGGCCAGCAGCTCATCACCACGGATGGTGAGCCCGGAACCGGGGTAGGGGCTGCTTCCGGTTCCCGGGGTTACGGTGTACCCGGCGCGCTCGAGCGCGTCATATGCGCGGGCGAGAGTTTCGACGTTCCGTCGTGCGATACGCACGACGTTCTCGAGAGCGGCGACGCTGGTAGAGCGGACGGGGACTGTCGCCTTGACAGTGAACCGCTTGGGGTGAGCAAGGCGGGCACTCACTGCCGCGTGCCCACGGTAGGCCATAATCTCGAGTGACGGGCCGCTGAATGTGCGCGCATTGGCGTCCCACCAAGCCGGCTCTTCCTCCTTGACGTTGGATTCAGGAATGTCTTCAGCGGCGGCGATGACGGCAGTGATGCGCTCAACGATGGTGCTCATGGTGCTTCCTTCTTGGGGATTGGGTTGGTGTTCGTGCCCCCGGCAGGAGTCGGACCTGCCGTGCGACCATCGGGGCGGGAGCTGTTCAAGCCAGTGCGATGCCGGCGGCCTTGAGTGCGACGCTGACGACGTCCTCGCGGCTGGCGGTCCAGACACTGCACTTCAGGTCCTCGGTGAGGTATACGCGCCCTACGAACTTGCCGGCGTCCTCGACGGTCAACCCACCGAGAAAGGCCCTCACGTTGAACCCGCTGGCCAAGAGCACGCGCCCGGCGGCGTCGAGGTGCGCCTCGCGGGTCTCCAGCCGCGAGATGGCCTCCTGCGCTGAGGCGCCTTCAGCATGCACACCGCTGTCGCAGCGGTAGGCGCTCCAGACAGTTCCCGGCCGCCCATCGGCTTCGATGTTGACCGACACGCACAAGTCGCCGTTGAGGCTGACTCCGATGCCGGCCGACACTGCGTGGCGGAGATCAATCGGTTCGGCAGCCATCCGGTCCATGGCGGCGTACAGACCGTTCAGAGCGGCGATCTCGGTGGTGTCCATTGGAGTCTCCCGGTGGTAGTGAGTGCTTCCTGCTCCCTTGCGATGACACTATGGTACACCTCTTTACCACCAAGTGTAAAGGGGTGTACCATCGTTGAGTGTGTGATGCACTCCTCGCTGTGTCTGTTCATCCGCTGTAGCGAGCAATTGCCCATTGCCCTGCTCGCACGCGTCGTAGAAGCAATCGTCGATGCTGGTCGCCGCACACTGCCGTCGCCGTGCGGCGTGAGGATCACAGGGGTACCGGGCGCTACGTCCACGTTCCACGTCCGACGGAACTAGCCTGACTAGCGTCGTTGGCCGGGGTAGTGGCTTCAGCGGGAGGCGCGGATGGTGACGACGGTGCTGTCGTCGGCGGCGATCTCCCGGGCGGCCTGGGCGGGGGCGTCAGCGCCGTTGATGGCGGGGACGTCCTGGGAGGCGTCCATGGCTAGGCGCGCCATGGGGGCTGCAACCCAGTACAGGGCTGCTGTCTCGACCGTGGCCGCGACCGCGGCGGCGGCGGCGCTGGCCTCGGTGAACTCAGCGGCGTAGCCAGCCTCGTGGATGCGGCGTGCTCGGTCGGCCAGGGCGGTGAGCCGGCCGGCCTCGCGGCGACCTTCTCGGGCCAGGGAGCGGGCCATGGCCGCCACCAGCGGTGGAGACCATGCCCCGGCCCGGCGGTGCCGCCTCACCACGGCCCGTCCACCCTCAGGACGATGCTGCTAGGCAGGCCGGCCTTAGCCAGCAGCCGCTCCTCAGCCTCCTCATAGGGCTCGGAGTCAGTTGTGTTGATGGGATTCTCGTCCTCGGGGTCGACCTTGAATCCATCGGAGAGGTCGGCGAGCCACTCCGGCGGCTCGACATAGCTCTCGATGTCTTTTTCGTCGTGGCCGGCCTCGACGACTTTCCAGACGTATACCGTCCAGTCCTCAATGATGAAGACTGTGTCGGGGTGGAGCCAGTCGTTCCTGATGCGCTCGCCGCGTGTCCATTCCAGGATGACACGGTAGTTCTCGGCGAAGGCCGCCGCGCGGTCGTTGACGGCCTTGTCGACGACTGCCTGCACCTCGGGTGCAGGGTTGCGCTGGCTGGGGCCGTGCTGGCCGGCCCACATGCAGGTCGGCCACTCGTCCCGAGGGATGTACCGCTCGATGACGGGCCAATCGGCTGTGCTGGCGGTGGAGAAGTGCTTGCGGCCGAGCTCCTTCTCGGGGAGCTCGACGATGAAGTGGGCGATGATCTCATCGCCCCAGACCTCGACGGAAAAGTTGACCTCGGCCCCGTCGGGGGCGGTCGCGGTGATCTGGCGTCCGAGACTGCCGCTGGGACGCCAGTCGAAGACATCGGAGTCCCACTCGGTGATGTCCTCGATCTTGAGGCCGAGGAAGGAGGCGACGAACTCGTACTGTTCACCGGTGCCGCGGCCGCCGGTGATGTCGACGACCGCCTCGATGGCCTCGATCATACCGGCGGCCGTCTCCTCTCCATGGTTGGCGCGCAGCCAGGGGGGACTGCCGTAGGCGGCGTAGAGCCACCTACGGACCTCCATCTCCTCCGTGTACGGGGTGACGAGCATGCGTCCGGCGTCGCCGATGGTGTCCGTGACGAGCATTGGTGTTGTGCTCATGGCGCTCCTCCTTGGGTTGAGGGTGGGTGCCAGCCTCTCCGGCTCCCAATGCAATAATTATATTGTTTAGGGTGCGGGGGTGTCAAGGGGTGTTGTCTTCGATGATGGGGTGGTATCCGGCTCGGTGTAGCTGGTCGAATGCGCGTCCGGTGGCTGTGCGGTGCAGTGCCGGCGTCAGGTCAGCGCTGTCGATCGGGCTGCCGCTGCTGAGGGTGGTCAGGATGACTACCCTCGTGCCGGCATGGTCGGCGTGTTCCTTGGCGGTTTGAGTGAGCTGTTGGGTGAAGTGGTGGAGCCGGTCCTCGGCGGCGGTCAGGGCGGTGGCGACCTGGGTTGGGTTACGCGGTGCCCGGGCGCCGGTCTCCCACTGGGCGACAGCGGCCTGGGACGCGTCGATGATGTCGCCGAGCTCGGCCTGGGACAGGCCGAGTGCCTGGCGGCGTGCTTTCAGTCCTGCGGGGGTCAGGGCGGGTAGCTCGTCGAGGCCGGCGGCCCAGCTGCGCGCTACCGAGGTGGCGGCCTCGATGCCGCCGTGGTTGTGGATGGAGGCGCCGTCAGCGCCCCGCCCGCTCCAGGCCACGCCCGTCAGGCGGCCGGTCTCGTCAGTGCGGGCCGTGAACGTCAGGCGTGCGCCCCAGGGGCCGGCCAGGATCCACTCGCGGTCATCCCCGGAGCCGACGGGCCAGTCGTCGTCCGCCGCTCCGGGTGCGGTGGCGTCGGCCGCAGCCTGGAAGATCGCGTCGAACATGCGCTGAGCCTCGACCTCGGTCCGCGCAGCTACCTCCTCATCGGCATCGGTGGGCAGCTCGGCGCCGGCAATCCACGCGGTCAGGGCTCGCACGGCCTCGGCCTCGGGCAGGGTTACCTGTCGGTGCTCGTCAGCCAGCATCGGGAACCCACTGACTGTCGTGTACACGGTCAGCTCTCGGGTGCCGGCATCGTCATTGACGACGATGCGGGCACTGGAGGCCGTCAGGTCCTCCACGACGATGTCACTACGGCGGGCCTTACCTACGGCCACGGTGGCCAGGGTATGAGCAGTCATAGACATTTTGATGCACTCCTTAGTGCTAGTAGCTGGTCTCGGTAGTGGGGGTTGGAGGGGACAGGGCACGTACCCTGTCCCCTCCAACCTTGTGGGCGGCTACTCGCCCGTCTCCTCCCCGGTCAGATTGAGGAGCTGGGCCTCCCACTCCGGGATTTCTTCGCCGTCGGCGTTGAAGTATGTGGGCTCCACGCACGCCTCAGTGGGGTCGTCCTCCTCGGTGGGCTCTGTGTCGCGGGCGTTGTCGAGGTCGGCCCAGCACAGGCCGTATTTTTCGAGCAGGGCATCCTCCGCCTGCTCGACGGCGCCGTCCTCGGCAGTGTCGAGGACCTGGACGGAGTCGACGTCGGTCCACTCGCCGTCCTCGCCCTGGGCGGTGAGGACGATGGTGACGCCGTCGTCACCCTCATCCCACCGGATGCGCCGGTGGGGCTCACCGGGCAGGGGGCCGATGTAGGCGGGGCCCTCGGCGGGCTCGACGTCGTCACTAGGGGCCTCGACGCCGGTCGGGACGTCGAGCATACTCATGCGCACCTTGGCACCGAGTTCCCGCAGGGTCTCGCCGGCCTCCTCGTGGATGACGTACCGGTCGGCGCGCAGGGCGCTGTGCGCCCACTCGTTCTTGAGGGGGCTGTACCACCCTGACGGGCGGATGATCACCGGGGCTGACCCGGTGGTCTCATGAGTGAACCCCATAAGAGGGGTCACTCCTCGACCGACGCCGTCGACGGCGTCGAATACTGCGGTGAAGGTGCCGTTGGCGGGGACGTCGAGGATGTCCTCGACGATCCTGCCGGCCGGCACCTCGTGGTCGGCCGGCGACCACGGGTATTCGCGGCGCAGGACGAGCGGCCGATCCTCGGGGACGGGAGCGAACCGCTCCCGAGGCCGCGTGGCCTCCTCGATCTGCTGGGCCAGGGCGTAGAGCCCCAGCCCCAGGAACAGGCCGGAGTCAGCGGGCATGTCAGGCATGTCCCGCGTGGACGGCTCAAGGTACCCGCTGATGTCGTATGAGGGCACAAGGCCGTCCTCGCAGGCGCGCAGGGCGCCGCACTTCGCGGCGTTCTTGCGCGCCACCCAATACGCCAGGGTGGCCGGCACGACGTAGCGGTGGAGCTCGTTGTCACTGCCGCTAACCCACAACGTGGGCGCCCGCCGGCTCCGATCCCGGCGGGAACCAGGCTTCTCTGCGGTGAGAGGTATCTGGATCTCGACCTCACGGCCGCTCCAGCACCCGCCTCGGCTGGAGACGACGAGGATGACGTTCCAGGGGTCGACGCGCACCACGTCGGTGCGCGTGTTGTCGGCGTGGCGCTCGGCCAGGGCGGTCAGCCCTGCGGCCACGCGCCGCCCCTCACCGACTGTCGTGAGGGCAGTGAACAGCTCCTCGATGCGCTCGTTGTCGAAGGTGTTGGTGATGGGGGCGAGCCAGTTGTCGCTCATAATGTTCCTCCTTGGGTTGAGGGTGGGTACCGACCTCTCCGGCTCCCAATGCAATGATTTTATTGCGGTAGGTTGTGGGTGTCAAGGGGTTTGCTGATGCTTGTCCAGAGGTGGGTGCGGTTCAGGCTGGCTCGGGCTAGGAGCTGGTCCTCGGTGTGGGTGAGCTTGGGTTCGCTTGGGGCTGGTTGGTCGGGTGTGTGGGTGATGGTGTCGGTGAGGTCGGCCAGGTGGCCGGCGGGAACGCGCCATGAGGTGGCTGCGGTGGGGTCTGCTCCGGTGTGGGTGAGAGTTCTGAGGGTGAGGGTCCAGGTGTCGGTGGGGGTGACCCACCCACCTCCGGTGATCTCACCGCCTCGGTTGTAGGTGAGTGGGCTGGGGTGGGTGGTGTGGTACCAGTGGAGGACGACAGGGTCAGGGATGATGAGCGCCTGGGGCTCACGGAAGAATGCGTGACGGATGGCTTCCAGGCGCTGGCCGGGTGGGGTGAGGGCCATGAGGTTGTCCCAGGGCGGGGGCTCGTCGTCGATGCGGCCGCGGACGATGCCGGCGTCGAGGGCCCAGGTGTAGAGACGGTAGTGGACCTCGTCGCCCCATCCGCACCGGCGGGCCAGGGCGAGCGTGGTCATGAACGGGACCGGCTCGGGCCCCCAGGCGATAGCCTGACCTGGGACGTGGATGCAGGTGTGCTCGGTTACCTCAACCACTGCCTGCCTTTCGCTCTATCTTCTGCCTGTTGATGGCTCGCTCTCAGGGGTGAGAATGAGAGAGGGGCTTGCCCGCTGGCGTAGCGGGCAAGCCCCTTGATGCTTCTCGAAGCCCTCCAGGATGGGATTGGCAGGCCCTTGGTGTCTTGGAGTGTCGACCCCCGCATACGCGGGGCGGTTGGGCATCCCACATGTGTGGGGGCCAACCCATCCGGATTACCCACCATGCTACCTCCGGCACCCAGGCCGTGTCGAGACCTGCCCTGCGTGGTCGAGCTACTGCTCGACGACCTCGCTCTCACGGCGCCGCCAGTGCCCGGTGCGGGCGTCGAGGGTCTGGCGGGTGATGTCGGCGGCGGCAGCGATCTTGGTCTTGGATGCGCCGGCTTTGACAGCCTGGAGCAGCAGATCGTCGAGCTGCTCGCGGGCGGCCTTGACGTCGGCGGCGGCCTGCTCGACGCGATCCGCGTAATGGTCGGCGACCTGGGTCGCGACCCATGCAGCAACCTTCCTGCGCTGGGCAGGGTTGAGGTCGATGGCTGTGTCCTCGACGTCGCCCCAGTCACCGTCGGGAGAGTTGGTGGCGAAGCTGTCGATGTCGACCTCGACGCCGCCCGGCAGCTCGGCGTGCCACCGGTAGCACAGCCGAGGCCCGGTCTCGGGGTTCCCGGTGTAGATCCACTCCCCACCAAGGTCAGCGGGGTCATCGTCATAGACGGGGATGTCGGACTCATCCCGGCCGGCGAGGATCCGGTCGATGGTGAGCTCCAGGCCGGACATGGCCTGGTCGTAGGCGTCCTGGCGGGCATCATCGGCAGCCAGGTCCAGGGGCGTCAGGTAACGGCTGACACCCGCATCGATGGCGCCAGCCAAGACACAGGCCAGGTCGTCATCGTCGACCTCACCCTCCAGGTCGGCCAGGATGTCCTCGTGGGCGCGCTCGTAGTCGCCGTCGAACACGGCGACGCCGGCCTTCCTGGCCGCGTTCTGGAGCAGCCCCTCGGTCTCCTCGGTGTTCAGCAGGTCACCGACCACCACGCGCCGCTGGTGCCCGTCGCTGTCGGTGTAGTCGATGACATCCTTGGTCTGCATGTCGTCCCTCTTCTCAGATCCTGGTAGCAACCCTGACACCACTAGTGTATGACAATCATACACACAAGTCAATGGCACGTATGATTGTCATACGTTTGTGGTGTTGTGTTCGTGCGTGTGATCGGTCAGGGGTTGGCGTGCCGGTAGATGGTGGCTCGGCTGACGCCGAGGGCTTGGGCGACCTGGGTGACGGTGGCGCCGGCGGCCAGGAGAGCTTCGGCGGCTTCGGCACGTTGTGGTGTCCACACGGTGGGGCGGCCGAGATTGGCTCCTCGGGCCTTGGCGGCTTCCAGGCCGGCGATGGTGCGCTCGATGGTGAGCTCGCGCTCGAATGCTGCAAGTGAGGCTATGAGGTGGACCATGAGTCGGCCGGTGGGGGTGGTGGTGTCGATCGCCTCGTGCAGGCTCTTCAGGTTGACGCCGCGATTGGTGAGGTTGTCGATGGTGGCCACGAGGTGGGGTAGGGAGCGTCCGAGGCGGTCGAGGCGCCACACGACGAGGGTGTCGCCCTCGTCGAGCTCGGCCAGGGCCTGGTCGAGGCCGGGGCGGGCGGACAGGGCGCCTGAGACGGTGTCGGTGTGGATACGGGTGCAGCCCGACGCCTTCAGGGCGTCGAGCTGCATGTCGAGGTGCTGGCTGGAGGTGGATACACGGGCGTAGCCGACAATGCAGGCCATGGAACCTATGACACCACGCTTCTCCTGGCGGCCGGGTGGAGCTGGAGGTCATCGATGGAGCGGGGGTCGAGACTGGCCTGGAAGTGCTCCTTGGTCATAGGGGTAGTCCACAACCTCCTCGCGGTGCGCAGGAAGCCGTCAGAGTCAGGCTGACTGGGGCTGTGCCACTTGGCGGCCTCGACCTTGGCGCGGCCGGCGCGGTCTGCGTGGTCCAGAGCGGGAGCCAGGTCCCGGTCCCAGGACGCCAGCACCACGACGTCGTACAGGCCGGAGCGGGCCATGTCGACCAGAGTCAGAGCGCACAGCACGTCGACGCCCTTCTCCCGACGCGTCTGCCGGACCGGGACCATGCGGTCGCCCCGGTAGTCCCAGTCGTAGGTCAGGGGGTGCAGGTGCACACCCACGGTGGTGGCGTGGCCACGGATCCACCGCCGCGCCTGCTCCAGGTTGCGCTGGTGGGTGACGGGGTCGTCCTCCACGATCGGTTGCCCCCGAAAAACCTCCACCCTGGCGACCTCGGCGACACGATCGTCCTGCTTGTTTGTGGACGCCCTGGCCAGAGCGAGTTGGCAGGCAAACCGATACGGATCGATCAACGCCTCCCACACCGGCCGGCCCGGCATGAACAGATCAGCCGCCACAAGGTGCACGTTCTGGTAGTCGACCACAACCCCCATTCGCAAAGACCTAGACACTACTTGCTCCTTACTCGCCATGACGCGCCGCCGATAGGGGCACACTGTCTGTCAGCGTCGCCGATGATGAAGAAGAAGAGGATGATCGCACTAAATAATAGGAGAGCCAGCGCTAACATGCTCGACGTAAATTCTGTTCCCCGTCTGGTTGCAAAAACTCCGACGCTGGTGAGGCACATCGACGTAGCGATCCACCCGTTCAGCTTCAGGGAGCCACTTGCGCCCACTTCTTCAACAAGCAGAACCCGAACCAACGAGAATACTATGAATGCTCCGAAGAAAAATGCGATACCGCCATATAGTAGCTTGGAGTATATTCCGTAACTGGTTATGCCGAGGACGGGCTCGATAAGAAACGGGATGATCATTATGCGTACCGCGTACGTGGCCACAGCAGTGGCCGCGATCGTCCTCACCAGCCACCACACCCAGCGGAGCAGTACTGCGCGGACATCTCTTGAGATCATCATGAGGTCTCCCCGTCAGCGGAGTTAGAGCGGGCGTAGGACGCCAGGCGCGCTTGGATGTCTTTGGCGGGTTGAATCGCAAGCGTGCCCACGGTGATCGCTGGTTGCTGGCGGGCTACCTCTCCGATGACCCGGTCAACGACGCGGTTCAGTGTGACCCAGTCACGCGGATCGTCATTGGTGTAGTCGGATGCGCTGACGTCAATGATGAGCGCACCTGCCTGGTAGGTACCACGCTCCGGGTGCTTCTCCATGTAGCTGGCGGCCCACTGTGCAGCTTCCCTGGTGGCAATGCTTCCTGCTGGTGGACAGAGGGTGGACAGCTCGTCGAACGAGCGGGTGCCTTCGATCGTGCGGATCGCAAGACACAACCCACCCTCCTCGATCTTGTTGAGGCCTGTCAGACGCAGCTCAATACGCTGACGCTTGTAACCGTCTGCTGACGTACGTCGACGCTTGCTCACTATGAGCGCTGCGACAGTAATAAGTGCGATAGCCGTCAAAATAAGCAACGGAAACAGTCGCTCATTAGGCGACAGGGCCAGGGATACGACTGCCACGCAGATCATTCCCATAGCAATGGTTTCCTTCCAGGTGAAAATCGATGAGTTCATGACCTAACCTCTTCATCGTTACTGGCTGCGTATGTTTTCAGATTCTTGAGCATTTTTTCCTTGTCTGTCACTCCGTCTCTGTTCATTCCGTCGACCACTTCCTTGCGTGCGGCCTTGACGATCTGGTTGAGTTGCGCCCACCTGGGAAGGTCTGCGTCATCCAGGTCAATGACGCGTATATCTGCGATAATCCGGCCGTCGCGGTAGCGCACTTGCTCGGGCGCTACTGCCTGCCACTGGGCAACCCATTCCGCAGCATCTTTGGTTGCTGGCGTCCCGGCTCGCGGAAAAACAGGAGACGTATCGATTTTGAAATCGTTGGATCTGCTGACATAAAACCCAACCTTAGGTGTGCTGCCGTCACTCAGGTTGGTGACAGTTACCTCGATTCGCTTGTAACCCGTTCCGTCAGAAACGCTTTCGCACCATTTGTCGATAGCATCATAGTAGGCATTGAGTTTGACACTGCATGCGACTATAGCAACTGCTCCCAACATGAACGCAATGATAGTCCAGAGCAGCATGTTACCGACACCAAACCCCGTAGTCACGATTACGGTGAGAACTATTGACAGGAATAAGATCCTGCGGCAGCGAATCGCTTTGTCGTAGTGTAGATTAAGTGACGTCTTATCCTTGAGTGTCTCTTTCACAACCGACTCTCCTCTATGATTTTGGTGGCGTAGCTTTCAAGCTTGTTGAGGACCTTCTACCTGAAGGTCGTCCACAGAGCGTTCTTGACTTCTCTGCCTCTTGATGTCGTCAATTACGAGAAAGAGAACAAACCCACTAAGTAGCACCAGATTAATTGACAGCGCCACCGAAGGCACCAGTTCTGTTGCTCGCCTGGTTGCAGAGATTGCAATACTGGAGAAGAGCATCGACAATACAGTCCAGCCACTCAATTTCGGATGTCCATCGATTTCTACTCCTTCAAAAAACAATGCGTTGGAGGCAAGAAATATCATGAATGCTCCGAAGCAGCTTGCTATGCTCCCGTATAGTATTTTGGATGGTGTTCTGCTGGCGAAGTTGATGGCGGGCTCGATAAACATTGGGATGATCAGCATGTGTGCCATGCCCGTGGATAAAGCGGTCGCAGCGGTCACCTTCACTAGCCGCCAAGCCCCGCGAAGCAGCATTGTCGCGAACAGGTTCATAGCCAACTCCTTCTAGCTTCTGCTGGTTGTTGTCTGGTAGCCGGGCCCCTCTTGATGGGTGCCCGTCATGTGAGTCGTGAAGCGTGCGCGCACACCCGGTCAGCCGGCTACCTCTACAGCTGGCTCCAGGGCTGGGGTGTTGAGGTTGTCGAGGATCTGGTGGACTTCGACGCCTGTGAGCTCGTCCTTGTCGGTCAGCGCCGTCTCGATGGCTGCGACAGCCTGCTGACGCGCTTCCAGGAGCTGCTTGTCGGTCTCGATGGCGTAGGTAATGAGGTCACCGGGGTTGAGCGGTCCGTTGTAGCCGTCGGGGGTCCAGGCGGCTGCGGTGAGTGTGACGGCCTGGCATAGGGCCTTGTCGATGTCGCTGTTGGAGCCGTAGTTGACGATGTCGTCGATGGTGTCCTGGGCGGCGCCGGCGACGGCGATCTGAAGTTGTACCCACATGGTGTGCGCCGGTCCGGCAGACGGGATCGGAGGGACGGCCTCGACGCTCCCGCCTACGTGACCGATCCAATGGATGTCGACGGATATGACGGTGCCTCCCAGCGCGTGGGCGATGACGGCGTGGGCGGCTTCATGCCTGCGTCGCTGCGTGATGGAGATGTCTTCGTTGAGCTCGCGCTGGCTCCAAATCGGTTCCAGCCGTTTGACGGCTTCCTCGACGGACTCGCCCTCGTTCTTGTGGATCTCGGCCCAGCGTTCCAGGTCACTCGTGGTGCCGGCTCCCAGGCGAACACCTAGCGGTATTGATGCGATAGGTGGGCCGTCGTTGCCCACCACCATTGCTGCACAGTTCCAGAAGATGCTGCCGAGCAGCACGATCACAGCGATGAAGATGATCCCTGCCGCCTGCCGGTGCGGGGACGCGGATAGAGCTCTCTCCAGGAACCGCATCGAACTGGCGGCGTTGTAGGTGAGTGCGCCTAGGAGGATGACGGCGACTATCGCCCGGCACAGGTACTTCAGCATGGTCGTAGTCCGTTCTGGGTAGGTATTTATGTGAGGACTAGTTTTGGACGCGGGTTCTGGACACTGCGGCGTCGGCGTGTTGCCGGCGGCCTGGGCGGCGTCCAAAATCGGTCACTTCTGAACATCAGAAACCTCGCTGACTTCATCATTAGAGAGGGTGCGCAGGTGTTTAACTCTTAGAGTTACGGAAATGCTACTAATCGTAAACCCGATAATGGGTGGCCAGAAGATCACAATGGAGGATACGTGGACCAGTAACGAAAATAGCCAAGCTGGACTACCCACATCGCCTCTGCCGGGTACTAAGTACCATACAAGACAATAAACTATAATGTATAGGGTCAGCCAGCACCACTGGCGATTGCGCTCTGCAATCAGTGTTCTCATCGTGGAACGCTGCACTACTGGATCAAGTGACGTATATAGATTCTTTGCCCTAGTGAAAGAGTCACCTAAGACGATTTCTTCGTGCGCTGAGTTGTTTGCGGATTTCATTATCCTCACGATTTCCTCCAACGTCTAATATCGGTCAGTTCTCGTCATGAACTTCTGGCGTAATGCCTGCCTACTTAATCACTTCTGCAGTGACTTTCGATAGGTATTGGACGGCAATGCAGTCCATTTGCTATCCATCGGCCTCGATGATCTCGGTAGCCCAGACGAGGGCGCGAGCTCCGAGGACGATCAGCGTTGGGCGCGGGCTCTTCTCGTTAGCAGTGGCCGCTGCGATGTCTATAACCCAGCAGGTGAGATTGGCGACGTCAATCTGGTAGGCTTTGCCTCTCTCGACGATACGAACAGCATGGTCGTGGATCTCTGCTAGGGCGTCTCGGCTGGGGTCTTCGAGGTCGGCCCAACGGCTAGTTAGGTGCACTATCCGGGATAATCTGTAACGCTCTTTACCCGGCTTGATGCTCGTGACGGCATCGAGTAGCAGTGAGATGCGGTTGCTTATCGGTATGTCCTCAAGAATTCCGTAAGCATTGACGTTCGCTGCGTCCTTCACGGCTTGGTCGATGTGCTGATCTAATGAGGATGTGGTTTTCATGGGTTCTCCTTTGAGCGGGTTGACGCTTTCGGTGCTGAGGACTCTGAGTGTTGTAAGTATGGCTGCCACGCTTGGTGTGCGACTTCGGTCACTTCTGAACACTATCGATGATCGACATCAGAACATCGCCGATATCAGCGCAAACGCAAACATTGCGAAAACTAATGTTGCGAACGACAAAACGAGCATTAAAAATAACGAAAGGAAAAACACAACAACATTCCCTTCGCTCATTCTTTTAGCGTAGGCGAATAATGCCAGTATCCATGCGCCAGAAAGAGCTATAAGTGCGGGTCTAAGTAGGTCAGGGAGTAGCGCCGTAACTACGTCCATCGTAACTCCGTTTCGATATTGCAGGGGAATCATAAGCGGTCACTTCTGGGCGTCTCCAGTATTTGGAGTGTGACGCATCTGCTTAATCGTCTCCGCCACCATTTTCGGTAGGTTTACGATAAAAATGCAGGTGACATAACTCATGAAGGTGAAGGCTGAGAAGAGGATGGCCATCATGGCCCTATCATGCGGGGATGCGGCTAAGAGATCCTCAGCGACCTGAACCAGAACCTCAAGGTGCGAGAATACGCACCATACGAAGAAACTTAGTAGAGTGGCTTGGAGGATGTGATGGATTAAATTACTCATCTTGTTTTCCTCTTTTGAAGTAGTTTTTGTGCTCATTGCGTCTATCCTTCCTTGTTCTCAACTGGTCACTTCTGGACACTTATGGTCGCTTCAGTCGCCCTCGATGTCACGCTCAACCTGGCTCTCGGCCTTCCACGATTCACGCAAGTCTAAACAGTATTCAATAACACAAAGACCTAACCAGATCAATGCGACACCTAAAAACGGAAGGGATTTTTCGACGCCAAACAGAATAAATGCGCCAAAGTCCGCTACTACCATAGCAACCACTTCCCCGATAGTTGCAGAATGAGGATTCGCAACCCCCGGCCGACCGCCATACTGAGAATACCAAACCGCACCCCCAATAATAACTGTTGCGAGTATAAATCGCACAAGTAATACCGTGCAGTCTGCATCCCACGAGAGACGCTCCCTGATTTTATTTATCATGTTCAGAACTCCTTCCTTGGTGTCACGTTGTCTATCGGTCACTTTTGGTCACTTACGATTGACATCCGTGTCATGATCGTCAGTCAGCTCCGAATAAAACATCATCAAGAATATTGTGGCGAGCGCAGGGATCGGAAGGAGCACTACAGACCCAATCGATCTCACCCCGTATAGCTGAATCAATGAAATGAACAATGCGGGAACTATTGCATATGAAGCAATAAGTGCAATCCTATACTTCGCAGGAACAGAGTACCACTCTAATCTAGGGCGCAGGGAAAGAACCGCGTGTATTGCTACGACCAAAACGGCCGCCACAGTGGTGTAGACGATATTCATCATCCAAACGTCCGCTACTGCATACCCGAATGCTTTAGCGATCGTGGCAGCAACGATGAACAACACCAGGAGCATCATCATTAGGTATCCTAAGGTGAAGTCTCTAGCGAACCGGTCAAGGCCTCGACGTTCGGCACACATAATTTCTCCTTAATCTAAGTCGGTCACTTCTGAACGCCTCCATTAGTCAGATATTGTCTTCGAGGATGATCTGTTCCTTGTCGACGAGCTCCTCGGGTGCTGGGGGCTCGACCCGGAAGGAGCGGCAGGCGGTGATGAGTTTCAGGAGATCCTCGTACTCGTCACCTAGCTCCTTGGTTAATAGGCCTAAGTCTTTTGCGTCACCGCGAAGGTTGGCGATTTCATTCTCGATCGCGCGATCGAGAAGCACCTTCTGCCTGAAGGTGAGTGTTATGGTTTCGAACGTCATACTGCTTCTCCGATCTTTCTACTTCATCTGTTGACTATCGGTCACTTTTGGGCGAGGTAGTTCTGAGCGGTCAGGATGTCGGTGAGGTACTGGTCGGGCTCGATGGTCACGACGCAGCTGCGGGTGGACGCCTGGTTGAGGTAGTCATCCCAGTGGGTGCGCATGTGCTCGATCATGGCGGGCGGGTTGCCGCGCTGCTCGTAGCGGGCCAGGTACAGGTCGCGGTCCTCGCGGTGGGGGACGACGCTGATGACTGGCGTGGACTGCTCGATAAGGTCGAGGACCCCAGCATGCATGGACGTCAGGACGATCTTGCCGCGGCGGTGCTCGGCCAGGACTGCATCCACGTAGTTAGCGGGAAAGGACGGGTTGGGGACATGGAGGCATCCTTTGGCGGCTTCCTTGTCCCTGTTGGGTTTGGCGTCAAGCCACTTGTAATCGCTTGATTCGAGATCGATGACGCCTTCGAGTTTTCCTGCGGTGGTTTTTCCGGTTCCTGGCCAGGCGGCGATGACTGTCATTTCGGTTCCCTTCATCGGATATCGGAGTCGACAATGTCGATATCGGTGACGCTGCTCATGGTCTCGGCGTCGCGACCTTTAGAACGGGGGCTCGTCACCGAAGGAGGTGGAGCCGCCCGTGGCCCACGGGT
>ERZ773022.1330-NODE-1330-length-16747-cov-9.452971_pt1 | contig 16747 bp, 14 predicted proteins | sample MGYA00580839_ERZ773022 | MGnify/ENA primary metagenome ERZ773022 (study PRJEB29015, sample SAMEA2738020) | human oral metagenome | biome: human oral; feature: human-associated habitat; material: dental | place: China | collected 2044 ... | reverse complement strand
GGACGCTCATGCTCTTTGTACCAGCGCAGAATCGGCCCCGGCTCGCCCGCGAACAGTGTTCCATGTACCATACGGTTGATCTTATCGTATGTGCCTTCCTTCTGATACAAAGAAATGATGTCATTGGCGCGGTAATCCTGTGAAAAACATCCAGGGGCAATGGACCAGCCGCTCTCATCGAGAAACACGACACCATTGCCGAACGACGTCACACCAACCCCGGCAATATCCTCTGCAGAAACCCCATCCTTCCCGATCGCACGCTTGATGCATTGGGAAACCATGCTCCAGAGCTCATCGACATCAAATTCTTCAAAGCCCCTGCCGCGCGGTGCAAGATGCATACGCTCAGAGCTCTTCGTGGAAGATGATGCGACCATCTTCCCCCCTTCATCAAAAACAACCGCCTTACTCGACGTGTTTCCAGCATCAATGCCAATCAAAAACTTTGCCATGACAGTCCCTCCTTTCAATCATTTACCGCATCAGCATACCGCCTGTGGCATCGAGTGTAATTCCTGTCAGATAGTCTGCTTTGTTCGAACACAGAAAGAGAATACTGTATGCGACTTCCTCCGGCTCGGCGACTCTGCCTAAGGGAATCCGCTGACAGTAATAATCCCTGCGCGTCTTCAGCGCCTCATGAACCATAGGAGTCTCCATAAGGCCGGGCGCAACTGCATTGACGTTGATACGATGTGATGCAAGTTCCCGTGCAAGTGAAATCGTAAAGGACACCAATCCGCCTTTGGAAGCCGCATAATGTGCGTGTCCCGTCGTAGATCCGGAAAATGCAGCCTGCGACACGACATTCACAATCTTTCCCGGCTTTTTTTGATCGACCAAACAGCGTGCAAAATCACGACATAAGACAAACGGACTGATCAGATTGACCTCCAAGGTATGCCGAAAATCCTCTTCCTCCATATCAAGGACATAGGACTGCGGCCATATTCCGGCAGCATTGACGAGAATGTCCAGCGTACCGAATGCGGAAAGTGCTCTGCGCACGACATCATTGCGGTGGCTGCTGCTCAGATCACATGCGATTCCCGCAGAACGTATACCGTACCTGTTCTGCAGATCCGCGGCAAGTGCAGTGCATTCATCTCCATGTCGGCTGACGGCAATAACATTCGCTCCCTCCTGTGCAAAGAGCTCACATACCGCTCGGCCAAGGCCCTTTGTACCACCGATCACGAGTGCATTTTTTCCCTGTAAACCGAACTCCATTGTGCACCTCATTTCTGCCGTACAATACAGCGCGATGTCAGATCACCGGAAAGACTCCCCTCCATCTCACGGGAGAGCAAGACAGGAGAATGCAGGAATGCATCGACTGTCCCACCTGCCAAATGCGGCGTGATGGTAACATTATCGAGACCGACCAACGGATCATCTCCAGTAAGCGGTTCATGCTCAAAAACATCAAGTGCCGCTCCTTGAATGCGCTTTTCCTTCAGTGCCGCGTACAGAGCAGCTTCATCAACAAGCCCAGCACGCGCCGTGTTGATAAAATACGCCGTTGGTTTCATCAAGGAGAATGCACGCGCATTCATCAGCCCCTTCGTCTCCTCTGTGAGGCGTCCATGAATCGTCACGAAGTCCGCCTGTACGAGCAGGTCGTCAAAAGAAACACGCGTGACATCATCCGGCAATACATCCACATAGGGATCGTAGCCGATCAGCCGTACATCAAAGCCACGCAGGCGCTTGGCAACCTTCTGTCCGACCTGCCCCAGTCCGATAATGCCGACCGTCTTATCCTCCAGATCGGGTACCGATGCAGCATTCGCATAGTCGCGAACCCAGCGTCCCTCCTTAAGGTTCGCATGGGCACGGGCAATATTGCGGCACTCGCCCAGAATCATCCCAACAGTAAAGTCAGCAACAGCTGTCGCATTGCGCCCTGGCGTATGATAGACTGTGATCCCTTTCTGCACCGCATAGGATACATTCACATTTTCGTAGCCCCCGCGCAGAACACCGATGAACCGCAATTTTGTGCAGGCGTCGATCACCTTCTTTGTGATCGGACAAAACTGTGTAATAAGGATCTCCGCATCACGCAGTTTCGCGATGAGCGCGTCTGGCACCGCATAGACTTCGCTTCCCTGTGTCTCGACCTGCAGATTGATGCTCTGCAGCTCCTCATAGTCTTTCAGCGGCCAGTCAACGACCTCAACATCGACCCCCTTGGCACGATAGCGGGAAAACCCTTCTTCTATATACCGTGACGGTATCAGGAGATCACCAATTCCAATGAGTTTCATCTACATCCACCCCTTTTACTTTCCGATCAGTTCACCCACTTTAACCAGCGCCCAGCCGACAGGTGTATTATAAGCCGACACCAAATTCCCCAGTTCCGTCGAGGTTACATTGCTCGGCAGGCGCACATTCGCCTGATCGGCTGCTACGCCGTAAATGCCCGACAGATTACTGCCCGCATAAAGTGCAATGGTCACGATAAAAAGCCCTGTAATAAAGATACGGAACATATTGCGCTTACAGAATGGCGCAACCATAGAAATGACAAACACGATCGACGCGAGGTCGACAAACGGAAGCATGCGGTTCCCCGGCAAAATGATCGAGATGAAAAGCGTGGCAGGAATAAGAAGGAGGCCTGTCGCAATAATGCACGGCTCTCCAATCAGAAGAGCGGTATCCATGCCGATATTGAACTCCCGTCCCGGAAAAATTCTCTTGAGTACCATCTCTGCCTGATCGCGAACAATCATAACTCCCTCGACGGTGATCTCCACCATCTTCGGCAGCAGGATCATAACGGCAGCCACTTGAACCGCCAGGAAGGCACATTGACCAACGCCCCAACCGGCAAGGATGCCCATTCCTGCACCAAGAATGGTTGCGAGTGTAATCGGTTTTCCAAGGACGCCAAGTTTCTGTATGACTCCCTCTGGACTGAGGTTGATCCTGTTGAGTCCCGGAATCCGTTCAATAATGGCATTAACCGCTATACCGATCGGGACATAGACACCGCATGTGGCATGAACAAACGCGACCCCTTTGATGTTGTACATCTTCTGAATCGCCGGCGCTGTTTTATCTCCAATGATAAACGCGATCAAATACAGGATAAGTGCCGCGGCTGTGCCGAGCATCAGACTCCCCGTCTCATAGTAAACCATCGAGCCCGGCAGGAGGATTAGCCAGTAATTGAATATATCGATATTCAAGATCTGCGTTCGCTTTAACGCCAACAGCACAATATTCAAAATGATTGCCCCCGGCACAACCAGTGGGATGAGGGGGGACGACCATCCGATTGCGGCGCTTGTTGCCCAACCGGCATCAATAACCGTCAGGCTCGCACCAAAGCGCTCAACCATATCCTCCGATGCAGGCCCCAGACTATTTAGAAGCATGGATACAATCAGGTTAATCCCGGTAAATCCAACGCCGACCAGCATTCCCGCTTCAAAAGCTCTGCCCACGGACAATCGGAAACAAATACCCAAGATAAAGAAAATCACGGGCATCATGACCGTTGGTCCCAATGCTAAGATTTCATTCAAAAATTCCATGATGGTCACCTCACAATCAGAATATCTTGCTTAACTGATCGGCCCTCACCGATAAATCTTCTTTGCTGCCAGCATTCCGGCCAATGTGTAAACCGCTGCTGTCTCTTCTTCACCAGATGCCTCTACCGTGACCTCAGTTCCACAGGTAATGCCAAGCCCCATGATCTGCAAGACATCCGTAGCAGCCGCCGTTCTTCCATTCGCATGAAGTTTCACATCTGCTTGAAACTGTCCCGCCTCTTCTGCAATCATCGCTGCTGGGCGTGCGTGAAGACCGGAAGCATTCTCCACCGTAAGCGTAACCTTCATCTCGTCCCCTCCTTTCATATCATAAAGCGCTATCCTACAAATAAAAAACGGTATTAGGAGACAGACTCTCGTCATATCTCATAATACCGAATTCATCTACATACTTCAGTAGTCCGCTATTTTGTTGTATGAAGGTTTTCTCCTTCTTTAATTATCTCAATCTTATCACATCTCGAAAAAATACGCAAGAAGAAATTTTTACTTCTGCTACACAAAAATAGTGAAAGGCTTTCCTATCCGCGCGCCGCCATTGCCGCTGCGAGTGCTGCACCGAGTCCCGAGCCGCCGCACGAGAGGAAGGTGTCTGCCTTTGCTGCGTCCTCACCGAGAAGCTCGGAGAAGGCGCGCATCATGTTCTGCTGCACGAGCGGCATCTTCTCATATATCGAGCCATCCACGGCAATGTGCTGCGGACGCATTTCTCCGCTTCCCGTGATCTGCCACAGCGTTCCGACGAATGTCGCTGCGATGAGCCGCACAGAACGGGCAACGACGGCATGTGCAAGGTCACGCACGCATACGGCATCCTGCACGGAGAGCTCCACTCCCGTCCGCGTACGAACAAGGGCAGCGGCAGTCTCCCCGCCCGTATCTGCCAGCATCCGACTGAGGTCGATGCTGGTAAAGCCATACGTGCATCCCTCCTCGCCCAAGAGCTCCGCGAGAGCCATGGCAAAAAGCACGCCCATGCAGCGTCCGGCAGCCATCTTCTCAAGGCGCTGCTCGCCGGGCTTTTCCGATGCCGCATCAAGTGCTGCGTCAAAGCGGTTCGGCACAAGCTTGCGGAAGCCTCCCGACTCCATATTGAGGATCATCGGCGGCTGTGCCGTCCCTGTATATGGTTCCAAATAGCACGTGTTGTACCCCGCCGCATAGACTGCGCCGATGGCGGTATCACCCTTTACGTAGGCAGCGGCGAGCAGAACAGCGACAGCATCGTTGATGACGGCGATCGGCGTGACGTTCGTCAGCCCCTGCCGCACGAGTGCCTCCCACAGAAGATCGTTGACCGCCTCGCCCTCCACGCCGCGCGCCGCGAACCCTTTTGTCCAGATGACGAGACGTGCATCGTTGATGTTCGTCTGCCGCGACGGAAAGGAGAAGGTATGCCCAAGCAAATACGGCGTCGCGTGATCGCCGCCGACCGTCTCATCAACGAGTGCCGCGATGAAATCGAACATCTCCTTCCCCGTCGCCTCTGGACCGATGAAGTCATAGATGCCGTCCACCTTCAGGGGTTTTGCCGTCTGGGAAAGGACGTCGTACTTCCCATTTCCCAGGAGACGGTAGAGCACAACGCGCACATTGGTCCCGCCGAAGTCCAATGCGAGATAGTCGCCGCGTTCCTCTCCTGTCGGCAGTCCAAGATAGGACGGCAGCATCCGCAGGGAGGAGTCAGGGGAGCCCATGAGCCCGAGCCGCATATCCTGCCGAAAATCTGCCGCCACTTCACGCAGTTCCTCTGCGTCAATCGTAAAGGCATTGACAATCGCATCATACTGTGTACGGTCAAACGCCACTGTCATTTTCCTCCATGTGCGGCCGGCAGCTCCTGCACCACAAGCATCGTATGGGAGAGGCGAACGAGTACGCGCGTGATGCGGATGCCGTCTACCTCCTCCACATAGAGCAGTGCACCCTCGTGCGCCGCCATCTGCCCGACGCGCGGTGCCTCACCGAGCTGGTCATACAGCCAGCCGCCGATGCTGTCCACATCCTCGTCCTCGATGCGTATGCCGAGAAGATCGTTGACCTCCTCAAGGAGCAGCTTCGCATCGATGGAGCAGATATCGAGATCACGCCACTCGACACTCTCACGCTCGACATCGAATTCATCACGGATGTCGCCGACAATCTGCTCGATGATATCCTCGACGGTCACCATACCCGCCGTCCCGCCATACTCATCGACCACGATGGCAAGCTGATATCCCTGCTCCTGCATCGTGCGCAGAAGGATACTCCCGTCCATGCTCTCGGGCACGATGAGCGCCTTGCGAATATAGCGGCGCAGGTTCAGCTGCTCACCGCGCATGAGCGGTGCCAAGAGATCCTTGACATGGATAAATCCGATGATATGATCCTTATCCTCATAGCAGACCGGGTAGCGTGTCTGCTGCTCCTCGAGGATGGTCTTGATGCGCTCCGCGGGCGAGTCATCCAGATAGAGACAGATCATATCCGTGCGCGGCACCATGATTTCACGTGCATTCAGTTCCGTAAAGGAGAACACCTTGTCAACAAAGTCCGCCTCCGTGCTGTTGATGAGCCCCTGACGATAACTCTCCTTCATCAGGAGGCGAATCTCCTCCTCCGTATGGGCATCCTCGTTTTCGCCTTTGGCCTCGTAGCCGAGCTTGCGGCTGATATGATTGGCCACCGTGTTGAGCACCCAGACAAAGGGGCGCATCACGCGGCCAAAAAGTACCATGGGAAAGGAAATCGCGAGAAGAATGCGCTCCACGTTGGCGATGGCCATGGACTTCGGCGTCAGCTCGCCGAGCACGATATGGAGCGAGGTGATGAGCGTAAAGGCGATGGCAAGCGCAGCCGTGTGCCCGACCTCATCAGGGAGTCCGACACTCTGCGTGACAGGCAGGATCAGCACGGCAATCGCCGGCTCACCCACCCAGCCGAGGCCAAGTGAAGCAAGCGTGATGCCAAGCTGTGTCACAGACAGCGAGGAATCGAGATGATCGGTCAGCTGCTTCGCATACTTTGCACGGCTGACGCCCTCGGCGATCAGGGTCTCCAGACGTGACGGACGGATTTTGACACAGCAGAACTCTGCCGCGACGAAGAACCCATTCATGAAAATCAGAAAGACAACGAGCAGTAAATCGAGTAGTGTGGGCAATATGTCCACGAATCAAGGCCTCCTTTGGGAAGGAACATCAATTGATCTTTTTCAAATCAAGTTTCATGCGGACAGCGAGGGCTTTCAGCCGCTCCACTTCCTTCGCATCGACAAGCGAGATGACTGTGCCCTCCTTGCCCGCGCGTGCCGTCCGTCCTGCACGGTGACGATAGGTGCGCACGTCCTCGGGCAAATCGACCTGAACGACATAGTCCACATCCTCGATATCCAGGCCGCGCGCAGCAAGATCGGTGGAGATGAGAAGCTGTACACGCCCCGTGCGGATTGCATTGAGAGCGGCGCGCCGCTGATCGCGCCGCTCGCCGCCGAGCAGGGCGGCAACACGAATGCCTTCGTACTGCAGCTTCTCTGCCGCTTTTTCTGCGTCAAAGCTGCGCCCGACAAAGACCAGTCCCCGCCGAATCGGCAGGCGGCGCGTCAATTTCTGCACAGCCTTTATTTTATCACGAAACGGCACAATATGATAGTAGTTTTCACACGTCGTCTCCTGCACTGCCGCACGGATGATGCGCAGTGCGCAGAGTTCCTCTGCCGCATGCACAGCCGCCGCAGCCGCTGTCGCCGAGAGGAGGAGCATCTGCCGCTCACGGGGCAGGAGGTGCAGGACGGCACGCACCTCCGCACTGTGCTGCTTGTCGAGGAGGCGGTCGAACTCATCGAGCACACAGAGGCGCACCTCCTGCAGTTTCAGTTTGCGGAGGCGGTGCAGCTCCACGATGCGCGGCGCAGAGCCGACGATGAGCGCCGGCTTTTTCTTCAGCGCGTCGATCTGCCGCTGTACATTCGCCCCGCCGATGAGGGCCTGCACGCCGACAGAGAGCCCTGCCGCCTGAATAAGATCCCGCGCGGCGCCCGCGATCTGCATCGCGAGCTCATGCGTCGGTGCGAGAACGAGTACCTGTGCCGCGCGCACGGCGGGGTCAATGCGCATGAGTGCGGGCAGGAGGTAGGCGAGCGTCTTGCCCGTCCCCGTCGGAGCCTCGCCGATCAGGTTCTCGCCTGTGCACGCGGCAGGAATCACCTCCCGCTGGATCTCCGTCGGCTCCGTGATGCCGCGCGCAGCCAGTGCCGCCGCGAGCGGCTCGGGCACGCCAAGTGATGTAAAGTCCATCGTATCCTCCTAAGCTTCAGCAGACGTATCCTTCAAACGCCTCCATCGCCGCGCATTCGCACGGCAGTCCTCGTTCCCCAATGCCTTGGAGGGGGATCTTTGCGGTGGTGGGGCGCCATGGACGATACAGGAGGCTCACCTTACTGGTCAAAAAACAGCGCATCCATCTCCGCCTGCTCATCTGCCGTCGGTGTGTAGCTGCGGCGCGCCGTCATCGCGGCGGCAGGGGGATGTGCCCCCATCCCGTCCGCAGAACCGCGCGGCACACGCCGTCCCGCAAAGTTCGGCTTGCCGCCCGCATCATCCGCCGTCATGCGGCACTGCGGGAACGCCGAGCAGCCCCAGAAATCGCCGTGCTTTCCCTTGCGTTTCAGCATGACGCCGCGCCCGCAGGCAGGACATGGTATCCCCTCGCCTCCCGTGATCTGCGCCGTCCGTGCCGCTTCGCAGAGATCACGTGCGAATGCCGCCTGCCCCGCGAGGAATTCCTCGGGCGTCCCCACGCCGTCCGCCATCGCGTGCAGCTGATCCTCCCAGATCGCCGTCGCATCGGGATACGTCATCGTATCGGGCAGCGCGTCGATAAGGAGATACGCCTCCGCCGTCGGCGTCAGCACCTTCTTCTTTCCCGCAGCATGGAGGAATTTACGGCGGATGAGATCCTCGATGATGCTCGCACGCGTCGCCTCCGTCCCAATGCCGGACACATCGCGCAGCATCTTTTTCGCCGCCTCGTCCTTGACGTACTTGTGAATCTCCTTCATCCCCTGGAGGAGCGTCGCGGGCGTAAACCGTGCGGGCGGCTTTGTCTGCCGCTCCTTCGTCTCTGCCGAGACGAACGCCGCCGCGTCGCCCTTTTTCATCGGTGGGAGTACCGTACTCTCCTCGTCCTCCTTCTCCGCATCCTCGGACTCATTCTTCCCCGCACGGTACATCGTGCGCCATCCCGCCGTGCGTTCCGTACGTCCGCGCGCCGTGAACGTCTCACCGTGATGCGTCACTTCTGCCTTCGTCTGATCGTAGACATAGTTCGGACAGAACTGCGCAATGTAGGCACGCGCGATCAGCTCGTAGATATTGCGCTCCACCGCCGTGAGCCGCGCGAGGTTCACGGGCACGGTTGTCGGGATGATCGCATGATGTGCCGAAATCTTTGCGTCGTTCCACGCACGCGACTTCTTCGCAGAATCTGCCGCCTGTGCCCACGCCGCAAGCGGCGTATCCGAGAGGGCGGCGAGATTGCCGAGAATCTTTGCCGCATCCTTGTGCTGACTCACGGGCAGATACTCTGCATCCGAGCGCGGATAGCTGGTCAGTTTTTCCTCGTACAGCTTCTGTGCCGTATCGAGCACCTGCTGCGGTTCATAGCCGTAGCGTTTGCCTGCGAGCACCTGCAGTGCCGAGAGCGAAAAGGGCAGCGGCGGCGGCTCCTCCTTTTTCTTGCGCTCATACTTTGTCACCACGCCGTCTGCGGGCGGCTCGCCGAATGACGCCGCAGCAGCATCTGCTGCTGCCCGATCCACGAGGTGCCCCTCAGGATCGAGCGGCGTGCGCTCCTCCGACGGTTTCCACCGCGCACGAAAGGGCTCCCCTGCCTCTGTGCGGAACAGTGCATCGACAAGATAGTAGGTCGCGGGCGTAAAGTGCTCGATCTCGCGCTCCCGCCGCACCACGAGTGCCAGCGTCGGCGTCTTGACCCTCCCGATGGGCAGGACGAGCCGCGCATGCCCCGCCCGCCGCGCCGCGAGCGTATAGGCGCGTGAGAGATTCATCCCGATGAGCCAGTCCGCACGCGCCCGTGCGAGTGCCGAGAGCTTCAGCGGAAGGAAATCCTCGTTGTCGCGCAGATCATTCAGCGCATCGTGAATGCTCTTATCGTCAAGTGCATTGATGAGAATACGGCGCACGGGCTTTGTATTGCCGAGGAAGTCCAGCACCTCATCCACCAAGAGCTGGCCCTCTCGATCAGGGTCGCCGGCATGCACGATCTCATCGGCACGCGCGATCAGCCCTTTCACCACCGCGAACTGCTGCGCCGCGCTCTCATTGACAACGAGATGCCACTCCTTCGGCAGGATCGGCAGATCCTCCGTGCGCCAGCGTTTCAGCGCGGGGTTATACTCCTCGGGCTCAGCCTGACGCAGCACGTGACCAAAGAGCCACGTCACCACGCCGCCGCCCGTCTCAATCCATCCGGAGCCTTTGCGGTGCGGCGCAGGAAGACATGCGGCAAGCGCGCGGCCGACGCTCGGCTTCTCCGCAATATAGAGCCTCACGAAAGCACCTTCACGAGTGCCCAAACAAAGATGACAATCCACAGGAGCATGAGCACAGAGGCCCCTACAAGCAGCCACGTGCCGTAGCGCTCCACACGGCGTTCACCCTCCATGCGCGTATGCGCGGGCAGCATGCGGATCAGCAGCGACGTCGCCGCAGGGAGAATCACCATATCATCCACCGCACCGAATAGAGGAATCGTATCCGGGATAATATCAATCGGGCTGATGAGATAAAGCAGTGAAAGCGGAAAGAGAACCTTCACGGCGCGCGGCGTATCGCGCTGCAGCATCGCGTAGAGCAGCAGGGCAATATTGCGCCGCATGGCACGCAGAAGCACCAAAAATCGCAGCATAAAGACCTCCGATCATGAAATGAATAGATTTAGTATACCATTCCGCCCGCTCTCTTTCAAACGAAAAAGACAGGTGCATACGCACCCGTCCTTTCAAACAAAACGATCTTACTTCAGCGTTATGAGCGGTTTGCCCGTCATCTCCTTCGGAATCGCAAGACCTGCGAGTGTGAGGAGTGTCGGTGCAATATCACAGAGCGCGCCCTTGTGGATGTCCTTCACGCGGTCAGAAACGACGATGAACGGTACGGGGTTCGTCGTGTGCTTCGTAAACGGCTGATTGTTGTCGTAGTCCCACATCTTGTCTGCATTGCCATGATCCGCGGTAATACAGACCTCACCGCCGACCTCGCGGATGGCATCAACGAAACGCCCAACGCAGGTATCCACCGTCTCGACCGCCTTGACAACTGCCGGGACAACCCCCGTATGTCCGACCATGTCGCAGTTGGCATAGTTGAGGATGATGAAGTCATACTTGCGGGACTTGATCGCCTCGACGACCTTGTCCGTGACCTCGATCGCGCTCATCTCAGGCTGCAGATCGTAGGTCGCCACCTTCGGGGAATGCACGAGAATGCGGTCCTCGCCCTTGTACGGCTGCTCGACGCCGCCGTTGAAGAAGAATGTAACGTGCGCGTACTTCTCCGTCTCCGCGATGCGCAGCTGGGTATAACCGAGATCCTGCACATACTGGCCAAAGGTGTTGTCGATCTCCTCGGGCGGGAACGCCACGAGTGCGTTCATCCCTGCCTCGTACTCCGAGAACGTCGCAAAGGGAATTTTCAGCGATTCGTCGCGCGCAAAGCCGTCGAACTTTGCATCGACAAAGGCATGCGTCAGCTGACGTGCACGGTCGGGACGGAAATTGTAGAAAATCGCGCCGTCGCCGTTCTTCATGCCGTGATAGCCCTCGACCACGAACGGCACGACGAACTCATCCGTCACGCCCTCGGGCTTCTCGCTCGTATCCGCGTACGATGCGAGCAGTCCTGCCACAGCGGTTTTCGCCACCGTCTTTGCCTTGGCGTGGGCAATCGCCTCATAGGCGAGCTGCTCACGCTCCCAGCGCTTGTCGCGATCCATAGCGTAGTAACGCCCGCTGACCGTAGCGATCTTGCCGACGCCGATCTCCGCCGCCTTTTTCTCGACCGCCTCGAGATACTCCTGTGCGCTCTTGGGCGGCACGTCGCGCCCGTCGAGGAAGGCATGAATCCAGACCTCGGTCAGTCCCTCGCGCTTAGCGAGTTCGAGCACGGCGAAAAGATGATCATCGTGGCTGTGCACGCCGCCCGGAGAAACCAGTCCCATGACATGCAGCGCACCACCGTGCTCCTTGACCCCGCGCACGATGGTGAGCAGCGCCTTGTTCTTGAAAAAGTCACCGTTCTTGATGTCACGCGTGATGCGCGTAAGCTGCTGATAGACGATGCGCCCTGCGCCGATATTCGTGTGGCCGACCTCAGAGTTGCCCATCTGACCGTCCGGCAGACCGACGTACTCACCAGATGCCTGGATTTCCGTATGACGGAACTCCTTCATCAGGCCATCGAGCACAGGCGTCTTTGCTATCGCAATGGCATTGTACTTCAGATCGTTTGGATCGCCATCGCCGAATCCGTCCATGATGATGAGCGCAACAGGTGCGTTCTTTAGTTTTGCCATAATATTGACATCTTTCTAAGAGCTTTTGCTCAAAACTCGTATGGCGCTTCATTCCCGCCGAGCGGAAAATCCACGCCATACAAAATGAGGGTACGTTAATCAGAAATTCACGATTGCCGCGAAATCCTGTGCCTTCAGCGAAGCGCCGCCGACAAGTGCACCGTCGACATTCGGCTGCTTCATGAGATCCTTGATCGTCGCCGGCTTGACACTGCCGCCGTACTGAATGCGGATCGCGTCGGCTGCCTGCGCATTGAACTTCTTCGCGACTGCCTCGCGGATCGCCTTGCAGACCTCCTCAGCCTGCTCGAAGCTCGCCGTCTTGCCCGTGCCGATGGCCCAGATTGGCTCGTAGGCGATGACAAGCTTTCCTGCCTCATCTGCCGTAAAGCCCTCGAGCGCGGCGTTGATCTGCGCAACGACGTGCTCAATGTACTTGCCTGCCTCACGGACCGCAAGCGACTCGCCGCAGCAGATGATCGGCGTGATGCCTGCCGCGTATGCAGCACGGGCACGCTTGTTGACGCCCTCATCCGTCTCACCGAAGTAGTCGCGGCGCTCGCTGTGTCCGAGGATGACGTAGTCTGCGCCGATCTCCTTCAGCATATCTGTCGAGATCTCGCCCGTATAGGCGCCGCTCTTCTCCCAGTGCACATTCTGCGCACCAATGTGGATGTTCGTTCCCTTGACCGCATCGGCGACAGCGGCGAGTGCCGTTGCTGTCGGGCAGGCGACGACCGTGGCCTTTGCATTCTTAACGAGCGGGATGAGCTCCTTGACGAGCGAAACACCCGCTGCGATCGTGTTGTTCATTTTCCAGTTTCCGGCGATAATCGGAGTCCGTGCCATAGTTTTCTCCTTCTGTATCAAACGTAGATGTTCTTACTTGTCTGCGATGGCCGCGATGCCCGGCATCTCCTTGCCCTCAAGGAACTCAAGCGTCGCGCCGCCGCCCGTCGAGACGTGGGAGATCTTGTCCGTCAGCCCCGTCTTCTTGAGCGCCGCGATGGAGTCGCCGCCGCCGACGATGCTCGTCGCACCGGCCTCGGTCGCATCCGCAACCGCCTTTGCCACTGCCAATGTGCCCTTTGCAAACTCGTCGCACTCAAAGACGCCCATCGGTCCGTTCCAGATGATCGTCTTTGCGCCCTTCAGCGCATTGACGTACTCCTCGGAGGTCTTCGGACCGCTGTCGAGTGCCTGCCAGCCATTTTCGACCTTGTCGACATCGACGATCTTGACCTTGCCCTCGGCCTTCCACTTCGCCTCGTCGGCAAGCGGGAACATATTTGCAACGGCAACGTCGAGCGGGAGGACGACCTTGACGCCCTTCGCCTCGGCCTTCTTGAGGAGGTCACGGGCGAGATCCATCTTGTCCGGCTCACAGAGGGAGTCGCCGATCGGCAGTCCCTTCGCCGCATCAAAGGTGTGTGCCATGCCGCCGCCGATGATGATCGTGTCGACCTTCTCGATCATATTGCTGATGACGCCGATCTTGTCGGAGACCTTCGCCCCGCCGATGATCGCAACGAACGGATGCTGCGGCGTCTCAAGCGTCTTGCCGATGTAGTTGATCTCCTTCTCCATCAGAAAGCCCGCAACTGTTTCAATGTACTTCGGCACGCCCGCATTCGAGGCATGCGCACGATGCGAGACACCGAACGCATCGTCCACAGCGACATCGGCGAGTGACGCGAGCTGCTTTGCAAAGGCAGGGTCGTTCTTCTTCTCTTCCTTGTGATAGCGCAGGTTCTCGAGAAGCAGCACCTCCCCCGGCTTCAGTGCCGCCGCGAGCTTTTCCGCCTCGGGGCCGACGCAGTCGGATGCCCACTTGACCTCGCGGCCGAGGAGCTCCGCGAGATGCTTCACGAGGTGCTTCGTGCTGAACTTCTCCTCGCGTGCCTCGGTTGGGCGGCCGATGTGGCAGGCGATGATGAGTGCCGCACCGCCGTCGAGGAGATAGTTCAGCGTCGGCAGCGTACGCACCATGCGCGTATCATTCGTGATGTTCATCTCGGCATCGAACGGGACGTTGTAGTCCACGCGGACAAATACTTTCTTCCCCTTGACGTCGATATCCTTGATTGTCTTTTTGTTCATGCTGTCTCCTCCATAAAGGAATCGCTGAATGGATCAGTGCTCCCTAAAAGAAACGAGGTCCGGCCCAAACATCGGCCGGACCTCGAAAGATCGTATGCTGAGGGGGTGCAGAAAAGACCTATGCCCACCCAAGAAAACAATGTTTACTTATCAGCCGAGTTCAGCAAAGTACTTGATCGTGCGAACCATCTGGCTCGTGTAGCTGTTCTCGTTGTCGTACCAGGAGACCACCTGGACGAGCGTGTTGCCGTCGCCCGTGTCGCTGACCATCGTCTGCGTCGCGTCGAAGATCGAGCCGTACGTCGTGCCGATGATGTCGCTGGAGACGATCTCGTCCGTATTGTAGCCGAACGACTCCGTCGACTCCTTCTTCATCTGTGCGTTGATCTGATCAACTGTGACCTTGCCCTCGACCACCGCGTAGAGGAGCGTCGTCGAACCCGTCGGGGTCGGAACACGCTGTGCCGAGCCGATGAGCTTGCCGTTGAGCTCGGGGATGACAAGGCCGATCGCCTTTGCCGCACCCGTCGAGTTCGGAACGATGTTGACTGCTGCTGCACGGCTGCGGCGCAGGTCGCCCTTGCGCTGCGGGCCGTCAAGCGGCATCTGGTCGCCCGTGTAGGCGTGGATCGTCGTCATGATGCCGCTCTTGATCGGAGCGAGATCATTCAGTGCCTTTGCCATCGGCGCAAGGCAGTTCGTCGTGCAGGATGCTGCCGAGATAACCTTGTCCGCCTTCGTCAGCGTTTTGTGGTTGACGTTGAAGACAATCGTCGGGAGATCGCTGCCCGCAGGAGCAGAGATGACGACCTTCTTTGCGCCGGCCTTGAGATGTGCCTCAGCCTTTGCCTTTGCCGTATAGAATCCCGTGCACTCGAGGACGACATCAACGTCATGCTTGCCCCAGGGGATCTGCGAAGCATCCGCCTGTGCATAGATATTGATCTTCTTGCCGTTGACCGTGATGGAGTCCTCACCGGCCTCAACGGAATCTGCATACTTATAACGACCCTGCGTGGAGTCATACTTCAGGAGATGGGCGAGCATCTTCGGGCTCGTCAGATCGTTGATTGCGACGACTTCATAGCCGGGTGCATCGAACATCTGACGGAAGGCGAGACGACCGATACGACCGAATCCATTGATAGCAACTTTTACTGCCATTGAAATACCCCCTGTGTGTCCCTATACAACATGCGCCGCAGGGCTTTCCTGCCGCGCGCTCATTACGTTTTATATTATAAACCATTCCCAATAAAAGTCAAACCATTTATCCTTTGATTGGCACTCATTTTCACTATTTTCTGCGGGAAAATACTTGCAAAATCCCGTGAATTTTCGCTAAAATATAGACTGTACGTAAAGGGGGAGAACACCATGTTGGAAACGATCAAAGAAACGGTACTCCGCTGCGCACAGCAGGCAGAGCGCGACGGACTGTGCCGGCACCGCGCGGGCAATTTCAGCATCCGCGACGAAGAAAGCGGCTATATCTGCATCACACCGACAGGCGTGGACCGCATGGAGATGCAGACAGACGACATCGTCGTCATCGACGGTGCAGGGCATACGGTCGAAGCGCGCAGCGGAAAGCGTCCAACCAGCGAACTGATGATGCACTGCGCCATCTATCGGAACCGCAGCGACGTGCACGCTGTCGCACATACACACTCGCGCACAGCAACTGCCTTTGCCGTCATGAATAAGCCCATCCCTGCCATCGTCTACGAACTCTCCCTCCTTGGCTGCCGCAAGGGTTACGTGCCTGTCGCGCCCTACGGGCGACCGGGAACGAAGGCCGCGGCAGAGAACGTCCTCGCCCCCCTCTCCATCGCAGACGTTGCCCTCATGCAGGCACATGGTGTCGTCGCCGTCGCCGCCGATCTCAAGGAAGCTCTCCTGCGTGCAAACTACGTCGAAGAACTCGCCGGCATCTACTACCGCACCCTCACCGTCCTCGGGCACGAGCCGGAGACCATCCCGGCGGACGAACTCGCCCAATGGAAGTATCCGACAGTTTAGGAGGCATACAATGAGCACCAACATCCTCGATATGGAAACCGTCGCCCTCGACGACAGCGAATGCGCCCTCGTCATCATCGACCAAACACAGCTCCCCAGCCGTGCCGAATATCTCCATCTCAAAACGCAGGGCGAAATCTGGACGGCAATCCGCGAGCTGCAGGTGCGCGGTGCGCCTGCCATCGGCGATGCCGCCGCCATCGGCATTTACCTCGCCGCGCTCGAAATTGACACCGATGACTACGGTGAATTTGCACGCCGTTTTCACGAAGCTGCCGACTACCTGAACTCCTCCCGCCCCACTGCTGTCAACCTCTCATGGGCGCTGAACCGTATGGAGGGCATCGTCAAGATCAACGCAGGAAAATCCATCTCCGAAATCCGTGCACTCCTGCGCGATGAAGCCCTGCGCATCAAACAGGAGGACATCGACATCTGCAAAAAAATAGGCGAGCATGCGCTCACCCTCGTAAAGCCCG
>ERZ773022.1324-NODE-1324-length-16847-cov-8.256015_pt1 | contig 16847 bp, 14 predicted proteins | sample MGYA00580839_ERZ773022 | MGnify/ENA primary metagenome ERZ773022 (study PRJEB29015, sample SAMEA2738020) | human oral metagenome | biome: human oral; feature: human-associated habitat; material: dental | place: China | collected 2044 ... | reverse complement strand
GGTGGGGCAGGCCGCCGAAGGCCGCCTGCGGCGGGGAGGCCAGCGCGATCCGCTCGACGCCCGCGACCTGGGCGGCGACCGCGTTCATCACCACCGAGCTGGGGTAGACGGCGAGTCCTCCGGGCACGTACAGGCCCACGCGCCGCACCGGGATCCACCGCTGGATCACCCGCCCTCCGGGGACGATCTCCGTGACCCTCTCGGTGGGCATCTGAGCGGCGTGGCCGGCCCGGTTGTGAGCGATGGACAGCTCCAGACCCTCGCGCACCGCCGGGTCGAGGCCCGCCAGCCCCGCCGCGATCGCCTCAGCGGGCACGCGCAGGTGCTCGGGGCGCACGCGGTCGAAACGCTCGGAGGCGTCGCGCACGGCGGCGGCCCCGCGCACGCGCACATCCTCAATGGTGGGGATGACAGCCTCCAGAGCGGCGGCGGTGTCGAGGCGCGCGCGAGGCAGGGTCTCGGCGAGTTCGCGGGCGGACAGGTCCTGGTCGCGCAGATCGATTCGGGTGAACATGCGGGCATGCTAGCCGGGCCCTGCGCCCGAGGCATCAAGGACGGACGGGCGGACGAACCGGGCGCGCCGCCCATGCGAGGCCGGGCCGCTCGTACACACTTCCGGCATCCCCACGAGGCCGGAAGCGCACGGTGCCGCGAGGGGCTCGGGCGAGCGGAGCGCGCCCGCACCAGTGACGTCGGAGATGCGGATGCTCTCTGAGCACTTTTCGGCGCCCCGCCCGCGCAAGTCGGATCCGCTCGGCCGAATGAACGCCGGCTAGGGTACCCGTATGAGTACCCGCGAGGTCCCGACACCGCCACCGTCCGCCTCCCAGATCGATCGTGCCGAAGGGGTTCTCCTGACGCAGGCCTGCGGCGACGCTCTCGGGGTGCCATGGGAGCTCGGCCCCCGCCCCGCCGATGGCGGTTGCGGATCCCACCCGGGCGAGGCCCACATGCAGGGCGGCGGCCTGGGTCCCTACTCGCCCGGCGAGTGGAGCGACGACACCCAGATGGCGGTCATCATCGCCCGGGTGGCCGCCACCGGAGCGGATCTAACGAGTCGCCCGGCCCTGGACGCCGTCGCGGACGGCTTCATCGACTGGTACGAATCCGCGGCTTCCGACATCGGCGCCCAGACGCGCGCGGTCCTGGGAGCCGTCGCCCATCACCGCGGCGAGCCGGATGTGTCCGCCAGGATGCGGCGGGCGGCGTGCGACTACCACAAGACCTCAGGCGGGCGCAGCGCCGGCAACGGAGCGCTCATGCGCAACGGCGTCATCGGCCTGACTCGGTTGCGCGATCCGCGCGCCACCGCCTTAGCGGCGCGCGCCGTGGCGGCTCTGACCCACGCCGACCCCCTGGCGGCGGATTCCTGCGTGATCCAGGCGGAGATGATCCGCGCCAACGTCGCCGGCCCCGCCTGGCAGGGGCTCCCACTCAACGGGGCCAACCCGTTGGCCGCTCTCGCCCTCGTGCCCGAGGAGCGGCGCGCCTACTGGCACGACCTGTTCGACGGGGGCGTCTACGACCCCATGAATTGGGACTGGCCCGGCCTGCCCGCTACCGACGGTTTCACCGTCGATGCGCTGGGCAAGGCCTACCTGTCATTCATCTCCGCCAACCGGGCGGCCGCGTCCATGCCGGCGACATTCCACGAGAACCGGGCCGAGGCGGGCAGCACGTGGTTGCGGCTCATCTTGACGCGAGCCGTGCACTCCAGCGACGACTCGGACACGGTGGCGGCGATCGCCGGTGCCGTGGCGGGCAGCTACCTAGGAGCCTGCGCGGTTCCATCCGAGTGGGCCGACAAGGTTCACGGCCTGCCCACCGGTGAGGACGGTGAGCCGCTGCACGCCGCCGACCTGAGAGAACTGGGCCGGGCGACGGCACTGGCCGGCCTGACCTAATGTCCGGCCCTACTTGCTCCCCCGGCATTCGGCCGGAGCCCATCGCCGCCTCGGCACCGCATGGCATCGCATCGGACGCCCGCAGCCCGTCGCCCCGGAACCTCATTCGGGAATGGACCACATGTCCCAGCAGGCCAGCCGTGCCGTCCGAGCCCATGTGTCATCGGCCGTGCCCACCTCGCCCGTAGTCGCGCTGACGACGAGGGAGGCCAACTCCGGCTCGTTCCGCATTCGGCAGTCGTGACCGAGCATGTGCAGCAACGGCCCCATGTGACGGGGTAGGACGAGAGCGTCGATGGCCTCACTCAATTCGCTGTAGGTGATGACTTCACGGTGGGCCGCGACGTCAAGCAGGACCGTCCGGGCGCGCGCAACGGCGTCGGCGAGCCGGGGGGTGAGGGTGAACATCCGATCCCCCACCGGATAACGCTCGCCGACGTCGAGCGCCATGTCCTCCCGGCTCCCCGCCTGCGCCGTCACGCGCGCCCCGGTCTCACAGCAGTCGGGTCCGAACGGCGTAAGCGACAGCACCCAGGAGCGTGAGGGTGCCCAGGCCGACTGCACCGTACCCGATGATTCTCTCCGGACCCGACGTCGTCTGCCCCCCGGTTCCGGACTGGCCCTCGGCGATCCGTCCGCCCGGAGCCGCGGCCCCGGTTCCATCCACCGACGAGCCGCCGGTGAGCACGCCTCGCGTCGACTCCTCGCCGGCCTGCGTCGCAGCCGAGCCGTCCGGTGTCGTCGTGGCGTCGTCACCGCTCGCAGGGGCGGCCTGTCCGGAGGCGTCGTCAGTGGCGGCGTGCTGGTCCTGGCCATCGGCACCGGTGGGAGTCTGGCCGCCGTCCCCCCAGGCGGCATTAACCAGCGCCCCGCGGTCGACGACCATGCTTTCGCTGATCCCGAGCGCGTCGGCGACGTCCTGCGTCAGCTGAGTGCCCGAGTCGGCGGCGGGCCCATCGGGCGCCACGTGCAGGTCGGAGGTCTTCCAGGCCGTGGGGTCGGAGGATTCGCTCACGAGAACGGGATTGGCGTCTCGCTCACCCTGCAGATCGAGACCATGGGCCTCTCTTCCCTCCACAGTCACATCGGGGCTGTTGGAGAAGTCGGCCAGGGACTCCGCATTGAGACTCTGAGTCTTGCGGTCCTCGCCATACTGCCACAGGATGGTGGTCGAGGGCTGACTCGTGGGCTGACGGTAGTAGACGTTGTAGTCGATGCCCGAGATCATGTCGTTGGCATACACGGCGCCCGAGCCATCGGCATTCTTATCGCCGGTGACCTGCACCATGGCGGAGTAGCGCCACACGTCGCCGTCGGTCGCCGTCTGCTCGGAGGACATGATGTTGTTGTAAATGCCCGTGCCCACGGTGTCCCACGTCAGTCCGTGTTCCATGGACCAGCGCTCGGGCAGAGTGCACGAGCCGTCATCGCCGCGCGCATTGCAGCCGTCCGAGCGCGTGTCCTCATAAACCGAGATGCTCGTCAGCGCGTGGCTGATGGTGTTGTTCCACACCTGGTTGTTCTCCGAGCCGGCGACCTGGATGCCGATGCCGGCACCCTCGATCACGTTGGAGGCGATGATGTCGCCGCGCGAGACCTCGGTAAAGATCGCCATGGGCACATTGACGAAGTGGGAGGCCACGATCTGGGAGTCGATGACCCCCTCATCGAACCAGATGCCGGCCAGCCTGTTGCTCTCCCACGAGGAGGCGTCGGAATGGTCGGTGTCCGACTGGGAGTAATCGACGGTGTTGTAGGCGTAGCGCACCTTCTCCGCGTGCGTCACCTTCATGTCCGCCAGGGTGCAGTAGCCCCCGCAGCCCGTGGTGATGAAGCCCGCACTGTTATTGCCGGACCAGGTGTTGTTCTCCACGTCGATATTGGAGCCCTGGTTGATACCCATCCCGACACCGGCGTTGTCGGTGATGGTGTTGTTCGACACCGTCGCGTCGCGCGCACTGGTGAGGCCCAGCGCCGTGCCCCCGCCGGAGTACTTGAAGGTGTTACCGCTCACCTTCAGCCCCGCGCCGGAGGCGAAAACCATGACGCCGCCGGTGTCGCCGCCGATATCGGGATCTTCATAACTCCACTCCTGGACGGGGGAGTACTTCTCCACGTCCAGGCCCTCCAAAGTGCTGTGGTCCCCCAGCAGCGTCAGCGCCCGGGAGTGCTGAGAGACCTCGACCGTGTGCTGGCTGGGATCGACGCCGATGACGTAGCTGGCGCCGCGATGCTCCGCGGTGTTGAAGCCGGCCCGGTTGTTCCCGGGCTGCTTGAGGGTGACCGGGTGATCATCGTCGACGTAGAAGGTCGACTCGGTGACCTCCTCGCGCGAGGCGACCTGGGTCAGCGGCTCGCCGTCGACGAAGACCTGCTCGGGGTGGGCCGCCATGCCCTCGGCGGAGGGGTCGGGGTTGGTCGTGCACACCGTGCAGAACCGGACCATGTCCGCCGGCGTCGACCAGGTGCCGTCGGAGGCTGTCCAGGAGGCGGGGACCTCCGCGCCCGACAGGACCGGCGCCGCACCCTCCGCGGCGCGGATGGTCACGCTCTTGTCGGCCTTGATCTCGCCCTCCCGGTAGGTTCCGTCACCCACTTCGATGGTGGATCCGTCCGGAGCCGCCTCGACGGCCTCCGAAATGGTGGCGTACGGGCTGTCGGCTGAACCGTCGCCACCCGGGGAGGCCGAGGCGGACACGTGGATGACGTCGTCGTTGGCAGCCCGAGCCGGTGCGACCTGGGTCGTCAGAACCGTCAGCGGGAGCGCGACGAGAGCAAGTATGGAAGTGGCGATAGCAGTGATGCGACGCACACTGAATCTCCTCCTTGAGGCTGTAAGGGATGTCGTCACCATACCGTTATCAGCGCGCCAGCGCGACCAGGTGTGCTCGACCGTGCACTTGACGGCGTGCTCGACAGCGCGTTCACGTGCGTGTTCACCCGCCCCGCCCGCAGCGCGTGCCGCGGGCGGGGCGGGCGGTGTCCGCCCGGCGACCTGCGAGAATGGGGGCATGGTGTCCCGAAGGTCCGCCCCGCCCGCGCCGCCCGTGCCCGTGCGCGGCCGAATCAAGCTCGGACAGTTCCTCAAGCTGGCCGGCCTCGTCGAGGACGGCGGTCAGGCCCGTGTAGCGGTCCAGTGCGGCGACGTGAGAGTCAACGGCCGGGTCGACACCCGCCGAGGGCGCATGCTCGCCGACGGCGACGTCGTCACGGTGGATCTGCCGATCGGTGCCGCGGGCGCCACCGTCGAACACGTCGGACGGGACTGACCGGGCCCGCCCCAGGCGCCGCGGCCGCGCCTCAGCACCGTCCTCCCAACGCCTTCAGCGCCGCAGGCAGCCGGGGCCGAGCAGCGCCTTGATATCGGAGTAGAAGGCCGCACTGGCCTCTACCCGCAGGGAGGAGTCCAACTGCGTGCGCACCTGCCTGCCCGGACTGGTCAGGGTCAGGCGCACCGTCGACATCCCTGGATGGTTCTCGAGGACCGCCTTGAACCGCTCGACCAGCGGAGCGGTGCAGCGGTTCGTCGGCAGCGAGATGATGACCGCCTCGTGGGTCGCGCTGGAGACGTCCGGGATGGTCATCTCCTGAACGTACAGGGCCACCTGACCGTCGCGACGGTTGAGCCGTCCGCGTACGGTCACCACCGTGTCCGGCGAGAGCATCGTCGAGACGGTCTGATAGGTCGAGGGGAAGAAGAGCGCCTCGATACTCCCGCCCAGGTCCTCGATCTGGGCGATGGCCCACAGATTGCCCTGCTTGGTCGTCTTGCGCGTCAGAGCCGTGACGAGTCCGGCGATCGTCACCGTGGCGCCGTCGGGACGCTCGTCGTCCTCGACCAGGTCGGCGATCTGGGTGTCGGCGAGTTTGCCCAGGATCCCCTCCAGACCCAGCAGCGGGTGATCGGAGACGTACAACCCGAGCATGTCGCGCTCATAGGCGAGTTTGTCCTTCTTATCCCACTCGGGCAGGTCAGGAACCTCGGAGGAGAAGACCGGGCCGGACCCGAAGGGGTCGTCGCCCCCCCCTGCACCGGAGCCATCGCCCATCATGGAGGCGAACAGGTCGAACTGACCTGCGGCCTCATTGCGCTTGACGCCGATGATCTCATCGACGAGGTCCTCGTGGCAGGCCTGCAGAGCCCGCCGGGTGCGGCCCAGGGTGTCGAAGGCGCCGGCCTTGATGAGGGAGTCGATGGTGCGCTTGTTGCACACCACGGCGGGGACCTTGTCGAGGAAGTCCTCGAAACTGGTGAACTCGCCCTTGTTCTCGCGGGCTGTCACGATGGCGTCGACGACATTGAGGCCGACGTTGCGGACGGCGGCCAGTCCGAAGCGGATATCCTCCCCGTCGGCGGAGAACTGGGCGCGCGAGGCGTTGACATCGGGGGGCAGAACCGTGATGCCCATATGGCGGCACTCGCCGAGGTAGATGGCCAGCTTGTCCTTATTGTCCTTCTGACTGGTCAGCAGCGCCGCCATGTACTCGGTCGGGTAGTGCGTCTTGAGGTAGGCGGTCCAGTAGGACACGACGCCGTAGGCCGCCGAGTGGGCCTTGTTGAACGCGTACTTGGCGAAGGGGACGACGACGTCCCACAGGGTCTTCACCGACTCCTTGGAGAAGCCCCCCTCCACCATGCCGGCTTCGAAGTCGACGAACATCTTGGCCAGGATGTCCATCTTCTTCTTACCCATGGCCTTGCGAAGGGCATCGGCCTTGCCCATCGAGAAACCCGCCAGGTCGGTGGCGATCCTCATCACCTGCTCCTGGTAGACGATGAGGCCGTAGGTGTCGCCGAGGATCGGCTCGAGGGCCTCCTTGAGCTCGGGGTGGATCGGAACGATCTCCTGAAGCCCGTTCTTGCGCAGAGCGTAGTTCGTGTGGGACTCCGCACCCATGGGGCCGGGCCGGTACAGGGCGCCGACGGCGGAGATGTCCTCGAAGTTGTCGGGCTTCATCAGACGCAGCAGGGTGCGCATGCCGCCGCCGTCGAGCTGGAAGACACCGAGAGTCTCACCGCGTGAGAGCAGCTCGTAGGTGGCGGGGTCGTCGAGCTCGATGTGGTCGATGTCGAGCGGTTCCTTGCCATTGGCGACGATCCCCTCCAGGGCATCGGAGATGACCGTCAGATTGCGCAGGCCCAGGAAATCCATCTTGAGCAGGCCCAGGTGCTCGCAGGTGGGGTAGTCGAACTGCGTGATGTAGGCGCCGTCCTGAAGGCGCTGCATCATGGGGATGATGTCGGTCAGAGCCGCACTGGACATGATGACGGCGCAGGCGTGCACGCCCCACTGGCGCGTCATGCCCTCTAAGCCCTTGGCGAGCTCGACGATCTTCTGGGCGTCGGGGTCCTCGCCGTGCAGCTCGCGGAACTGCTGGGCCTCGCCGTAGCGCTCGTCGTTCGGATCGAACATCCCCTTGATGGAGATGTCCTTGCCCATGATGGTCGGCGGCATCGCCTTGGTCAGGCGATCGCCCACCGCGTAGGGGTAGCCCATGACGCGGCTGGAATCCTTCAGGGACTGCTTGGCCTTGATGACGCCGTAGGTGACGACCTGGCTGATCTTGTCCGAGCCGTACTTGTGCTTGACGTACTCGATGACCTCGTCGCGCCGGCGCTCGTCGAAGTCGACGTCGATGTCGGGCATGGAGATGCGCTCGGGGTTGAGGAAGCGCTCGAAGATGAGACCGTGCTTGAGGGGGTTGAGCTCGGTGATGCCCATGGCGTAGGCGACCATGCTCCCCGCTCCGGAGCCACGTCCCGGGCCCACGCGAATGCCATGGCTCTTGGCCCAGTTGATGTAGTCGGCCACGACCAGGAAGTACCCGGGGAAGCCCATCTGAACGATGACGCCGATCTCGTACTCGGCCTGCTTGCAGCACTCGGCGGGGATGTCGCCGTGGAAACGGCGGTCCATGCCCCTCCAGCACTCGCCGATAAACCAAGATTCCATGGTCTCGCCCTCGGGCACGGGGAAGGCCGGCATGAAGGAGGCGCCCTCATCGACGGTGGCGAAATGAACATCGCACTGCTCGGCCACGAGCAGGGTGTTGTCGCAGGCGCCCGGCATCTCCTGGAAGAGCTCGCGCATCTCGCGGCCGGGCCGCAAGTAGTAGGTGTCCCCGTCGAACTTGAAGCGGTCGGGATCGGTGAGCACGGAACCGGAGTTGATGCACAGCATCGCGTCCTGAATGGTGCGGTCCCCGGGGCGCACGTAGTGGGAGTCGTTGGTGGCCAGCAGCGGAGCGCCGATCTTCTCGGCCAGGCGCAGCAGGTCCTTGGTGACGCGCCGCTCGATCTCCAGGCCGTGGTCCATGAGCTCGACGTAGAAGAAGTCCTTACCGAAGATGTCCTGGAGCTCGCCGGCGGCGCGCAGGGCCTGGTCCCACTGACCCAGACGCAGCCTGGTCTGGACCTCGGAGGAGGGGCAGCCGGTGGAGCCGATAAGACCGGCGGAGTAGCGCGACAGCAGCTCGCGGTCGATGCGGGGGGCCTTGCCCATCTGCCCCTCCAGGGAGGCGTAGGAGTCCATTCGCATGAGGTTGTGCAGGCCTTCGTTGGTGCGCGACAGGAGGGTCATATGGGTGTAAGACCCGCGCGCCGAGACATCGTCGGACCGCTGCGACTCCTCCCCCCAGAAGACGCGGGTCCGATCGAAGCGGGAGGTACCCGGGGTCATATAGGCCTCCACGCCGATGACCGGCTTGATTCCGGCTCTGGTGGCCGCCTCGTAGAACTCGTAGGCGCCGAACATGTAGCCGTGGTCGGTGATGGCCAGGGCCGGCTGGCCCAGGCGCTTGGCCTCGGCGACGTAGTCCTTGATCTTCCCCGCCCCGTCGAGCATGGAGTAATCGGTGTGGACGTGAAGGTGGACGAAGTCGTCCGCGGGCGTGTTCGGAGTGTCCTCGTTGCTCGTCTGCGCCATGGGCCCCATCCTAGGGCCGGTCAGGGGTGCGGGCGCGACCTCACGGGCGGGTCGTCGCCGTTCCCGCCCGCGCCCTGGCGGCGGCCTCGCGCGGGCCCAGGACGGCGGCGACGAGGTCGAGCACCGGGGTCGGCACGTCCGCCCCGTCCCCGGCTCGCACGACGGCGCCCACCTGCGCATCCAGCTCGCTGGGCGCCCCCGCCGCCAGGTCGCGCTGCATGGAGGCGGTCGCGTCGGGCGGCTGGGCGTCGGCCATGGCCAGCACGGCGGCGACAGGATCGGGCGCCTTCGGGGTCGCGAGCCGGTGCCCCAAGGCCTGCCCGACCGAGACCACCTCCTCCACCGCCGCCGTGTAGGCATCGCGCAGCTGAGTGCGCAGCCGGCCCACGGGAGCGTCGGTGAGCGCGCCGAGTCCTCCCTGAGGAACGACGAAGGCGGCTTTGCGCCACAGTTCGGCCCAGATCGAGTCGGGGACCCACCCGCGGATGCCGGCGGCGTTCAGGGCGTCGACGAGTGCGCGCACCCGGACCGAGTCGGTGCCGCCCCACTCGCCCACCGCCAAGGAACCGGAGGTCCCTAGGACGGCGATCGTGCCGCGGCGCACCACGGAGGCGTAGACTCGTGCAACCCCGGGAAGCACGTGCTCGGCCCCCACGGCATCGGCCAGAAGCCCAGGGGCCGTCAGCCCGTTCTGGGTGGAGACGACGCCGGTGCTCGCGCCGGTGAGAGCCCGCAGCGGGTCGGCCAGAGCGGCGACGGCGTCGACCTTGGTCGTCACCAGGACGATGTCGGGCGTCCCGCCCAACGCGTCCAGGAGCCGGGCCGGATCCGCATCGACCACGGGCGCCTCGATGCGGGAGGCGACTTTCCCCGGGGGCCCGCCGGTGCGCTCGAGCAGGGTCAGGCCGCCGGCACGCAGCGCCTCCAGAGTGGCCCCGTGGACCAGGAAGGCGACTCGCTGTCCGCCGGCCGCCAGCCGGGCTCCGAGCCAGCCGCCGATCCCCCCAGCGCCGACGATAACGATCTTCATCGCGGGTCTCCCTCGGCGGCGGGCGCCACAAGGACGCGCGACATGCGCCGATGCCAGATGCCGACATCCAGGCAGCGCTCGCCTGGCACCGTGCGATAGCCGCAGCGCTCGTAGAACCCCTTGGCCCGCTCCTGGGCGGACAGGACCACGGCGAGCCCGGACGACGCGGGCATCGTGTCCGCCGCGGCGCGGTCGGCCCTGTCCCCGCGAACGGTCGAGAAGGCGACCGGCTCGACGACCGTATCTACCGGCACGACGGTCAGGGCGGAGAAGCCCGGGCGGGGGACGGACGGCCGTCTTATCGATTCATTCGGACTCATGCTGATTCGTGGCCTCCTCGGAAGCGGTCCGGGCGGGCACCGGCGTCGGTTCTCCTGCCCCCACCGTCTCACGCCCAGGGGACGCGGCGCAGGACGTCCAGGGCGTGCACGAGGTCGTCGGGGTAGGGAGATCGGAAGGTCATCCTCTCCCCGGTGATCGGGTGGGCCAGAGCGAGCTCGCGGGCGTGCAGCCACTGACGCGCCAGCCCCGTACGCCCGCTCAGGCGGGGATCCGCGCCGTAGGCGGCGTCGCCCACGCAGGGGTGACCGACCGCCGCCATGTGCACCCGGATCTGGTGGGTCCGCCCGGTCTGGGGGCGCACCTGCGCCAGGCAGGCCGCGGGCATCAGTTCGACGACGTCGTAGTGGGTGACCGACTCGCGACCGCCGTCGACGATCGCCATCCGCCACTGGCGGCCCGGATGACGCCCGATGGGCGCGTCGATGGTTCCCGAGGAGGGGTCGAGGTGCCCCTGAACGAGCGCATGGTAGACCTTGTCGACGTCGTGCTCGCGGAAGGCGCGTTTAAGAACCGAGTAGGCCTGTTCCCCCTTGGCCACGATCATGACGCCGGAGGTGCCCACATCCAGACGGGAGACGATGCCCTGGCGCTCGGCGGCCCCGGAGGTCGCCACCCGCACCCGCATCGCCTTGAGGGCCCCCAGCACGTCGGGGCCGTCCTACCCCATCGAGGGGTGGGCGGCCACTCCCGCGGGCTTGTCGACGACGACGATGTCCTCGTCCTCGTAGAGCAGGCCCAGGCCCTCGACCGGGGTCGCCGCGGGTTCGGGGGCCCGGGGCGCGGGCAGATCCGCTTCGACCATGGCGCCCGCCCCCACCCTCTCGGACTTGCTGACCCGGGCGCCATCCAGACGCACCGATCCGAGCGCGCACAACTCGCCGACCCTGGAACGCGACAGTCCCGTCATCCTGGAGAGGGCCACGTCGATCCTCTCGCCGGCCAGCCCGTCGGGCACCGGCAGCATCCGCAGGCTCATGGCCGCGCGACCCCCGCGTCCCGATGGCCCTCGCCTCGCACCGGATCATCGACGGCCGGGGGGTCGCCCTCAGACTCGTGGACCGCCCTGAGAACCGGCATCCGCTCCACGGGTTGCCTCAACGATTCCGCAGGCTCGACCGGTCCAGGGGCGGTGCCGGCGGCATCGCCCCCACCGCCGGCGCCGGACTCGCGCCCCGACGAAGTCGTATCGGGGCGCCCATCCTCATGGCGGTCGCCCGTCCGCCGACCGTCGAGCTCGACGCCAACCAGGGACAGGGCCATGATCGCCAGAGCCGCGCCGACGATGGCGACATCAGCGATGTTACCGACGAAGAAGCCCCCATAGTCGATGAAATCGACGACATACCCGCGGAAGACTCCCGGATTGCGTATGAGCCTGTCGATGAGGTTGCCGACCGACCCTCCCAGGACGAGGCCGAGGGTGGTGGCCCACCACATGGATCCCAGCCGTCGGGAGACCCGGAGCACGACGACGGTGACGACTACGGCCACTGCGGTGAACACCCAGGTCCATCCCGTGGCGAAGGAGAAGGCCGCTCCCGGGTTGCGGACGAGCACGAAGCCCAGCCAGTGCCCGAGCAGACTGATGCGGCGGGAGTCGGCCAGAGCGCTCATCGCCCAGGCCTTCGTCAGCTGATCGACGACGACAACGATGAGTGCGAGCGACCACAGGACGGCGACGTACCGACCGGAGGTCTTGCTCATAGGTCCGTTACTCGGCGAGCTGTACGGATAATACGAGTAGGGACGGCGGTCCTTCCCGGGCTACTGGGACCACAACCCCTGATCACTGACGGACGCGTCGGCGGATGCGTGGCGCAGCGCATCCGACACGGTTGGTTCGGCCGACTCACAGGCTCACGACATCCGACTCCTCGCCGTCCTCGACGTTGGTCAGGAGCCCCTGCAGGTAACTCTTGAGACGGGTGCGGTAGTCGGACTCGAACCGGCGCAGCTCGTCGATCTTGTGCTCGAGGCCGGAGCGCTCCTTCTCCAGCTGCGCCAGGGTGCGGTTGCGCTGGTCCTCGGCCTCACGGACGATCTGCTCACCGGTGGCGCGGGCCTCGCCGATGATGCGCTCGCCCTCGGCACGGCCGTTGGCGACGTGCTCGTCATGCAGGCGCTGAGCCAGCTCGAGCATGCCGGACGCGGCTGCGGGCTCCTCGCCGTTGGCGCCCGGGAACATGGGCGCGGCGGCGACCGGAGCCGCCGGCACCGGTGCCTCGCGAACGGCCGGCTCGACGATGCTCGTCTCCGTCACGGAGCGCGACGCACCGTCGCCGAGCTCGGCGACGCGCTTGTTGGCCGCGTCGAGCTTGGCCTTGAGATCGGCGTTTTCGGCCTCCAGCTGTCGCATGGCCTCAACGACCTCGTCGAGGAACTCGTCGACCTCGTCCTGCTCGTAGCCCTCGCGGAACTTGGTCGCCTGGAACTTCTTGTTGAGGACGTCGTCTGCCGTCAGCAGCGTCATGGTCGTCACCTCGGTGTCGTTACGGAAGATGTCACGGTCACCGGTTCAACCGGTCACTCATGCAACTAGAGTACCTGAACTCGAGGTTCAGGCCACTTTGGATGCACCGCCTCATGTCACGGTGCGATATCGATAGTCCGTGCAAAGCGCCCGAATCCTGGCCCGACTCCCATTACTCCGCCGTTGGAAAAGCCTGACGAGGAGCGTGTCACGGCAGTTCAGCGGGTAGCGGATCGCGGTCAGTGCAAGAGCGCGAGCAGGCGCTGGAGGATGACGATCGCGACGACCAGGACCAGAAAGCTCAGGTCGATGCCCATGCCGCCCAGCCGCAGCGCCGGGATCATCCGGCGCAGCTGTCGCAGGGGCGGATCGGTCAGCCCGTAGACCAGGTTCGCCACCACGAGCACGACCCCGGTGGGACGCCAGTCCCGGGCGAACAGCTGCACCCAGTCGATCACGACGCGCACGAGCAGGACCAGCATGTAGAGGCTGAGCAGGCTCGAGAGGATCGAGGCCATCGCGGCGATCACCGTCGCGCTCCCCCCTCAGCTCTGGTTGAAGAAGCGGCCGTTCGCGCCGGCGGCGATGGCGCCCCCGTCGATGTCGACCGACGCGGGCGTCAGCAGGAAGACGCGCGGGGTGACGCGCTCGATGGCGCCGTGCAGGCCGAAGACCAGGCCCGCGGAGAAGTCGACCATGCGGCGGGCGTCGGACTCGCTCATGTTGGTCAGGTTGACGATCACCGGCACGCCGTCGCGGAAGGACTCGCCGATGACCCGCGCCTCGTTGTAGGTGGAGGGGTGGACCGTGACGATGCGGCGAAGGTCCGGAGCGGCCACCGGCTCGGGGGCGTCGGCCTCCTCATAGGCGTGGTCGTAGGGCTCCTCGTACGCCTCCTCCTCCACGGGCGCGTACTCGTCGTCGTCATAGGCGGCCTCGGCCTGGTAGCTGCCCTCATAAGCGTTCTCAACGGGCTCGGAGTAACCGAGGAAGTTCGTCATCTTGCGCAGCGCGCTCATGGTGTGCTCCTTCTCCGTCCGGATCCCTGAGCAGTCCGGACGTGCTGACGGTATCGGCGTTTAGGAGGGGGGCTGCTGATTCGTCGCGGCGTGTCCCGGCCCGGTAGCGCCGGACCGGTCACGCTTCGGTGACGGCTCGACACGACCGGGAGACGATGATTCCCGCAATACGGCCGGTCGCTCCGTCGCGCCGATAGGAGAAAAAGCGCCGATCCTCCACCGTGCACCATGAGCCGCCGGTGATATGGGCGACGCCCGCCCGTCTCAGCTGGGCGCGCACTCCCGCGGCCACATCGAGCCCGGGCGTGCCCCAGCGCGTCGTGGCGGCGCAGTCGGGCTCGATCGCGGCCGCGTCCCGGCGCATCTCCTCGGGCACCTCGTAGCAGGCGCCGCACACCGCCGGACCGATCGCCGCCCACACGTCTGCCGCCCGCGCTCCGCGGGCAGCGAACGCCGCCAGCGCCCGGGTCACCACGCCGTCGAGCATGCCGCGCCTGCCGGCGTGGACGGCGGCGACGAGACCGCCGTCGTCCGTGGCGAGCAGCAGCGGGACGCAGTCGGCGACGAGCACCCCTGCGGCTCGCGGCGCCCGCGGGTCCCGGCGCTCGACCACGAGGGCGTCCGCCGTGGGGACATGGCCGCGACGGGCGGTGGCGACGACGGCGGAGTGGACCTGGTTCATCCAGCCGATGTCGTCGTCGGCGAGCTCCAGCGCATCGGCGAGGCGACGGCGGTGGCGCGCCACCGTCCCGGGATCGTCGCCGACATGAGCGGCGAGGTTGAGGCCGGCATAGGGCTCGGCCGGCGTCACGGGCGGCGCCCCCACACCGCGGGTGGTGAAGCACCCGTGCGCACAGGGCCCCAGAGCGACCTGCAGGAGGTCAACGGACCCCATCGGCTCAGCGCAGGAAGTCGGGCAGGTCGATCTCCTCCTTCTCGGCGTCCACGCCGATGACGCGAGGAACGTCCAGCTCGGGCCCGGCCTCGGGCAGCGGCTCGTCGGTATAGCCGGAGACCTCGTTGGTGGGGGCCGTCGTCGGCGTCGGAGCGGGGGCCGGGGCGGGCGGCTGCATGCCGGACACCGGCAACGAGGGGCGCACCACGGGGCGGACGACGGGGTTCTCGGCGGCGTGGGCGCCTCCGCGCGAGGCGAACACGGACGCGGGCTCCGCCGCGGGCGGGGTCGAGGGGGTCGGCGGCACCGGCGCCTTGGTCAGGTTCTGGGCCGGCTTCTGGACAGGCGCGGCCTTGCTGGCGGGCAGGGGCTCCTCGTCGAAGCCCGCGGCGATGACGGTCACGCGCACCTCGTCGCCCAGGGCCCCGTCGACCACGTTGCCGAAGATGATGTTGGCCTCGGGGTGGACGGCCTCGCGCACGAGGTTGGCCGCCTCGGAGATCTCGAACAGGCCGAGGTCGGAGCCACCCTGGAAGAACAGCAGGACGCCATGGGCGCCCTCGATGGAGGACTCCAGCAGCGGGGAGGCGATGGCCTGCTCGGTGGCGGACAGGGCGCGCCCCTCCCCCGTGGCCGAGCCGATGCCCATCAGAGCGCTGCCCGCGTCCTGCATGACGGACTTGACGTCATTGAAGTCGACGTTGATCAGTCCCGGGGTGGTGATGAGCTCGGTGATGCCCTGGACGCCCTGGAGGAGGACTTGATCGGCCTGGCGGAAGGCGTCGACGACACTGATGTTCCGGTCGGCGATCTGGAGGAGGCGATCATTGGGGATGACGATGAGGGTGTCGACCTCGGCACGCAGATTGGTGACACCGTCCTCGGCCTGGGCCGCGCGGCGACGACCCTCGAAGATGAAGGGGCGAGTGACCACGCCGATGGTCAGAGCCCCCAGGTCGCGGGCGACCCTGGCGACGACGGGTGCGGCGCCGGTCCCGGTACCGCCCCCCTCGCCGGCGGTCACGAAGACCATATCGGCGCCCTCGAGAGCCTCGCGGATGTCGTCCTCATGGTCTTCAGCGGCCTTGCGGCCGATGGAGGGATCGGCCCCCGCGCCCAGCCCACGGGTCAGATCCCGACCGATGTCGAGCTTGGTGTCGGCATCGGACATGAGCAGGGCCTGGGCATCGGTGTTGACGGCGATGAACTCGACACCGCGCAGTCCGGCCTCGATCATGCGGTTGACGGCGTTGACGCCGCCGCCACCGACGCCCACCACCTTGATGACTGCCTGGTAGTGCTGGGATTCCGCCACTGTCTGCCTCCGCGAGTTCGTGCCGAGCCCCGTGGGACTCACCTCAACCCTCAACCTCAAGTTAAGGTTTATGCTTATGTCATTCCGAGGATGACGAGGACAACGCTATGGGGGGCCCGGGCACCGCCGTCGCATTTGGGCCCGGCGTGTTCCTGCGCAGGCACAGTACCCCGAACGACGCCCTTCGCCGGGTCCGACGCGCCTGCTCGCCATCGTCTCACGACCCGTTCGCGACGTCCTGCGGACCCCCATGATCCTCATGACGTCGTCGGGCTACGCGGGCTGGAGACGTCGTAGGTCGAGGCCGTCTGCCCCAGCAGCACAGCGAGAACCTCCGCCTTGAGCGCGGGATCGGTCCGGTCGCCCCAGACGACGCGCGACCCCGAGGTCAGCACGAGCGAGACCTGGCCGGTCGCCGTCGCGCTGCCCGAGGCCACCTGCGCGCGGGTCGTCTCATCCAGGCTCCCCACGGCCTCGGCGACGGCGCCGACCTGCTCCTGCGTCAGCGCCGCTCCGTCATCAGAGGTAATCTCGGCCAGTCCCGGCTCAGGCCCGTCGGCGGTCTCCAGGACTACGGCCTCGCCGTCGAGCACTTCGTAGCCGGTATCGGTGCGGTGCTGCGCCACCGGCACCCGCATGGTCAGCGCGACGGTCAGCCCGTGGGGCCACGAGCGGGTGACGGCGGCCGATTTCACCCGGGGCAGGTCGTCCGCCACCTCATCACCCAGCGCGGCCACGTCCAGACGCACCAGAGAGGTGCCCTCATGCTCGGCCGCAACGTCCCGCACGGCGGCGGCGTCCGGGTCGGAATCGGAGCCGACCACGGCGACGTCGCGGGTGCGCAGGGCGAGCAGGGGCGAGAACGCGACGACCCACACCAGCAGCGCCACACCGATACCGACGGACAGCAGGCCCGTCGCACGACGCAGGAGCAGGGATCGGTTGG
>ERZ773022.1312-NODE-1312-length-16939-cov-5.344587_pt1 | contig 16939 bp, 13 predicted proteins | sample MGYA00580839_ERZ773022 | MGnify/ENA primary metagenome ERZ773022 (study PRJEB29015, sample SAMEA2738020) | human oral metagenome | biome: human oral; feature: human-associated habitat; material: dental | place: China | collected 2044 ... | reverse complement strand
CTCCTATGTGCCCGGCTGGCCCACGTACGACTACCTCGGGCTCTACCCGTACAAGCAGACCGTGGTCGCTCAGGTGGTCATGGCCACTGTCGTCATCGTCCTGTTCATCGTCTCCGCGGTGCGCCGGCGCCGTGATGACGGAGTCGGGGCGGTGGCGAAGGAGGACAAGGAGAACGGGGCGTCCGAGGTGGTCGCGTCCGCCCCGTCGGCCGATAGTGCCCCGGCCGCGGATGCGAATGACTCGGATGACTCAGCGGATTCGGAGGGCCCAGGGGGTTCGGAGGGCACGGCGACGTCGCCCGACGATCCCTCCTCGGATTCCTCCTCCTCATCGGGCGAGGAGGACTGAGTGCCATCGAGTGCTCCGGCCGATCGCCGGCGCATCCTTCGAACTTTCCGGTCCGGTCCTGGAACCCGGCCGGGAGGCCGTCGCCGAGGTCGCCGGGCTGTGGCCCGGCGTCGTCCGGGACGGGACGGTCGACCGCCGCGCGCTGGCGGACGTCGTGTTCGCCGACCCCGCTGCCCTGGAAAGGCTCAACGGCATCGTCCATCCGCCCACGTGGCGCGAGGCCCGCCGACGGCTGGCCGGACTGGAGGCCGCGGGATGCGAGGTGGCCGTCGTCGAACTCGCCCTGCTCGCGGGAAGCGGCCGGGAGGACGCCTTCCACGGCAACGTCGTCGTCGAGGCTCCGTTCGGCCTGCGCATCGACAGGCTGGAGAGGTATCGGGGGATGAGCCGCGAGGCGGCGGCGGCTCGCATGGCCAGCCAGCGCGACCCGCTGCCCTTGGCCGACCTCGTCGTCGACAACGGCGGCTCGCCCGCCGAGCTCGAGCGGCGGGTGCGCGACGTATGGCGGGACTGGCTGCGCCCCTACGCCTCGAACCTCCTCCGGGGCGAGCGGACGCGCGGAGACGACCGGCGTCCGAGCCGGCACGAGCTCGGCCGGGCCGTCGCCCGGCTCAACCATTGGGGGGTGGGCGCCCGTCGGCGCGGCGACGGGATCGTCGCGCCCGCGCCCGTCGATCGGGAGGCCGCGCTGCGCGCCGGCTTCGTCCCCGCGGCGGAGGGCCCGGCGGCCTTCGTCTCGGCCAACCCGGCCTGCCGCATCGAGCTCTCGACGGTCCGCGACGGAGCCATGGGGTAGCCTGGCAGCATGAGCAGCCAGACCGAGATCCTCCGAACGGACGCTCCCTTCCGGGTGGTCTCCCAGTACACGCCGTCGGGTGACCAGCCCGCCGCGATAGCCGAACTGGCCGAGCGCATCGACGCGGGGGAGAAGGACGTGGTCCTCCTCGGCGCGACGGGCACGGGCAAGTCGGCCACCGCCGCCTGGCTGATCGAACGGGTTCAGCGCCCCACCCTCGTCATCGAGCCGAACAAGACGCTGGCCGCCCAGATGGCCACCGAGTTCCGCGAGCTCATGCCGGACAACGCGGTCGAGTACTTCGTCTCCTACTACGACTACTACCAGCCGGAGGCGTACGTCCCGCAGACGGACACCTTCATCGAGAAGGACTCGTCCATCAACGACGAAGTCGAGCGCCTCCGCCACTCCGCGACCAACTCGCTGCTGACCAGGCGCGACACCGTCGTCGTCGCGTCCGTCTCCTGCATCTACGGCCTGGGCACGCCCGAGGAGTACGTGGAGCGGATGGTCCTGCTGCGCGTCGGCCAGCGGCTCGACCGCGACGACCTCCTGCGGACCTTCGTCGGCATGCAGTACGTGCGCAACGACATCGCCTTCGTCCGCGGGACGTTCCGGGTCAGGGGGGACACCGTCGAGATCATCCCCGTCTACGAGGAGCTGGCGATCCGCATCGAGTTCTTCGGGGACGAGATCGACTCCATCAGCCTCCTCCACCCCGTGACGGGCACCGTCATCCGCCGGACGGAGACCGCCCACGTCTTCCCGGCCTCGCACTACGTGGCGGGCCCCGAGCGCATGGCGCGCGCCTTGACGGGGATCGAGGACGAACTGGCGGAGAGGCTGGAGGCGCTGCGAGCGCAAGGCAAGCTCTTGGAGGCCCAGCGTCTTCAGATGCGCACGACCTACGACGTGGAGATGATGCGCAACATCGGCTCCTGCGCGGGGATCGAGAACTATTCGCGGCACATCGACGGGCGCGGGCCGGGCACGCCGCCGCATACCCTTCTCGACTACTTCCCCGAGGACTTCCTCCTGATCGTCGACGAGTCCCACGTGACGGTCCCCCAGATCGGGGCCATGTTCGAGGGCGACGCCTCCCGCAAGCGCACGCTCGTCGAATACGGGTTCCGCCTGCCCTCCGCCCTGGACAACCGGCCGCTGACGTGGGACGAATTCCTGGAGCGCGTCGGCCAATCCGTCTACCTGTCGGCGACACCCGGGAAGTACGAACTCGAGCACTCCGACGGGGTCGTCGAGCAGATCATCCGGCCGACCGGCCTCGTCGACCCCCTCGTGGTCGTCAAACCGACCGAGGGGCAGATCGACGACCTGCTCGGGCAGATCAAGGACCGCGTGGAGCGCGACGAGCGCGTGCTCGTGACCACCCTGACGAAGAAGATGGCCGAGGACCTCACCGACTACCTGGCCGAACGCGGCGTCAAGGTCGAATACCTCCACTCCGACGTCGACACGCTACGCCGGGTCGAGCTGCTGCGCGAGCTCAGGCTCGGCTCCTTCGACGTGCTCGTCGGCATCAACCTGCTGCGCGAGGGCCTGGACCTTCCCGAGGTCTCGCTCGTGGCCATCCTCGACGCCGACAAGCAGGGCTTCCTCCGTTCGACGACGTCCCTCATCCAGACCATCGGGCGCGCCGCCCGCAACGTCTCCGGCGAAGTCCACATGTACGCCGACTCGATCAGCTCCAACATGCGCGAGGCCATCGACGAGACCAACCGCAGGCGCGCCAAGCAGATCGCCTTCAACGAGGAGCACGGGATCGACCCGCAGCCGCTGCGCAAGAAGATCGCGGACGTCACCGACATGCTCGCCCGCGAGGACGTCGACACCGCCGAGCTCCTGGAGGGTGGATACCGCCAGGAGAAGGGGGCGGGCGTGCGCGAGCGGGCCCGGGACGAGGGCGGCCGCGACCTCGTGGCGCTCATCGAGGAGCTCACGGACCTCATGCACGAGGCCGCCTCCTCCCTGAAGTTCGAGCTCGCCGCCCGCTACCGGGACGAGATCAAGGGCCTCAAGAGCGAACTGTGGCATTCCCAGCAAGCCCAGAAGTAGCCTGACCCCGATCGCGATCCGCGCCGCCCCGGCTGTGCCGCTGCGTATCGAATCCCACAGGCCGGAGCCGGGCGTCCGAGAGCGGAGACGGCGACGGTCCCGTAGAATCGGCGACGGAGGGGAGTATTCCCACCCAACATCGGTTCGTCATCACGGAAAGCTCCCGGGCCGAGGCCAGCGATGGCGGGAAGAGACCTCCGGTGGCCCACGACGACCGGAGGAATGCGGACGCGATGCTCTCTTCTCTCATGCTCAACGCCCCCAAGGACAATACGCTCGACATGCAGGTGCACATGTGGGAGTGGAGCGTCTTCGGCGCGCTCGTCGTCGGGCTGATCGGAATGGATCTCATGATCCACCTGCGTAGGCCCCACGAGCCGACCATGAGGGAGTGCACCCGCTGGCTCGTCTTCTACGTCAGCCTGGCGGCGCTCTTCGGCCTGTACACGACGGTCAGGCACTCGCCCCACTTCGCCTACGAATACTTCTCGGCCTACTTCACGGAGTATTCGCTGTCCATCGACAATATCTTCATCTTCATCATCATCATCGCCTCGTTCCGCGTGCCCCGCAAACACCAGCAGAAGGTGCTTCTGTGGGGGATCGTCATCGCCCTGGCCCTCCGCCTGATCTTCATCCTGCTGGGCGCCGCGCTCCTGGAGAGCTTCTCGGGGCTCTTTTTCCTCTTCGCGGCCTTCCTCCTGTGGACCGCGTGGAGCCAGGCGCGCCAGGGACTCCAGGACCCGGCGGAGCACCAGGAGGACGAGGAGTACAAACCCAACGGCTTCGTGCGGGCCGCGGAGAGGATATTCAGGGTCACCGACGGGTTCGTCGGCGACAGGATGGTGGTCCGCCGCAACCGCCGGACGTACGTCACGCCGTTCTTCCTGTGCATCGTCTCCATCGGATCGGCCGACCTCATGTTCGCGCTCGACTCGATACCCGCCTCCTTCGGCCTGACGGGCCAGCCCTTCATCATCTTCGCGGCGAACGCCTTCGCCCTCATGGGCCTGCGCCAGCTGTTCTTCCTCGTCGGCGGCCTGCTCCAACGCCTCGTCTATCTGCACTACGGCTTGGCGGCCATCCTGGGGTTCATCGGCGTGAAGCTCCTCGTCGAGGCATGCCACGGCCAAGGATGGCTCCGAAGCGTCCCCGAGATCGAGCCTCTGACGTCCCTGGGGGTCATCGTCGTGGTCCTGACCGTCACGGTGGCCGCCTCGCTCGCCGCCTCCCGGCGTCGCGACAAACGGGGGACGGCCCGGCCGGAGGCTGGAGGCGACGGACAGCCCTGAGGGCGGGTCTCCGGGCTCGACGGCGATCCGCGGGCGCCCGGCCGGCGCGGCCCGGCTGCGCCGGAAAACTCGAAGGCCCGACGGCGATCCGCGGACGCCCGACGGGCGTGCCGAGCGTCCGCGCGTGGCCTCAGCGGCTCACTGCCAGGGGCCGATGACAGGCTTCCACACGCGGGCCGTGCGGTTCTCGATCACGCCGAGCCTGAGGAAGGGGTCCCCGGCCAGCGCGCCGAGGCCGTCTTCGGGGCCGTCCGCCCTGACCACCAGGAGGGCGCCGTTCGATCCGAGCGGGCCCGAGGCCAGTAGCCTGCCCGCTTCGTACAGCTCGCGCAGATGGGCGCGGTGGAGGGGACGGTTCTCGGCGATGACGTCGGCCTTCGAGTCGTCGTAGACGTATTCGACTGCGATGATGGACATGCCACCAGCCTAGCGCCGCGACGGGGCGCCGGCGGCTCGGAGCCTGCGGTCCGAGGCCCCGAGCCCGTTCTGTGATGAACCAGCCTGCCAAGACACATGGCACTTTCCTCTTCTCCACGTAGAATATCGGCCGTGAAAGATCGAATCCTTGTTCAAGGGGCTCGCGAGCACAATCTCAAAGACATCACCATCGAGCTGCCTCGCGACCGGATGATCGTCTTCACGGGTCTGTCCGGCTCGGGGAAGTCCTCGCTGGCCTTCGACACGATCTTCGCAGAGGGCCAGCGCCGGTACGTCGAGTCCCTGAGCTCCTACGCCCGCCAGTTCCTCGGCCAGATGGACAAGCCGGACGTCGACCTCATCGAGGGGCTCTCACCCGCCGTCTCGATCGACCAGAAGTCCACCAACCGCAATCCCCGCTCGACCGTCGGCACGGTCACCGAGGTCTACGACTACCTTCGCCTCCTGTTCGCCCGCGCAGGCGTCCAATACTGCCCCGTGTGCGACGAGAGGATCCAGGCGCAGACCGCCCAGCAGATAGTCGACAGGGTGCTCTCCCTGGAGGAGGGGACCCGGTTCCAGGTGCTGGCCCCCGTGGTCCGCGGCAGGAAGGGCGAGTACTCCGAGCTGTTCGCCCAACTCGCCTCCGAGGGCTTCACCAGGGCGAGGGTGGACGGCGACGTCGTCCGCCTCGACGACCCGCCGCGCCTGGAGAAGAAGCTGCGCCACGACGTCGACGTCGTGGTCGACCGCCTGGTGGTCCGCGACGGCATCGGCTCGCGCCTCAACGACTCGGTGGAGACCGCTCTGCGCCTGGCCGACGGCCTCGTGACCATCGAGCGGGTCGACCTGGAGGCCGACGACCCGGCCCGGGAGCGCCGTTACTCCGAGAGGAGGTCCTGCCCCAACGACCATCCCCTCGCCCTGGAGGAGATCGAGCCGCGCACCTTCTCCTTCAACGCCCCCTACGGCGCCTGCCCGGAATGCGACGGCATCGGCTCGCGGCTGGTGGTCGATCCCGAACTCGTCGTCCCGGACCCGGCGCTGACCCTCCGCGAGGGGGCCGTCGCCCCGTGGACCAGCCACCAGGACTTCTTCACCCGTCAGCTCGAGAGCCTGGGGGAGGACCTCGGCTTCGACGTCGACACCCCGTGGAAGGACCTCCCCGAGCCGGCCCGCGAGGCCATCCTCTCCGGCAAGGACTACAAGGTGCGCGTGACCTACCGGAATCGCTGGGGCAAGGAGCGGACCTACGGGACGGGCTTCGAGGGCGTGCTCTCCTACGTCATGCGCAAGCACGACGAAACCGAATCCGACTGGTCGCGCGAACGCTACGAAGGCTACATGCGCACCATCGCCTGCCCGGCCTGCAAGGGGGCGCGCCTGCGCCCCGAAGTCCTCGCGGTGCGCATCGACGGGCGCAACATCGACGACGTCTGCCAGCTGTCGATCGCCGAAGCCAAGGAGTTCGCCGACACCGTCAGGCTCACCGAACGCCAGGCCCGGATCGCCGCGCAGGTCCTCAAGGAGGTCAGGCTCCGCCTGGGGTTCCTCGTGGACGTCGGGCTCACCTACCTGTCGCTGGCCCGCGGCGCCGCCACCCTCTCGGGCGGGGAGGCCCAGCGCATCCGACTCGCCACGCAGATAGGGTCGGGGCTCGTCGGCGTCCTCTACGTACTCGACGAGCCCTCCATCGGCCTGCACCAGCGCGACAACGCCCGGCTCATCGCGACGCTGACGAAGCTGCGGGACCTGGGCAACACGCTGATCGTCGTCGAACACGACGAGGAGACCATCCGGATGGCCGACTGGGTCGTGGACATCGGCCCGGGAGCGGGCGAGCTCGGCGGCGAAGTCGTCTACTCGGGCCCGGGCGAGGGGCTGGCCGCCTGCGCCGAGTCCGTCACCGGGCAGTACCTGGCCGGCGAGAGGGCCATCGCCGTCCCCGCCGGGCGGCGCACTCCGGACGAGGCGCGTCGCCTGACCGTCCTCGGCGCCCGCGAGAACAACCTGAAGGACATCCGCGTCGACTTCCCGCTCTCGTGCTTCATCGCCGTCACGGGGGTGTCGGGGTCCGGGAAGTCCACGCTGGTCAACCAGATCCTCTACGAGGCCCTGGCCAGGAAGCTCAACGGCGCGCACACCGTCCCCGGACGGCACACGTCCGTGACGGGCACGGACGGGCTCGACAAGGTCGTCCACGTCGACCAATCGCCCATCGGGCGCACGCCGCGCTCCAACCCCGCCACGTACACGGGCGTGTGGGACAAGATACGCTCGCTCTTCGCCCAGACCGCAGAGGCCAAGGTACGCGGATACGGCCCCGGCCGATTCTCCTTCAACGTCAAGGGAGGCCGATGCGAGGCCTGCCGGGGGGACGGGACGATCAAGATCGAGATGAACTTCCTGCCCGACGTCTACGTCCCCTGCGAGGTCTGCCAGGGCGCGCGATACAACCGCGAGACCCTCGACGTCTCCTACAACGGCAGGAACGTGCGGGACGTCCTGAGCATGACGATCCACGAGGCCCGCGAGTTCTTCGAACCGATCGGCTCGATCACCCGCCATCTGGCCACCCTCGAATCCGTGGGCCTCGGCTACGTCCAGCTGGGCCAGAGCGCCACGACGCTCTCGGGCGGGGAGGCCCAGCGGGTCAAACTCGCCTCCGAGCTGCACCGGCGCTCCTCGGGGCGCACGGTCTACATCCTCGACGAGCCGACCACGGGCCTGCACTTCGAGGACGTGCGCAAACTCCTGGCCGTGCTCCAGTCGCTCGTGGACAAGGGCAACACGGTGATCGTCATCGAGCACAACCTCGACGTCATCAAGTCCGCCGACTGGATCGTCGACATGGGGCCGGAAGGCGGGTCGGGCGGAGGGCTGGTCGTCGCCGAGGGGACTCCCGAGCAGGTCGCCGAGGCCGAGGGCTCCCACACCGGGCGGTTCCTCGCGCCGCTGCTCAGGCAGCCGCTGTTGAGACGATAGGCCGATGGCGGACCCCGCGAGCTATCGTCCGGCCCCCGGTGCGATCCCCACCGACCCGGGCGTCTACCGCTTCGTCGACGGCGAGGGGCGGGTCCTCTACGTCGGCAAGGCGAAGAGCCTGCGGGCGCGCCTGTCGAGCTACTTCCAGAACCCCGGGGCGCTCTCGCCGCGCATCCGGCAGATGGTCCACACGGCGGAGGGCGTCGAATGGGTCGTGGTGGGCTCCGAGGTCGAGGCCCTGACGCTGGAGTACTCGTGGATCAAGGAGTACACGCCCCGCTTCAACGTGGTCTTCCGCGACAACAAGTCCTACCCCTACCTGGCGATCTCGGTCTCCGAGGAGTTCCCGAGGGTGTGGGTCACGCGGCAGGAGCACCGCCGAGGGACCCGCTACCTGGGGCCGTACACGAAGGTCTGGGCGATCCGCGACACCCTCGACCAACTCCTGACCGTCTTCCCCATGCGATCCTGCGCCAAGACGCAGTTCAACCAGTCGCAGCGAACGGGCCGGCCCTGCCTGTACGGGCACATCGGACGCTGCGCGGCGCCGTGCGTGGGGCGGATCGACGCGGCCGGGCACCGCGACATCGTCGACGGGCTCATCCGGTTCATGGAGGGCGACAACGGCCCGGCCATCGCCGAGCGGAAGAGGGCGATGGCCCAGGCCGCCGCGAACGAGGAGTACGAGACCGCCGCCCGGTACCGCGACGAGATCGCTGCCCTGGAGGCCGTCAACGAACGCAACGCCGTGGTCTTCTCCGAGAACCTCGACGCCGACGTCTTCGGCGTGGCCTTCGACGAGCTCGAGGCCTCCGTCCAGGTGTTCTACGTGCGGGGAGGCCGCATCAGGGGCCAGCAGGCCTGGATCTCCGACGAGATCGCCGGGCTGGACGCGGCCGAGATCGTCTCTTTCCTCCTCCTCCAGGTCTACGGCTCGGTGCAGCCCGGCCGCCCGCCGGCGGCCCGGGAGGGGTCGCGCAGCGTCGACGACCGCGCCCACACGCCTCTGGGGGCGATCCCCTCGCAGATCTGGGTTCCGGCCCTGCCCGGGGACCGCCTCCAGCTGGAGGCCTGGCTGGCGGAGCGGCGCGGGGGGGCCGTGCGCTTGAAGAACCCCCGGCGGGGGGACAAGGCCAGGCTCGCCGAAACCGTCCGGCTCAACGCCGTCCAGGCCCTCCAACGCCACAAGCTCGCCCGGGCCGGGGACATCACCGTGCGGTCGCAGGGCCTCGAGGAGCTCAGGCTCGCCCTGGATCTGGAGCGCGCCCCGCTGCGCATCGAGTGCTACGACGTGTCCCACACGCAGGGCACCCACCAGGTCGCATCGATGGTGGTCTTCGAGGACGGCCTGGCCAAGAAGCCGGACTATCGCCACTTCAACGTGCGCGGCCCCGAGGGCGAGGGCGCCCCCGACGACACCGCCGCTATGGACGAGGTCCTGCGCCGCCGCTTGACGCGCTTGGTCGCGGGGGCGGCCGGGGACGACGCGGGCGGCGCGGAGGACGCCGACGCCCAAGCGGATCCGCCGGCTGCGGGAGCCGAGGGCGTGGCCGCCGCCGAAGACCTCGCCGACGCAGCCGGGCGGGAGGCGGCCGGGGAGCCCGCCAAGGCCCGGCGCTTCGCCTACAGGCCGGACCTCATCCTCGTCGACGGCGGGCTCGCGCAGGTCAACGCCGCCCAGCGGGTGGTCGAGGAGACGGGGGCCGACGTGCGGATCGCCGGACTGGCCAAACGCCTCGAGGAAGTGTGGGTGCCCGGCGAGGAGTTCCCCGTCATCCTGCCCCGGACGTCCCCGGCTCTGCGCCTCCTCCAGCAGCTGCGCGACGAATCGCACCGCTTCGCCATCGCCTTCCACCGCAGGAAGAGGTCGAAGGCCATGACGCGCTCGTCCTTGGACGCGGTCGCCGGGCTCGGCCCCGCCAAGCAGAAGGCCCTCCTGGCGGCCTTCGGGAGCGTGGCGAAGATCAAGCGGGCCACCGTCGAGGACCTCGAGTCCGTGCGGGGGATCGGCCCTTCCCTCGCACGCGCCATCGTCGAGCACTTCCGGTCCGGGGCTTCGGATCCGGGTGCTAGACCTGTGGCATGATGAACCCATGGACGACATCAACGACTCGGGCCTCATCCCCGTCGGCATCCCCCAGCAGGACGAGGAGGCCTCGCTGCCGCACGCGGAGCTGCCCGAGCTGCTCGTCATCACGGGGATGTCGGGGGCCGGCCGAACGCGCGCGGCCGACACGCTCGAGGACCTCGACTGGTACGTCGTGGACAACCTGCCTCCCCGCCTGCTGCGGGCCCTGGCCAGGATGATGACGCCCGACGGGGGAGTCCACAGGCTCGCCGTCGTGGTCGACGTCCGCTCGCGGGAGTTCTTCGCAGAGCTCGTCTCCATCCTCGACGAGCTGCACGAGAGCGGGCTCGCCTACAGGGTCCTGTTCCTGGACTGCGACGACGACGACCTCGTCAAGCGCTACGAGAGCGTCCGGCGCCCCCACCCCCTCCAGGGGGACCGCAGGCTCCTGGACGGCATCCAGGAGGAGCGCGAGCTTCTGAAGACCCTGCGGACGCGCTCCGACATCCTCATCGACACGAGCGGGTACTCCGTGCACGACCTCGCCCGGAAGATCCGCGCGCTCGTCGCCGACGAAGGCCAGTCGGACATCCGACTGACGGTCATGTCCTTCGGGTTCAAATACGGCCTTCCGCTGGACGCCGACAACGTCGTCGACGTGCGCTTCCTGCCCAACCCCTACTGGGTCTCGGAGCTGAGGCACCTGACGGGCAAGGACTCGCCGGTGGCGAACTTCGTCCTGAACAAGGCGGGGGGCCAGGGCTTCGTCGAACGGTACACGGCTCTGCTCACGGACATCCTCCAGGGCTACACCCGCGAGCTCAAGCCCTTCGTGACGATCGGCATCGGGTGCACGGGCGGCAAGCACCGCTCCGTGGCCATCGCCGAGGCGATCTCCGAGAGGCTTCGGGCCGGCGGCAGGGCGGTCCGCACGATACACAGAGATTTGGGGCGGGAATGACGCAGATTCGCAGAGGCTTCTACGGGCCCAGAGTCGTGGCCTTCGGCGGCGGGCACGGTCTGTCCGCCAGCCTGTCCGCGCTGCGCCTGATGACCCAGAACGTCACCGCCGTGGTCACCGTCGCCGACGACGGCGGCTCCTCCGGGCGCCTGCGCGAGGAATTCGGCGTGCTGCCGCCGGGGGACATGCGGATGGCGCTCTCCGCCCTGTGCGACGACGGCGAATGGGGCCAGACCTGGCGGGACGTCCTCCAACACCGGTTCATGTCCGAGGGGCCCATGAACGGCCACGCCCTGGGCAACCTCCTGATCCTGGCCCTGTGGGAGCACTTCGGGGAGTCCGTGACGGCGCTGGACTGGGTCGGGCAGCTCCTCGACATCAAGGGCAGAGTCCTGCCCATGTCCTCGACCCCGCTGGAGATCGAGGCCGTGGTCGACGGCGACGGCGGCCGCACGACCGTCCGCGGCCAGGTGGCGGTGGCCACTTCCACGGGCCACGTCCACCACGTCGCCGTCATCCCCAAGAACCCCCCGGCCCAGGCGGAGGCCCTCGTCGCCGTCGAGGAGGCCGACTGGGTGATCCTCGGGCCGGGGTCCTGGTACACCTCGGTGATCCCGCACCTGCTGGTGCCCGAACTCCGCGAGGTCCTGCGCACGACGAAGGCGAAGCGCGCCCTGACTCTCAATCTCAACGCGGAGAAGGAGACGCAGGGGATGAGCGCCGCCGACCACATCCGGACCGTCTGCTTCCACGCCCCGGGCCTGAAGCTGGACGTCATCCTCGCCGACCCGTCGAGCATCGACGACATCGACGAGACGGAGCGCGCCGCGGTCGAGTGCGGCGCCCAGCTCATGCTCAGGCAGGTTAGAATGAGCGACGGGTCGGCTCGGCACGATCCCCTCAGGCTCGCGGCCGCGTACCGCGACGCCTTCGAAGGCGTGTTCGGAGACGTCTTCGACGCGGACTAGTCCCCTACAGCACACGGAAGACAATCACGATATTCATGCCCGCACTCACACAACTGGCAAAGGACGAGCTCTCCCACATCCGGTCCCGCATGCTGTCGAGCGTCATCGCCGAGGTCTCGACGATGTTCCGGTTCGCGGGCGGGCTGCAGATCGCCAACGGCAAGGTGGCGCTCCACGCGGAGCTGAGCCATCCGGGCAGCGCCAAGCACCTGTGGGACCTGGCGGCCCAGGCGTTCAGCGTCGAGCCCGAGCTCCTGACGGTCTCCTCGTCCATGCGCCAGAACCACTTCCTCGTCCGCATCACCCGCAACGGAGAGCGCGTGGCCCGCAGGCTCGGCCTCCTGGACACCTACGGGCGTCCGGTGCGCGGCCTGCCGCCGTCGATCGTCGGCGGATCGAAGGCAGACGGCGCGGCTGCGTGGCGGGGGGCGTTCCTCGCCCGGGGGTCCCTCCTGGAGCCCGGGCGCAACGCCTCGCTGGAGGTCGTGTGCCCGAGCCTGGAGTCCGCCTACGCCCTCGGCGGGCTCGCGCGCCGCATGGAGATCTCCTACCGGGCCCGCGAATCGCGCGGGGCGCACCGGGTGGACATCCGCGAAGGCGACGCCATCGCGGAGATGCTCACCCGCATGGGCGCCAACGACGCCGTCATCCGATGGGAGGAACTGCGCGTGGAGAGGGAGGTCCACGGCTCGGCCAACAGGCTGGCGAACTTCGACGACGCCAACATGCGGCGGTCGGCCGACGCCGCCGTCGTCGCCGTCATCCGCGTCAAACGTGCCTTCGAGATCCTGGGGGAGGACGTGCCGGAGAACCTGCGGGAGGCCGGCGAGTTCCGCATCAAGTACCCCGAAGACTCCCTCAACCTGCTCGGCGAGAGGCTCAGTCCACCTGCGACGAAGGACGCGGTCGCCGGGCGTCTGCGGCGCCTGAACACGATGGCGGACAAGCGTGCGGCCGAACTGGGCGTTCCCTCCACGCTCGAGGCGGCAAGGAACGCCGGGCACAGCGCTTGAGAGCCTGGGACCTTTTTCGTGTCCGAACCACCGTCGGATATTTCGTGTGGGAAAGCTCGCATCTCGCAAAGCGGGAGTCCTGTGCACCGCTTTCCCCGCCCGATAGAATGAGCACGTTGACCGGACGGCTCAGTCCGGCGTAAATGGCCGTACAGCGGCCCAAGCACGTGCATGAATGCACACAGGGAGGATACAGAGTGACCATTAAAGTTGGCATTAACGGCTTCGGCCGCATTGGACGCAACTTCACCCGCGCCGCACTCGCCCAGGGTGCCGACATCGAGATCGTTGCGGTCAACGACCTGACCGACAACAAGACGCTCGCGCACCTGCTCAAATACGACTCGATCCTCGGCAAACTCGACGAGGACGTCACCTACAGCGAAGATTCGATCACCGTCGGCGGCAAGGTCATCAAGGCCCTCGAAGAGCGCGACCCCACCAAGCTCCCCTGGGGCAAGCTCGGCGTCGACGTCGTCATCGAGTCGACCGGCCGCTTCACCGACGCCAACGCGGCGAAGGCCCACCTCGATGCGGGCGCCAAGAAGGTCATCATCTCCGCCCCCGCGAAGAATGAGGACGCCACCTTCGTCATCGGCGTGAACGAAGCCGACTACGATCCCGCCAAGCACAACATCGTTTCCAACGCCTCCTGCACGACCAACTGCCTCGCGCCGCTGGCCAAGGTTCTCAACGACGAGTTCGGCATCGTCAAGGGTCTCATGACGACGATCCACGCCTACACCGCCGACCAGAACCTCCAGGACGGCCCGCACAAGGACCTGCGCCGCGCCCGCGCCGCCGCCCTGAGCATCATCCCGACCAAGACGGGCGCCGCCCAGGCGGTCGCCCTGGTCCTGCCCGAGCTCAAGGGCAAGTTCGACGGCTACGCTCTGCGCGTTCCGACCCCGACCGGCTCGGTCACCGACCTCACCTTCGAGGCCGCCAAGCCGGTGTCGGTCGAGTCCGTCAAGGCCGCGGTCAAGAAGGCCGCCGAAGGCCCCCTCAAGGGCATTCTCGCCTACACCGAGGATCCGATCGTCTCCAAGGACATCGAGACCGACCCGCATTCCTCGATCTTCGACGCAAGCCTGACCAAGGTCATCGGCAACCAGGTGAAGGTCGTCTCCTGGTACGACAACGAGTGGGGATACTCCAACCGCCTCGTCGACCTCGCCGTCCTTGTGGGCTCGAAGCTCTGACCCGATGAGCTGACGCCGGTGCCCGCACACGCCCCCAGCGTGTGCGGGCACCCGTTTTCGTGAAAGGAACACAATGAGGACTATCGATTCTCTCGGCGACCTCGCCGGGAAGAGGGTCTTCGTCCGGTCCGACTTCAACGTGCCGCTCGACGAGGACCGCAACATCACCGACGACGGCCGCATCCGCGCCGCCCTGCCCACGCTCAAGCGCCTGCTCGACGCCGGCGCCCGGGTCGTGGTCGCCGCGCATCTCGGCCGCCCGAAGGGCACGGTCAAGCCCGAATTCTCCCTGGCCCCGGTCGCGGCCCGCCTGTCCGAGCTCCTGGGAGTCGACGTGCCGCTGGCGGCCGACACCGTCGGGGCCGACGCCCACGCGAAGGCGGACGCCCTGAAGGACGGAGAGATCGTCCTTTTGGAGAACGTCCGCTTCGACCCGCGCGAGGCCTCCAAGGTGGACGCCGAGCGCGAGGAGCTCGCCAAGGAGTACGCAGCTCTGGCCGACGCCTTCGTCTCCGACGGCTTCGGAGTCGTCCATCGCAAGCAGGCGTCAGTCTACGACGTGGCCAAACTGATTCCGTCGGCCGCCGGCGAGCTGGTCTTCAAGGAGATCGACTCGCTCTCCCGGGCCACGAAGGACCCCGAGCGGCCCTACACGGTGGTGCTCGGCGGCTCGAAGGTCTCCGACAAGCTCGGCGTCATCGAGAACCTGCTGGACAAGGCCGACCGCCTCCTCATCGGCGGCGGTATGGCCTACACCTTCCTCCTGGCCAAGGGATACGAGGTGGGGACGTCCCTGCGCGAGGACGACCAGGTCGCCACGGCGGCCGACTACCTGAAGAAGGCCGAGGAGAACGGCGTCGAGCTGCTGGTCCCGGTCGACGCGGTGGTCGCCCCCCTCTTCGCGGCCGACGCCACCCCCACGATCGTCGCGGCGGAGGAGATCCCGTCCGATCAGATGGGCCTGGACATCGGCCCCAAGACGGCGGCCGTCTATTCGGCGGCCATCGCCGATTCGAAGACCATCGTGTGGAACGGCCCCATGGGCGTCTTCGAGTTCGAGGCCTTCGCCAACGGCACCAAGGCCATCGCCAAGGCGATGGAGGACACTGCGGGCTTCACCATCGTCGGCGGCGGCGACTCTGCGGCGGCCGTGCGCAACCTCGGCTTCGACGAGGCGAAGTTCTCGCACATCTCCACTGGAGGCGGCGCCTCCCTCGAGTTCCTCGAGGGCAAGGAACTGCCCGGAATCGTCGTTCTGGAGGGCTGACATGGCACGCATACCATTGATGGCGGGCAACTGGAAGATGAACCTCGACCACCTCCAGGCCAACCAGCTCGTCCAGAAGCTCGCGTGGACGCTCGGCGACCTCGGCCATGACTACAGCAAGGTCAACGTGGCCGTCATCCCGCCGTTCACGGACATCCGCTCCGTGCAGACCGTGGTCGAAGCCGACCAGCTGTCGATCCGCTACGGCGCCCAGGACGTCTCGACCCACGACGACGGCGCCTACACCGGCGAGATCTCCACGAACATGCTCGTCAAGCTCGGCTGCACCTACGCGGTGGTCGGCCATTCGGAGCGGCGCGAATACCATGGGGAGACGAACGAGCTCATCGGCGCCAAGGCCAAGAAGGCGCTCGAGGCGGGTCTGACCCCGATCGTCTGCTGCGGCGAGGCGCTCGACGTGCGCAAGGAGGGCCGCCAGGTCGAGTACGTGATCGGCCAGATCGACGCCATGTTCGCGGACCTGACCGGCGAGCAGGTCGCCGCGTCCGTGGTCGCCTACGAGCCCATCTGGGCCATCGGCACGGGCGAGGTCGCCACCCCCGACGACGCCCAGGAGGTCTGCGGCGCCATCCGCGAGACCCTGGCCGAGGCCTTCGGGCAAGAGGTCGCCGACGGCATCCGCATCCTCTACGGCGGCTCCGCCAAGCCCGAGAACGTCGCGGGCTTCCTCGGGAAGGACGACGTGGACGGTGCCCTCGTTGGCGGCGCCTCCCTCAAGGCGGACTCGTTCGCCGCGATGGTGAAGGCGGCTATGTGATAAGCTGCTACGCTGTAGTGTGAAGCTAGCTGGGGTCGGCATCGCACCCGCGATGCCGACCCCCTTCGTCAAGCCCCTTCGCTAAGGAGACTGCCCGTGGGTCCGCTCAACGTCGTTCTTCTCATCATCCTGGCCCTTTCCGCCCTCGCGACGATCGCCCTCGTCCTCATGCATTCCGGCAAGGGCACGGGCGTTTCCGACATGATCGCCTCCTCGATGTACAACTCGTCGGGCGTGTGGGAGAGGAACCTCGACCGCCTCACCGTCATCTCCGCCGTCGTCTTCGGCGTCTGCGTCTGCGTGCTCGCACTGACCTTCCCCCTGGGTACCATCTAGGGGCCTCGGCTCGTATGGCTGGCTGGGACACCGTCTTGCCCCCTGGGTCGGCAATGTTGCCGACATGTAAACTCTGACCTTCGTCCGAGGAGGTGGGGACCCCGTCTCGCGAGACGCGTGGCGGGGTCCCCATCTGCCGAAAGCCCAATGCGGGCCGTGCGGGCATAGGGCCGCCCGACGTGCGGCCTTGCAGGCAGATGGTTTGCATCCCTATACGTATTGTATGAAAATAGAACGTATGGGCGCATCGCGCCAGGCGATGTCCCGGATGTTCCGACGGCGGCCTCCAATGGGTGGCTGCCGTGAGACGCACTCAAGGGAGGAAAAGAATGGCAGTTGAGAAGAGCGGCGTGACTCGTCGCACCTTCGTCAAGGGCGGCCTCGCCGCCAGCGCGCTCGCGTCCCTTGCCGCCTGTGGCAAGAAGTCAGAGGAC
>ERZ773022.1310-NODE-1310-length-16944-cov-6.240452_pt1 | contig 16944 bp, 18 predicted proteins | sample MGYA00580839_ERZ773022 | MGnify/ENA primary metagenome ERZ773022 (study PRJEB29015, sample SAMEA2738020) | human oral metagenome | biome: human oral; feature: human-associated habitat; material: dental | place: China | collected 2044 ... | reverse complement strand
AAGCTTAAGTTGTTATGGCTATGTTTCTCAACCTGATCACCTTTATAGATACTATCCGGCCGGGAATTTTTATCCGCGCCAGTAGGCTGCCAAAGCGTGCCGTCGCCATCAAAAATTACTGCTTTTGTGTTATCTATACTCATACTGCTCAATCTGTAAAATCCGCATACCCTACCCCAGCATCTCTCCTAATCTGTCAAATGTTCTCCCATTACGGATGGTAATCAGTGGGTAAAACTTTTCTTTCATTAGTAACTTGTGATATGAGGTACGCAAAAATTCTTTCTCGCTATATTTGCCCCAAAAGACCGCCTTTTTGCCAAAATGAACAATCTCATCATGAAGCGGCATTTGACTTATCCTGTCTTTTATATTCTCAGGGTCAACATCATCGGTATAGAACAATACATCTTTCCGTGCCAAAGGCTGGTGCCACCACTCTGGCAGATTAGACACTTCATCGAGGTACTCGTCTTTCGTCAGGATGACGTGCTTGATAGTAAACGGAAAACGCCCTAATACGATAACAATATTCTCTTTGATTATTGCTAGGTCATCATCAGTGTCAAATATAATATTACCGCTATTGATATACGTGACCACATTCTGATATCCCAAATCTTCGAGACTTGCCTTGAGTTCATTCATCGAGACTTTGTTCTTACCACCAACATTGATTCCCCGGAGCAACAGGATATATCTCATATTCCTTAGTATACTATCGCCTGCGCCTCCGGCCAAATTCGCTGCACCAGCCGTTTGCCGCGCGTGGTTAGCCGCACCCAGGCATCGCCATAAGCTTGGTCAATTGCCATCAATCCTTTACGCCGCAAATCCGCCAGCACGTTCATCGCCGTTCGGCGCGGTATGCCCATTTGTGCTGCCAGCGTGGCTGCATCGTCACCGCCATCCTCATAGACTTGCTGCAATACCAGCGCTTCGTTGGTGGTTAAGGTTGCTTCTTGTGATTGTCTCGTCTTCATACTCATCCTTTCTTATGGTTATCGTGAGTATATGATAGCCAGACGGTCTGTAATTTTGCTGTAAGCGCCGCTGGTTTATATAAAACAACCTACCAAAACCACGGTATCCACGCCGATGGCAGCAGCATAATCAACGAAACTACAGCCAGTCCAATATACAACCCCAACGCCGGTCGGGTCAGATACGGCGTATCATAATGGTATATCCGCCGCAGCTCATAATAATCCCACAAACGCCAGGCGCAGATGATTAGGAGAACGACACAACCAAGCGAAAGCATACCGCTAAAGTCAAATCGGTGCGTCTGATTGCTCATGTTAATAACGAATATTAGCTCCGATACTATCAAGCACGACCACCACCGCTCATCGCGCTTTGTTCCCATCACCAGTACGCAAAAACCAAGCGGTACGATTAGCCTTAGTGCTGGCATATAGCCAAAGACTAGTTGCGTATAATAACGAACTGGATATTTATTATTGGCGACATCGGCAATTAGCATACCGGCGCCATAGAACAACCCTAAAAGCACGGCGGTGGACAACAACAGCCGCCATATATCATTACGAAGCACCTCTTTTATGGTAATGCAGTCGGCCTGGGACGTAGCCGGAAGTTTAAGAAACGGAATCATAATAAATCAGATTTCTTAGATATCATACACGTCCAGCTGAATAGCGGCAATCATTTGTTTGATACGCGCATCATCAGCCATCTCCAGCCAGCCGCGTCCGCCAATTACACATCCTCCAAGGATATTATTTAGCGTACTTCTACTAAGCAAAACTTGTTCAAGATTACGCGAACACCTAAGCAGCGCTTTTTGTAAATTGCTGCAAAACGGCGACTTTAGCAAATACTGTATATATGCCGCAAATTCAGATTTCAATTGACTAGCTATCCGCTTATCTTCTTTAGCTAGCCCCAGGAACATCCGATAGCCTACCGACAACGAAGCTTCTGACCACTGGTCGCCGCGGTCATATACGGTGTAGTTTTCACGAACAGCAACCAGAAAATTAAGCGCTACAGTTTGCATCACAATTGCCGCCAAAGCTTGATCAATGGGAGAATTTATATATTCCTCATCTATTGAATATTCCAGGACGTATTCAGGAAACAGTTTCTTGGATTTTTTACCATATTTTAAGTATGAAACGCAAAAAAACGTATTAACAGAGCTTTTATCATAAGACTTGCGATACGTCATCTCGCTTTGCTGACGCCAATCAGAGGATTGCATCCTGCTTAAATTAGACATTAGCTCATCTTGTTTCAGCTCCAGCACTGCCCGATTCATTTCTATGCCGCATTCGCTAACTGCCCGCCGTACAGCCTTTTCTGGAATAGTATGTTTGTCAAACGCCTGCAAGGCTTCGTTATAGACATTCGGCGCTGCCGGATTATGCAGCTCGGCGTCCATATAGCAAGTGTCGCCATATGTTTTTGCCGTCAAAATAATATCGCTTGAGATAAAAAATCCTCTGTCTTGAAGATATTTCAAAATGTATCGGGCAAGCAAATGCTCATAGACGTGAGCTAGCAAGCCGTTATCTTTTGATATTTTGTATAGCGATGAGTAGTGCATTCTTACAACTTATTTTTATTTTACCGCACATTCGCTGCGTCAACAACCATAGGTTATTGATCAATCTCCAAAGTCTGCCTATACTTAGATATACCAATGACAATTACATCGTCTCATCTCATCCTTATCCCGGGCTTAGGCGATCGGAAATGGCTGTACCGTTTGGTTTGTCCCATGTGGCGGCTGTGTGGATTTCGGACACATGTTTTTGCGTTTGGCTGGGAGGATACGGCGAGCAATTACCACGAAAAACAAACTTGCTTAAATGATTACGTTCGTAGTTTGGACGGTGATGTTTATCTCATTGGCGCCAGTGCGGGCGGGATGGCGGCGCTGCACGCTTTGGCGGCGGATAATGGCAAAATCAAGGGCGTCGCGACAATTGCCACGCCGTATATTTATCAACAGAAGTTGCAAAACAAGTTTCTTGAACAGGCGATTGCCGAACTAGCTACCGAGCTGCCTCAAATCCAATCAAAATCCACACGCATTACGTCATTCTACGGCGTATACGACCAAGTCGTATCACCAAATGATAGCCACTTTGATAATATCCATTCTGTAAAACGACTAATTGGCGGTAGAATCGCGAACATTACTCATGAACAACTGCCTACTATCGGGCATGGCTTGACGATTGCGGCAGGATTGACGATATTTGGTGGCAGGATACGGAAAAGCTTTAGATGACAGATCGCCCTTGTGTGTTATTCTGGTTTATCAATTCAGCATAAAAACAGCAGCGCCCGAGGAGGAAGGCGCTGCTTTATGACTATTCGCCGCCAGCTAATTAGTCTGCGGCGCGGTGTTAGTGGCTGGCGGCTGTGCTGAGTCGGTTTGACTCGACGGAGCAGTTTGGTTGTTTCGGTTGGCACTATTATTGTTCTGTGTTGATGGCGTTTGTGAGTTTTGACCAGTCTGATTTTGGTTAGCACCTGGCGCACCGCCCATTTGTCTACCCGGCCCGCCTGGCTGACCATTCTGGGTTCGACTCATGACCGGCGGACCGCCAGCCTGACTGTTCACGACGCTATTTTGCGAGCCGCCGACTTGCATGCCGACGACAAAGCTGAGCGCGCAGACCACTACGCCACTGACCGCTATACCGGTAATTACCCCGGCGCTTAACCCACTTTTGCCAGAGTTTGTGCCGTTTGGACGCGGTGCGGGCGGCTGATCGTAAACCGCTTCTGGCGTGGTGAGCTGTGCTTGCTTAGTTTGTGAAATTGCCATAATTTCTCCTTTCGTTACGTTACTCTCTCGATAATTCGTACAGTGTTACATCGCTGCCTCCATAATTAACGACTGTGCCAGTTTGCTTGACCCACGTCGTGATTTCATTGTTACCGCCGCCTGGCCCGCCGCCACCACGTCCGTGCGAGCTGATGGCGTAATATCTAACTTTGCTGGCCTTCACTAATTGTTTAAATTGCTCCAGCGTCAGTGGCGTATCGCTACCGTTAAATCCACCGACCGCCATCACCGGCTGGCCACTGGTTAGCTGAATCGCCGCTGATTCATTGGCACTGGCCACCGCCACCAACCAGGTTGCGCCGTTTTGATGCTCTACGAGATACTGCACCAACTGGCTGTCCGCCTGCGACGATTCATTATTACTCCCCCGCATCGCTGTGGAACTCGGCCCAGCCGTCGGAATACTACCAGTGTGTGCGACATTGACTGTCGCCAATGTATAAACCGTCGGGGCAAGCGTGCAGGCGGCTAGGGCGGTGATGATTGCCAAGTTTTGCAGCCACCGCCGCGGCGCATAAAGGTTGATTAATAATCCAATCATTCCCGCCAGGCCCAATAGACCCACTATCCACATCAGCCACGTCATCGTACCGGCATAACCGAGGATTATCACCGCTATCGCCGCCGTCACGCCGACCAGTACCGACAGTAGCCACGCATATGGTTTACGCCTGGTATAGGCGCCCCACAGGAACGGTAGACTAATGCCAACGAGGGCCGCCACCGCCGGTGCCATCACCACCACGTAATACGGGTGAATCACGCCGCTGGTCATGCTAAAAATCACGATGTGAATCAGTAGCCACAGCATCCAGAAAATTACTGCCGCTCGCCCACGATTGGTTCGGGGCGTTTTTCGCAAAATCCATAGCATCAATCCACCGCCCGCCAGCGCCAAGACTAGCAACCAAGCAATGTTCGGTCCAAAATCATTGTTAAAGATCCTGAAAATTCCCGTCTGCCCACCAAAGCCAGTGCCGCCCGGCCCATGTCCGCCGCCGGGGCCACCGCCCATTCCACCCGGCATCATACCGGTTCCATCTGCCATAGTCTGCGTGGTACTACCAGCAGTTTGAAGTGTTGTCGTACCGCCTATTCCACCACTCGGTGGCGTACCACCACCCGGGCCACCACCTCCACCACGCCCACCAAGCAGTCGACCAAAGCCGTTATAGCCGAAGATCAAGCTCCAAATGTTGTTATCATTAGTGCTGCCCACCCACGGCCGACTACCAGCTGGCGTCAGCCAAACCAACACACTCCACCACAGCGTCGACATCGTGGTAATCACGCCCGCGAACATTACATGTAAAAACCGCGTTACAATTGGCGGCTTGGCAAACACTAGATAAACTAGCGCCATCGCTGGTAACACCATCAACCCTTGCAGCATCTTGGTGTTAAACGCCAGCCCCGCGAATAGCCCAGCTAATCCCAGCCACAACAGTGGTCGTTTCCCTTCCAGCGAGTGTAAAAACGCGTAGCCACTAGCGGTCAACATCAATGTCAAAATCGCATCGGGGTTATTGAAACCAAACATTAGCGCCGCCACTGGCGTTAGCATCAGTGTCGCTCCAGCAATCACAGCGCTCGCGAAGCCGAACTGCCGTTTTACTGCCCCATACACCAGCCACACCGAACCAACTCCCGCTAGCACACTCGGCAGCAACATCGAGAAGCTTGAAAAACCAAACAGTCGAGCACTCAACCCCATCAGCATTGTCGCCAGCGGTGGCTTATCAACCGACACATAATTGGCCGCGTCCAAACTGCCAAACAGCCACGCCGTCCAATCCTGACTGGCCGCCTGCACCGCAGCCGCATAGTAACTGTTCGCCATGCCGTTATGCAATGCACCAAACAGATACAACGCACCAGTCAGTGCTAACAGCACTGGTAGCGTCCACTTCTCAAACCACGACCGTTTGTCTAATTCCTTGTTGACGCGGTACAGCCCCTTCAGATCATCGATGGCTGTTTTCACAATTTTTACGCGGCTGTCCGTGTCTTCAATCCAGGTGACTGGTTGCTCGTGAATCGGCACGCCCGCCCGCTCGGTTTTGATCAACAATTCGGTGTCAAAAAACCACTCGTTGTCTTTGATTTTCGGCAAGAATTTTGCAGCGACATCCCGGCGGATCGCCTTGAAACCACACTGCGCGTCGCTAAATTTGGTGCGCGACGTCCATTTGATAATGTTGTTATAACAACGCGAGATGAATTCCCGCTTCAGCCCACGCGTCGTTTTGGCGCCCTTGGCCAGTCGAGAGCCGATCGCCACGCCAGCTTCGCCCGCCACCAGCGGCTGAATCATTGGCAGAAAATCATCCAGGCTGGTCGACAGATCAACGTCCATATAGGTCAAAATGTCAGCCAGGCTATTCTGCCACACCCGTTTGAGTGCTCGTCCGCGACCACGCTCCGCTAGGCTAACGACTTGAACCGATTGGTACTTTTCCGCTAAGTTCTTGGCAATTTCCAACGTCTTGTCCTGACTACCGTTGTCCGCAATGGTGATTTGGTAGCGATACGGTAAATGTTTTGCCATATACTCATCAAGTGTCGTGACGCTTTTTTGAAGAATCTTCTCCTCATTTAACACCGGCACGACAATATCAATGAGCGGACGGGCAATCGCCCGAAGTGGCGGCTGACTCTCAGTAGCGGCGAGGTGTCGCGACTGAGCCAGCGGTTGGGTTATGGTTGCTGCTTTCATGCAAACAACTATATACAGCTACTCTGTAAAATTGCTGTAAGAATATTTATGCTTACGGCACAATTAAGTCAAAACATGTACTATCTTCAGCTCTTACCATTAATTTTTGTTTTAATATCAGGGAAAGAGGGAACATAATTTAACAAAATCTTATACACTTCTAACTATCTTAAAGTCCATAATAAGAACAGGTTTAAGCTATATTACCTATAAATGTAATCAATCCAAGCACTAGCCACTTTATCCTGCTCGTCTCTACTACTTGTTAGCATTTTACGACCTCTCAGTCTAGTATTTCTCTTATTGTAGATTGACACGATACTACTCACAAGCTCACCCTGCACAAGGTATATATACTTATCAACAGCGGCAGAATAAAGAAAGTTTATCGCATTCCCGTCGTTCATTAAATGAAAATAATGACCTCGCTTTGAGTAGCGTGTAATATCTTTGGCTATCTTTTCCTTATCTGTACTTGCTAATATAGGGGTTCTTTTACACGACCACTCCTAGCAACACCAGCCCTCTGTTATTATTCTTGATCATGTTTTTGGCAAAATCAATACAATCACATAGTAGGTAAATAGTAAAATACTCGCTTCAAGAAGCATGACTAACCACCAATTGTAATGGTTTTAAGCACCCTACGTTTGCATGGATCTTTGTTCGGAAACATATCGACAATACTCAAGGCGGTAAATTGTACTTTATCACCTTTATTAAGTCGTGCATGCCTCTGGACAGTTGCGTGTGGAAGAAATCCATCGCGAGCAAATTGTGGATCGTTAAGCTTGAGACCGCCCTTTTCAAGTACAGTCAAGATGTCTTGATGGAGCTTAATCAAGCTGCTTGAACGGTTGAGTAATACTACTCGGATCTGCCTATTCTCGCCAAATAACCTATCGTCACCTGCCTCTGATTTGGCGATAGCATGATCTTTCAGGACTTCTTCCAATTGATTAACCATCTCATCGACTGACCAAGTAATAGCAAATGTATCCACGATTGTAGAGTGAAGCGGCCAACTATCAGACGAGTATTCATAACCTTCATAAATATCGTCAAAAAACTGAACAATGGTGTATTTTTGGGTGAATGTTTGCACTAAATCCATATCCTCGTAATCAATTCTTTCTTTATTAAGTATACATTTATATTGATTCACTTATCTAGCGAATAGACATAGTACGTTTCACTTGACAAATAAAGAAAAACAAGTTAATATAAAGATTACAATGTACTTTTTGCTAGACACAAGGAAGAAACAAGCATGACACAAAATTATGAACATAATGGCAGCGAAAATCCAGATACTGCTGCTTGGGCTGAACTTGGCAAAGAGAGCAGACCAGTTCATCTGGATTTATCTACATTAGATTTTTCTAACATACGAGAAACTTACAGTAAGATTCAAGATCCTAGCAAGGCCGTTGAGGTTGAGTTTTCAGATACCACTCAGGAGATAAAGACTATTATTACAGAAGAAGACGGAACAGAGCGAGTCGAAGCAATTAACACAGCAAATCCTGGCGATGCAATTATTACAGGCAATAAAGGTGAACGCTATGTTGTAGGCGCTGAGGATTTTAACAAGCTCTATGAACCGCTTACGGATGAGAATGGCGTGATTAATAACGGAAGATATTTGCCTAAAAATGTAGTGAAGTGCATGAAGAACCCAACTGGACAGGAGATTATTATTGATGCTCCGTGGGGCGGCGAACAGACAGGCGGGGCTGATTGCATGATTGTAGAAAGTCAGATTAACGGAGATAGGTATCTTATTGAGAGAGGCGCGTTCGAAATGACATATAAGAGAAACAAACCCAACCGCTGAAAGCAATGATAAAGAGTAAGCTAACTTACGTGAAACGAGGCTTTTACAAAACGAGAGATACGCAATCTTAATAGACTAAGACACTGTCTGGGATTTCCATAATCTTTAATCCAAATCGACCCTAAAAGGCGTAAAGTCAGTCTTATTGTCATAAGTGTCAATATTTTCAATCTGCTTCATTTTAGCAATTACGCGGTAGGTGATTGGTAAACACACGACTTCCACTCCGGTCTTAAACAACCAGCCGATCAGAATATACACCAGCATGCCTGTACCCTGAAGAATACCGCCGAAAGCCACCAAGGCAAACACTACAGTATCGAAAAATTCACCGACAAACGTCGAGCCGATCAGCCGCAGCCACAACTTCTCACCCTTCGTTTTAACTTTCAACTTCGCCAATACAAACGAGTTTAGAAATGAGCCAGTCAAAAACGCTGTCAAGCTGGCTGCGACGATCCTCGGGAAAAACCCTAGGACCGCTTCGTACGACACCTGAGCGGTATACTCTGGGGCTGGCGGCATATAGCGCACGACTGTAAACGCCGCCACTGCCAGCAGCATAATACCAAACGCCGTCCAAATCGCCCGCCGCGCATATTTATAGCCGTAAATCTCTGTTAAGACGTCGCCCAAAATATAAGCAAGCGGAAACAGCACCGCGCCGCCATCGGTAGTGATCGGACCGAAAGAAATCAGCTTAGTACCCGCCAAATTAGAAATCAGCAGCACCGCCGCGAACACTGCCAGAATAATATCGTAATATTTGAAAGATTTTTGCATAAATTATGTGATTATAGGCTATATAAAACTGTCCGCACGGGACAGTCTTCAGCCAGTTTCTTGGCTCCGGGGGCGGGGTTCGAACCCGCGGCCTATTGGTTAACAGCCAACCGCTCTACCGCTGAGCTACCCCGGAATACGTGTCGTATTATAGCGAGTTTTCAATCAGTTGTAAAGTTACCGGCGGACAATTTCCAGGGCTTTTTTCAAAACCTCCGCTTCCGAGCGCGATTTCTCATCATCCGCTGCTTCCCGCTGTTTAATCTCCTTCGCCAAGTTTTGCCACCAAGCCTCTTTTTCCGCCTGGCATAGCGCCAATGACCGCACCTCGCCGTCGCGCTTATCTAATATCCCGGCCGCCACCAAATTATCGACGTGCTTGGCCACCGTTGAGACCGACTTATACCCCAGCGCCCGCATAATTTCCCGCAGCGTCGGGCTATAGCCATTGCCTTTAATGAACCCATCAATAAAATCCAGCATCAATTTCTGCTTTTTCGTCAGTTGCATATCTAAAGTATACACCATGCGTTATACTTACAATATGGCAAAAAACTTTATGGGCGACGCTCGATTTTGGTTTCTAGCAATAGTTATTTTTGGCGGCGTCTTTGCCCTGCATCCCAGCCTAAGCTTAGCAATCCTTGATTTTCCCTCCCTACGCCTGGGCTTGTATCAAATAGCAGCCGCTGGTCTTCTTATCACGTCTTTACCGCTGTTATTTACAAATCGTCAAAACTTCCTTAAAAATCGTTACCTAAGTGGCGGGTTTTTAGCAATTTTTCTAGCTATGTCCATCGGCGTCTTTTTTGCCGAGGCGCGTCTTCGCACTATACTTTATTCATTGTCGCTCTTATTTTTACTGGCTATCGGTTTGGCAGCCGCTGTAACCTACCGCCAATTATCTAAAAACCAAAAACATAAGTTCATCCGCATTGGCCTATGGAGCGGCCTGGTTTTCGGAATCTTAGCAATTATCCAACTCGTCGTCGCCACCTTTGAGCCAACTGGCCTTGGCACGCTTTGTTCTGGCTGTAAGGCTGACGTTTTTGGTTTTCCGCGCATCAATCTATTCGCTGCCGAACCGCAGTTTTTAGCCAATACCCTGCTACCCGCCTTTTTCTTAGCCCTCTTCCAGCCAAAATCTCGCCTCGCTCAACTCAGCTTATTTTTCACCGCCACAGCCATTGCCTTGACCTTTTCTCGCGGCGGATTCTTAGCAATTTTTCTAGCCATTATAATTTTCATCGCTATAGCCTCAATCAAACACCTCAACATCTCTTTCCTCTATAAAAAACTTCCTCTGATTATTATCGGCACGCTTTTCGGATTTACTTTACTATTTTTATCCGCCAACGTTCGCTATAGCAGTTCGCCGTTTATCGCGCACAACACGCTTGTTAGTATGATTGACCAGCTATCGCTCGGCCGAATCAAAATCCCGCAAAAAACCACCGTGAAAAACCAGCCGGCACCAGCGGCGAAAAGTCCTTCTCCGCATAACACGCCGGATATAAAGTCAGCTTCATCCGGACAAACCTTTCAACCTGCCGGTTTCGTTGAAGCCTCAGCCAACGATCGTCTTAGCGCCAGCGACCTAGCGATTAAATCCTGGCTAAACTCGCCGCGCGCCTTTTTCTTCGGCGTCGGTCTTGGCAATCTCGGCAGCTTCATTCAGAAACATCTCCACGTTAGCGTACCGACCGACCAAACCGTCTACATTTTCTACATTCTACTACTTAGCGGACTGGGTATTGTTGGACTGCTGCCGCTCATCATTACGCCGTTTATTATTCTCTTCTTTGCCATAAAAAATCTCCGCCAAACTAAAGCCCAATTTATTTTATCGTTGACAGTTGCCCTATTTACACACTTTTGGTTTTTCGGCAGTTTCATTAACACAATCCATTGTTTTGCTATAATTGGTATATTTTTGTATAATTACCCCAAAGATTATGCGGAAAAAGTCTGATTTTTACTTCAAAATTGCTTTAGTTGTCCTGGATATTCTGGCTTTAGTGAGTGCCTTTACTATTGCTTATGTGCTGCGAATTTCCTTAGACCCCAGACCGTTTCACATTAGCATTAACGCTCTAGACTTCATTACTTCTATTATCATGACCTTGCCGTTATGGATTATTATGTTTTATTTCTTCGGACTATACGACCGCGAAAGCTACACGCATCCTTTACGCCAATTTGGACGAATTCTTCTGGCGTCAGTTACCGGAATTATGATTATGATTTCAGTAACTTTTTTCACCAATACGCCGCTGTTTCCAGCCAAGCTTGTCGCTGTCTATGCCACAGGAATCGGCTTCATTTTACTGATGATATTTCGGAGTATGGCAAATATTATTCGTTTACGGCTATTAAACCGCGGACTAGGAGCACGTCGAGTCGTAATAGTTGGCAACTGCGACTTAACTCATGTTTTAGCTGATTTTATCGATAACAGTCCACTAACTGGCTTTAAGATTAGCGGAATTGTGGCGCGGGCTGAGTTTATTCCGATTGAACTGAAGAAACTAAGGCGATCATCGCTGGAATCGGCGCTGACTAGAGATAAAATTGACGTTATTATCCAAACCGATTCAAAAAAAGTCGGCGAACATTACCAGCTTGCTCAAAAACACTACCTTGATTTTTACCAATCGCCGGAACTCGACGGAATTATGACCGCCAAACACACTATTGACATCATCGATTCCGTGCCGCTAATTCACGCTCATCCGACGCCGCTGATGGGTTATGGCCAGATTGTGAAACGAATTATGGATATTATCGGCGGAACAATTGGTATTATTTTAGCCTCTCCGATAATGATTTTAGTGGCAATTGCCGTGAAAATTAGCGATCCAGCCGGCCCAATCCTGATGCATGGCAAACAACAAAAACGCCTCACTCGCTATAACCGACCGTTCAAAGTTTACAAATTCCGCTCGCATTATGCCAAATTTGACGGTAAAACTGACGAAGAAGTATTCCAAATGGTCGGCAAGCCTGAGCTGATTGAAGAATATCGTAAAAACGGCGATAAACTTGATCAAGATTTTCGCGTTACACCGGTCGGCCGATTTATTCGCCGGTTTAGCCTGGATGAATTACCGCAGTTGTTTAATGTCCTAAAGGGTGACATTAGCCTAGTTGGACCGCGTGCTTTGGTGCCGCATGAACTCAGCGCATACGATAAAAAACATGTTTTACTGGCGGTAAAATCCGGGTTGACTGGGCTGGCGGTAGTCTCTGGCAGGCGCAGTATTAGCTTTGAGGAACGGCGGCGAATTGATCTTTATTACGTGCAGAACTGGAGCTTATGGCTGGATATTACTATTTTATTAAAAACCTGCTTGGTTATTTTCCAAAAGGATAATTGATGAGCAAGCCGAAAATTGCCGTAGTTCATGACTGGTTGTATGGTGGCGGCGCGGAAAAAGTCGTCTTAGAAATCCACAAATTATACCCAGAGGCGCCAATTTATACTTCATTTTGTAGCGATGAATGGCGAAAAAAGTTAGACCATAAAGTCATCACTGGCTATTTGCAGCGTTGGCCATTTGCCAAACTACGGCGTTTTCTGCCGCCACTCAGACAGTGGTGGTTCGCGCGCCTCGACCTTAGTCAATATGACATTATCCTTTCTAGCTCGGGCAATGGCGAGGCTAAATTTGTCCGCAAATCCCGCCCCGAACAACTGCATATTTGCTACTGCCACACGCCAACGCACTTTTATTGGCGGCACTATGATGAATATATTAAGCGCCCCAGTTTTCGTCCGCGCTGGTTAGCCAGATTAGGCTTAAAAACTTTGGTTCGTCCGTTGAAAAAACGCGATTTTGCTGCCGCCCAGCAGGTTGATGTTTTCATTGCCAACTCCACTGGCATCCAAGCTGATATCGCAGAATTTTACCAGAAAAAAAGCACCGTTATTTTTCCGCCAATCGACTTATCAAATTTCTCGCCGCTCGCTAAAAATCGTCAGCAAACAGTCATCCCTAAAAAGCCGCGTTGCCTGATTTGGGGACGAATTGTGCCGATGAAGCGACTTGATGTAGCTATCGACGCCTGCCAAAAACTTGGTTGGCAGCTGGATATTATGGGTAAAGGCCCCGATATGGATCGTCTAAAAAAACTGGCCGGCCCACATACAAATTTCTTAGGATTTGTTGATGATACAACGCGAGAAAAATATATTAAAAAAGCCGATTTATTTATTTTTTGCTCGCATGAAGACTTTGGCATCGCGCCAGTTGAGGCTTTAGCGGCAGGAATTCCGGTAGTCGCTTACCAAGCGGGAGGAGCGCTTGATTATATTAAGCCAGAAAAAAACGGCTGGTTTTTCTCAGAGCAAACGGCCGAGCAATTGATAAAAACTTTGAAAGAATTACCAGACAAAAAAGTTTCGCCAGCAAAAATTTCTGCTACTGCTAACAAATTTTCAGCCGCCATTTTCCGCAAATCAATGAAAAATATAGTTGAAAAATCATGGAAGGAGTATTCTCATGAAAATCGCCATTGATGCTCGCACATTACGAACAAGTACTGGACGCTACGTCGAGCGCCTGATCCATTATTTACAAAAGATTGACAAGAAAAACGATTATATTATTCTACTAAAGCCAAAAGATTTTGACAGCTGGCAGCCAACTAATCCGCGTTTCCAAAAAATTGCCTGCCCCTATAAAGAATATACTTTTGCTGAACAAATTGATTTTAAAAAGCAGCTGGAGGAACTAAAGCCAGACTTGGTGCACTTTGCGATGGTTCAGCAACCAGTTTGGTATCATGCTAGCCCAGTTGTCACCACTATGCAAGATCTAACCACTGTTCGGTTTAGAAATCCTGATAAAAACCCCGTTATTTTCTGGATAAAGCAACAGATTTACAAATGGGTTAATAAAAAAGTCGCTCGAAAATCCGCTCATATAATTACTATTTCTGATTTCGTGAAAAATGATTTGGTTGGATTTACCGGGATTAGTCCAGATAAAATTACAGTAACACTGGAGTCGGCTGACGAACTACCAAAGGGTAACGAGCCTGTTAAAGACCTGACTGGCAAGAAGTTTATTATGTATATCGGTCGGCCAACTCCGCATAAAAACCTACGGCGACTGATTGACGCTTTTGCATTATTGCAAAAAAAATATCCAGAGTTGACGTTAGCCTTAGCTGGTAAGAAAGACAGTAATTACACTCGCCACGAAGCCTATGTCAATGAGTATGGAATTAAAAATGTCGTATTCACTGGCTTTATATCAGATGAGCAACTGCGCTGGATGTATGAAAATACGGCTGTTTATTGCTTCCCCTCACTTAGCGAAGGCTTTGGCCTGCCAGGTCTTGAAGCAATGCTACACGGCGCACCCGTAGCTTCAAGTACCGCTACGTGCCTGCCAGAAACTCACGGCGATGCCGCTCACTATTTTGACCCATATGACGTCGAGGATATAGCACGGGTAATTGATGAAATTCTGTCTGACGAAAAGTTACGTCGAGAATTGATTAAAAAAGGCAAAAAGCACGTCAAAACTTTTTCCTGGCAGCGAATGGCCGAGCAGACGCTGGCGGTTTACGAACAATACGGCAGCCAGAATGAAAATTAGATTTCTTGACCAGTAGCCTGATTAATTCGTGTAGACGAGTCAACTTTATTTGCACCACCGACACCATAGACCATTTCTATGTTGTATTTTTCGCAAACATCACGCTCCGGAACAACTTCTGGTGCTGATCGATCACCACCATTAGCAAACACTAATTTACAACCCGGATACTGTCGCGCAATCATTTCTAAGGTTTCTGTAACTGGTGGTTCTTCATCAATTGATAACATTACTTGATCAACTCCTTTTAATGCACGCATTAGTCGCAATCGATTCTCCTCGTTAAGAATGATTTTTCCTTTTTTAAGCAATTGCTGTTTATCGTTATTAACAACCACAATCAAATAATCACCCATTTTTGCGGCCGCTTCAATCATATCTAAATGTCCACCGTGCAATGGATTAAAATAACCGCTAACAATTACAACCTTCATGTATCCTCCTCTGTAACTTCTCTATTATACCTGATATACTATACTTATGACAAAGATACTAGTCACGGGAGGTGCGGGATTCATTGGCTCGAATTTTGTGCATTACACCGTCAAACACAAGCCAGAATACGACATCACTGTTATCGACAAGTTCACCTATGCGGGTAATCGCGCCAATTTACAGCCAGTAGCTGACCAGATCAATTTTGTGGAAGGCGACATTTGCGATGCCGAGTTGATGGATAAATTAGTCGCTGAAACTGACATTGTAGTGCATTTTGCCGCCGAAAGTCACAACGACAATTCTCTGCGCAATCCATGGCCATTTGTCGAGACCAATATCATCGGCACCTACACCATTCTTGAGGCTATCCGCAAGCACGGCAAGCGTTTGCATCACATCTCGACCGACGAAGTGTTTGGCGATCTGGAGCTCGACGATCCAAACCGCTTCACCGAAGATACCCCGTACAATCCATCCAGCCCCTACTCCAGTACCAAGGCTTCCAGCGACATGTTAGTACGCGCCTGGATTCGCAGCTTCGGCATCAAAGCCACCATCTCCAATTGTTCAAACAACTACGGCCCATACCAGCACATCGAAAAGTTTATTCCACGCCAGATCACTAATATTTTAAGCGATATTAAACCCAAACTGTACGGCACGGGTGAGCAAGTCCGCGACTGGATTCACGTCGATGACCACAACGCTGCCGTTCACCTCATCTTGGAAAAAGGCGAACTGGGTGAAACGTACATCATCGGCGCCGACAACGACCACGTCAACAACAAGATGGTGATTGAACTAATTTGCGAGCTAATGGGTAAAGGCAAAGATTGGTACGAGCACGTCAATGACCGCCCTGGTCACGACATGCGCTATGCCATGGACTCCAGCAAATTGCGCCGCGAACTGGGTTGGCAGCCTGAGTACACCGACAATCAAACTGGTATGCGTGACGGTTTACTACAAACCATTGAATGGTACCGCGAGCACGAAGATTGGTGGAAGACTCAAAAAGAAGCAGTTGAGGCAGCCTACGCCAAGCAGGGACAGTAGTCATGACAGATGTGCCGTCAAAAACGAAAGTCAGCAGTAAAATCGTCTACCAAAATCCTTGGATCACCATTCATGAAGATCGGACCATTAGCCAAGACGGAAATACCGGAATTTATGGTTACATGGAGTCGCGAGACTCATGCATGATTGTAGTGGTGGATGATCAGGAGCGCCTCTATTTAGTGCGTGGTTTTCGCTACCCCTCACAAAGCTTTGGTTGGGAGTTGCCCGGCGGCGGGGGCGACAATGAAGATCTACTAGAGGCTTCAAAACGCGAACTTGAGGAAGAAACCGGCATCATCGCTCAATCTTGGCAAAAACTAGGCGAAGCATACGTCTGCAATGGCCTAATGACGGAAAAAATGGCTATTTGCCTGGCCCGAGAACTAAGCTTCACTGGCCAGCGCGAACAAAGCGATGAACTGTTTAGTGATATGCGATTTTTCACGCTTGATGAGATTGATGACTTGATTCGAAATGGCGAGATTAATGACTGTCAGACACTGGCTGGCTTACAATATTATTATCTATGGCAAAAGGAGAACACATGAATTTTGACCCGTCAAATTACAACGAACTCACCGTCACCGAATCGCCAATCCCCGGGCTGTTTGTAGTAAAACTGCCCGTCCACGGCGACAACCGCGGCTGGTTCAAGGAAAATTACCAAAAGGAAAAAATG
>ERZ773022.1309-NODE-1309-length-16947-cov-6.743962_pt1 | contig 16947 bp, 7 predicted proteins | sample MGYA00580839_ERZ773022 | MGnify/ENA primary metagenome ERZ773022 (study PRJEB29015, sample SAMEA2738020) | human oral metagenome | biome: human oral; feature: human-associated habitat; material: dental | place: China | collected 2044 ... | reverse complement strand
TTATATATGTGTGGGTGTGGAGACAGTTCGGTCGGTTTCGCAGCCGTTTTTGCCGGAGAATGACGAGCCGTACGGCATCTTCGATCGCGAATGGGGTACATTCCGGAGAGTGGACCAATGGCGGATTAGACGGATTAGACGGGTTATATGGAGGATCGATGGAGGTGCGATCATGAAGAGGCGATGTCTTTTTCTTGCAGCGGTGTTGTCGGTGTTCTGGGGGGGACGGATGGTTTTCGCGGAAATGCAGGTTCGTCTTTTCTCCCCGCCTGAAGCCTATGTCGGCGTACCTTGCCGTTATACGGTCGCGACGGTCGAGGCGATGAAGGGCGCGACTTTGCTTACGGTCGAGGACGCCTCTGGCCGGGTCCTCCATGAGAACCTGCCCTTGTCGGTCGAAGGCGGAATCTATGCGGCGACGCGTCGGCCCCTGTTCCTTCCGGCTGAGGGCGGCTACCGCTTTCGGGCGGCCCTGACCGACCACTCCGGGGCAACCTCCTTCTTTTCCTTTCCCGTCCGTTGCCGTCCGGCGCCGAAACCTCTGAGGGACTTCCGAGTCTCCAAGGCCCCCTATTATGTGGGGCAGAGCTTCGAAGTTGCGGCGCTCTTCGCATCCCTGCCCGGCAGCGTGGATATCGGCATCCTGAAGGACGGCGATTACCAGGGTGCCGATGTCGTTCTGAACAGCGGCGATCTGGAGGCAATCGGGTATCCGACGCCCCGTGCGTCCGGGGTTCACGAGGTCGTCCTGACCTTCGTCGATCCCTCCACGCGGAAGGTCTGCAGAGAGTCCATCCCCGTTTATGTCGATACCTACGATCGCGGCGGTGGGAAGGCCGCAGTCGAAAAGGGTGGCGGAGGCTGTCGCTCCTTTCCATTTTTCATTTCGTCGTTTTTTCTCGTGCTGTTCTTCTTTGGCGTTAAAAGGGAGGTTAAAAGAGGCAGGGGACGTACAGTCTGCCTTCTTCTGTTGGCGGTGCCGCTGGCCCTGGCGGCGTTTCCCGCCGGAGCTGCGACCTACCGGGTGACCGACCCGGGGGACGACATGAACGATCCGCCCGCCGGAAGCCTTCGGTCTATCTTATGGACGATCCGGCTGCTGGGGACGGAGGGGGATGTCATCCAATTTGCGCCGTCGGTCCATGAGATCGACCTGTGCGGCGTGCTTGACGCGAGTTCGATAAGAGGGCTGAAAATCGATGCCAGCACGGGCCGTGAGGGAAAGCGTCTGGTTCTTGGCCTTCGCGACGGGGGCTACCGTCATCTGCACGCCGCTGGGGATTTCCTCGCCAACGGGCTTGTACTGAAGGGGTTCGGCAGGGGGGACCCTCGGAATACGGGGGAGTGCAATGGGGGCCTGCTCTGCAACTGCAGCGGTTTCGTCCTCGAGGACTGTTCCTTTGTCGACATCGCCGGAGGGGAGGCCGCCGTGGTCGTCAGCTTCGACGTTCACTACGGCCGCGACTCGCGGATGGAACGTTGCCTGTTTCGGGGGAACAAATCCCGAAGCGGTCCCGGTGCATTGCTGGCGGATGGCGTCAACCTGACGCTGTTGCGAACGTTCGTGGGCTGGAACCGCGCGGACCGTGGGGGTGCAGCGGCCGTCTTTGGTCCCTCGCCGTGGCCCTCGGTACACAACACGATTGTCGGCAATCGGCTTGGCAATGTCGTCGTCTCTCCGGATTTCACAATATGTCGGCCGGCGGCGGGGCATGCTGCCGTAGAAGAGGTTCCCTTTGCCGCGCATCATGCATTTTCCCCCTCGATAAGGAAGTGGGGTCCCGAGGTTTGCCTTGTGCTGAAGGATTGTCTTCTCGTCGACAACGAGACGGAATCGGCCGGCGGCGCGGTGGAGGCTCAGGCCCTGACGCTGTGCAACAGTACGTTGTTCGGCAACGTCGCGAGGCGGAGCGATTCCGCCGTTTCTGGGGTGCAGCCGCTCTTTTATGCCTCATTGCTGGCGGATGGGCTCGAGGACGGCGCAGACGGCGTTGCCCTGGATGAAAACCGCAATCTGGTTGAAGCGCCGTCCGTCGACATGTCGGACGGCACGGTCGGAGAGGTTTTCGAGTTGTGGCCCCCGGAGGCCGAGGATCGCGGGGGCTACGCGCCCACAATTCCGATACGATACGCCGGTCCTGCCGAGGGGAGGGTTTCCGCCGACCTGCCGGCTATCCTGACGGATTACCCCTGGAATTTCCGGGCCGATGCACGCGGCGTTCCCCGTGATTATTCGAAAGGGGCCTCCGTCGGCGCCTGGGGGTTTGGGCAGGTCTCACTTCTTCCGGGAAATATCCGGAATTCCACGACGATCGCGTTCCGCCCAAAAGAAACGGGCTCGATCAAGGTGAAACTGGTGGAGAAGATCGAGACCGGATCGGACAGGGTGACGAACTGCCTGAAGGACGTGAAAATCCGTTTCGAGCTGATGCAGGGCAACAATCTTGGACGGCTGCCCCAGGTGAGGGCAACGGAGGACAACGGACGCACGTTTGTGGTGGTCGATACGCTGGAGGGAGGCGACGGGACGGTCCGGGCCTCGGTTGCGAACAGGCCGTCGCAGTATCTGGACCTGTCGATCCGCCTGAGGCGCCCCGGGCAAGGGGAACCCACACCCCAGGACGGCGAGGACGACCTGTATGTCGTTGCACTGAGTCCCAACCGGACGAAGAACAACGTGGAAAACACATACGTCGCAACATACTCTCGGTCCTGTGCCTACAGCACCGTGTCGATCCGCCGCAAGGGACGTCCCGAGGAGGTCGAGAAAGAACTTCCCATCGCGATATCGGACTCCGTCCGGGGAACGATAAGCAAAAGACTGACCTTCGCGGAGAAGGGCAGCTATATTTTCGGCTTCAGGATGACGGACCCTGCCGGAAGGAGCTACGAGGACTCGAAGGAGGTCCGGGTATCGGACGCGTCCTTGAAGGTGTTCCGCCTGTCCGACCCTCCATATTATCAGGATAAGACATTGTCTATGATTGCTGTATTCACGAAGGTTCCCAGGGCCGTCGACATGACGCTGACGGATGAGGACGGCAGGGAGTTCAAGCCGGACATCCGCTACTCGGACGATCGGCTGGAGTGGGAGGGCCTTGCCGTGCTGAGGAAGCCTGGATACTACGCGGCCCGTCTGGACTACACGGACGGCGAGGAGGGGACGGCCCGCAGCGAGCGCTACACCATCCGGGTGGCGGAGTACTATGGCGATGGGAGCGATACGACGGCCATGGAGCACGGCAGCGGATGCAATGCCCTGTACGGCGCCGCTGTTCTGTTTCTCCTTGTGTGCCTCTTGCTGTTTGGCCGGTCCGGAGGAGCGGGAGGCCGCTTCTGGTGGGGAAGGGAAAGATGATGACGGTGTTGAGGAGGAGAGCGGTTGTATTTCTGTTCGCCGCGCTGATGGCGTGGCCCGTGACGTACCTGATCTTTCGTGACTGGGGCAACTGGGAGTTCGTCCGGGTTCCGGGGCGGGAGTACTGGATCGACCACGCGGCCGACGGCTTTGCCGGGGGCTCCGGCGGTTGGGGCGACCCCTACGTGATCGAGACGGCGGAGCAGCTGGCCCTGGTGGCGAAACGGGTCAATGAAGGGGGGGCGAAGAGGGCCCATTTCCATATCTCGAGTGACATCGACCTGTCGGGCCGGGACTGGGTGCCGATAGGGACGAGGGAAAACCCCTTCACGGGACATCTGGAGAGCACCGGAGCCGTCGTCTCCAACCTGACGATCCGTGGGGACCGCGACGGGCAGGGGCTCGTCGGGGTGATGGAACAGGGGCGTTTGTCAAGCGTCACGCTGGAGAGCGTGGACGTCGAGGGGCGGGACCGCGTCGGTGGACTCGTTGGCGACGGAGATTACACGCACATAGAAAACTGCGGCGTATCGGGCTCGGTGCGGGGAAGGGACCGCGTGGGTGGCCTGGCCGGTTATCTCGATTGGAATTTTTGCAAGTTCAACCTCTACCGCGGCGAGGTCACGGGCAGGGAGGAGGTCGGCGGTCTGGTCGGCCGGTGGGCGAAGGAATCCAGAAAGTGGAGCGGCTGCGAGGGGGGAATGGCCAGCGCCAGCTCCTGTGCGAGCATTTGGAACACGGCTTTGGTAGGATTCTCCGGAGTTGTGGGCCGTGTGTCCGGAGAGCGTTGGGTCGGCGGAATTGTCGGCAGACTCATGTGTATAGGAATACGGGAGAAATTCTTTTATGGTGAGGTAAAAGGAAAAAGCCATTTTGGGCTCATTTTGGGGGAGGCTCCTTTTGCCGATTACCCAACGGTCACTTTTTATTCCGGCCTTGTATGGCACATGCAGGGAATGGGAGTGACATTTTTCCTGAAGAATGGCGAATTGTTTGCCGAACTTGGAGGAGGGGCAGGTGTTGTGTCTGTGGTTGGAACGGAGGGGGCGACGCTCCTGCAGGCAGCCGTTGAGGGCAGGATATTAGAAGACCTTTCCGTGTTCGGGAATCGAGTCCGCTATCTGGAAGTGAAGCGAACTGCAGAGTGGCCCGAATCGGCTGCGGTTTCTCTGGGGGAGGAGGGCTACCAGCCTGCCGTCAGATTTTTGGGGAACATGTTTTTTAACGTCGAGGGGAGCACGGTGAAAACGAGTCTCGACGATGAGCATTATGGTTTCTATGCCCCCCGTGGCCTGTACTGCATCCCCTGCGTCAAGTTCCTCGATGACGATACCCTGGATGTGACTTGGGTTCTGATCCGCGTGGTGTAGTCGTGTGGCACGTTATGGAGGTGAATACGATGAGAAGGGCTTTTGGGTTCTGTGCACTGTTGGGGCTGGCGCTCTGCGCCACGCCGGCAGGCGCGGCGATCGAGGAGTACGACACGGTCAGCCCCATCAACATGACGATAGACAGCTTCGAGTACATGAACACCGCCTCCCGGGACGCCTTTACCGAGGCGATGCGGCACTGGTCCGTGGCGGTGTACGAGATGACGAACGGCCGGCACCGCCTGGGCCGCGTGAAGATCGTGCAGGGCAAGGGGAACAGGGAGTTCGCTCATGTCAGGTGGCTGGAGAATTACCATGAAAATGGAAAAACCCATGCCGAGACGGAGGCCGGGGCCTACGTCCCCTACCGGCAGGAGGCTGTCAGCCCCAAACATGCCATCAAGATGAGCAGCGAGTTTCTCGGGGGACGCGATAACTTCTCGTCCGATCAAGGGCCGATCGACACGGGGTACACGCTGGCCCACGAGTGCGGCCATTACGTCTACGGACTGTTCGACGAGTATAAGGGGGATAAGCTTAAGTGGTGGTGGGAAAGGGGCTGGCGTGAGTTACAAGGGTGGATGAATCCGAATCTCCCCAGAACGGAAGATCACTTGGTGTGGATAGGTGGAGATTGTGCACATTCTATCATGAGGGATCAAATAAGTGGATTTACTCTAGATAAGAAATTTTTCCCTTATGAAAGAGCGATGGCGCTGAACTTCTCTACGGACGAACACTACGGCTTCGACGGTACAAAGTGCCCGGAGGAATATCAGACGGCCCAGCGAAGGCTTTATCCCAGGACCGTCTCGTGCTGGAGCACGCTGGTGAGCAAGGAGCTGCCTGCTTGGGCCCTTTTGCGCTCCTACAAGCGCCGCTTCTACAGGGATCTCGTCTCTGCGAAGCCCGCAACCAGTTTCGACATCACCCACAGGAACGGCTTCCCTGGGCTCGGCTCGACGGAGGCGGAGTTCCGGGAGAAAAGTCCCGCGATCGACGACCTGAAGATCGAGTGGGGCACCACGGACAACCAGCGCGCCCGGATGATTTTGGTCGAAAACTCGGGAAACCTCCTGGAATCTCTGTCGGACTTGGACTGGCCTTACTCTCCCATGATGTGCAACTTGGTGGACATGTTGCTGACGGCTATCCCGGCCGGGGCGGATGTCGGCATCCGCGCAAGAAGCGGCAGCATCGTGGGCGCGGCGCCGGGCAGCGATCCTGCCGTAAAGGGCGCGAACATCACGCTCGAAAGCACGGGGGCAATCGACCTTCCCATCGTGGCGTCGGGGCGCGTGGACGTGTCGGCAGGCGGGAACATCAAGCTGACGCAGCAGCAGACGGGCGGCGATTTGAAGGTTGGCAGGATTCAAAGCGCGAACGGTGACGTAGATTTGACGGCAGAGGGTGGCTCCATCGTCGATGCCATGCCCGAGGAGAGCAGACTCTCCGATGCAGCGGAGCGTATGGAACGCTGGCGTGAACTGGGGCTGACGCATGCGGGCGATGGCGCCAATGAGAGTGCACAGTCGGCCGCCGCAGCCAAGGCGGAACGCCTCAAGGGGCTGGAAGTGCTAGGCAAGGCGGCGGCACGCGGGATGAGCGCGCCGGATGCAAGCGACGCAGATGTGGAGAAGCTCTATGCGGACTATCAGGCACTCTCCGAGGCGTACCGCAATGATGCGGCGATTCAGGCGGCGCGCAAAGCGTATGCGGACGAACTCAAAGCATCACATGAAGCGGGCTGGTCGGCAGAGGATGCCTATGCGCGTACCATCGGCATGGCGGAGCAGGCATTTTTCACGCAGAAGGGCATTGTCAAGACGGATGCACACGCACAGACCGAGGTGGACAAGGCACGCACCTTTATCCGCGACTACAAGACGCTCGCGCAGAGCGACAGCTACGGCTGGAGCGCGAACGGTCTGCGCTATGCCATTCAGAAGAGCGTGATCAATGCGACGCCGGGACAGGTCGCGGAGGTCAAGACACCGAACATCATCGGGCGCAATATCACGCTTACAGCGGGAAGAAACAAGGGCATCGGTGAGGACGGCAGCAAGATCCGCATTGCAAACGCCGATCTCCTCAAGGAGCAGAATCTCATAACACTCTCGAACGCTCGCGCGGGAGAGATGCGCTGGACGGCGGACGGCGTGGAAGTCACGCATACGCGTCCCGTCAAGGTGAAGGTGCGCGGGGAAGGCAAAGTAAATCTGACGGGCGATCAGCGTGTCTATGTCGTCAGCAAGGACAGTGCGCTGAACCTCGGCAGTGTCTCCTCCAAGGGGACTGTCTACCTGCAAGGCGCACGGGGCATCTACGGCGGCGACACGGCAATCACGGCGGCGCGCCTTTCCCTGTACGGCGGCAACGGCGGCATCGGCACGGCAGACAAGCATCTGCGCATCAATGCGACCGGTGCGCTCGACGCGAATGCGACGGGCGGCATCTATATCAAACAGAACGATAGTGACCCGCTGACCATTCAGGCGGTCGGCAGCAGCGGCGATGTCGTTCTGACTGCCGCCAAGGGGATGCGCATGACCACGGAGGAAGGAAAAACCGGCGGACATATCAAGGGAGCGCGTGTCACGCTGAAATCGGACGCGGGCGACCTCGGTGCGGCGGCAGACGGCATCCGTATCGCGGCGAACAGCCTTCTCTTTGCGGATGCAGGGACGCATGATGTAAATATTGTGAGCGATGATAACGGAACGCTTCTTCTGGGCGGGCTGAAAGGAAAGAACGTCTCGGTGCGTGCCGTGAAGGGCGTGGAGATGAAGGAGGATGAGGATAAAGCTGCGAAGATTGAGGCGGAAGAAAATGCGGACATCGCATCGGGTGAGGGCTCCATTGCACTCGCGCAGGGTGCAGTTGCGGCAAAGAAGGTCAGCCTTTCCGCCAAGAATGGCATCACGCAGAGTAAAAACGGCAGCATCAAGACCAATGTGCTGGGCGTGAAGTCGGACGGCGCCGTTCGTCTTCTCGGCACACAGAACGCATTCCCTGCTCTTACGATGGCGGGAATGAATGGTGCACGGGTCGGCGGCAGCGTCCATATTGTGAATATGGGCGGCATGACCGTATCGCCTCTCGACGTGGCAGGTGATCTTACAATCGCGCAGAAGGGCGCACTGACAATGGGCGGCGATGTACGCGCAGACGGCACGCTGACCATTGAGACGGATGAGCAGCTTGCGGCGCAGAACATCACGGCGGGGCGTGCGGCGACGCTGAACGCCGGAACTGCGCTGACCGCGCACAATATTACGGCGGGCGGCAATGCCACGCTGAACGCAGGTACGGATCTCACGGCGAACGATGTGACGGCGGTCGGCAGTCTGAATGCCAAGGCAAAGAACATCACGGCGAATAACGTGAACGTAACCGACAATACGAATATCACAGCGGGTGCAGATTTCAAGGTGCATGATGTGAACGTCGGCGGCGAATTGAATGCCAAGGGGCAGACTATCACAGCTGAGAACATCAAGAGCACAGGCAAGACCGCACTCACCGCAACCACGGACAGCATCACGGCGAAGAATCTTAGAGCTGGTGGCACACTCGACGCTGTGGCAAAGACGAATCTGACGGTCGATACTGTTACGGGCAAGAGCAAGATTGCGCTCACGGCGCAGACGGGGAATCTCAAGGCAACCGGTGCGGTTCATACCGACACGGATGCCGTACTGACGGCGGGCAAGAATGTCACACTGGGAGGAGCATTCTCTGCGAAGCAGCACGTAAGCCTTACGGCGGGACAGAATGCAACGCTGAACGATAAGACCGATGTGGGCGAGACACTGACGGCAAATGTCGGCAGGGATTTCGTTACGAATGGCGCTGTCACCACGGGACAGAATTTTGTCGTGACCGTTGGCAACAATCTCACAACGAACGAGACTGTTACCGCAGGGCGTGACTTCACTGCGAATGTCGGCAATAACGTCACCACGAACAATATTGTCACCACAGGCGGCAACCTTGCCATGAAGGGTACGAACGACCTCACGGCGCATGCGGCAGTGCTCTCGCACGGCGGAGCGACGCTTGACGCGCAGAACGTCAAACTCAACGCCGACCTCACAGCAGATAAGAACCTGACGATAACGGCAACGAAGAACATCTTTACAAAGGCGGGGACAAACCTTTATACGAAGTCGGACGGCAGACTGAAAGCGCATGACGCAAACCTTGACGGCGATGTGCGTGCGGACGGTACGTTGACGATTGAGACCAATGACAAGCTGACCGCAAAGAACATCACGGCAGGAAGTGCGGCGGCGCTGAACGCCGGAACAGCGCTAACGGCGCAAAATATCACGGCGGGCGGCGGTCTGAACGCCAAGGCGAAGAACATCACGGTAAGCAACGCTGGTGCGGGCGGCAATGCCGTACTGAACGCCGAAACTGCGCTGATGGCGCAGAACGTCACAGCGGGCGGTAATGCCGCGCTGAAGGCGGGCGCAGAACTCTCCGCAAAGAATGTGAACGTCGGCGGAAATGCTGACATCACAGCGGGGACGAATCTCACTGCGCATGACGTGAGCGTCGGCGGCGATCTGAACGCGAAGGCAAAGAACATCACGGTAAGCAATGTCACGGGCAAAGGAAATGCAGATCTCACGGCAGAGCAGAACGCGACACTCGGCGGCAAGGTCGACGTTGGCGAGACACTTACGGCGCATGTCGGCAAGGATTTCGTTACAAACGGCGCGGTCATCACGGGCAAGGAACTTATTGCGAACGTCGGCAACGATCTTGCAGTGAACGACCTTGTTTCGACGGGCGGGAGCGCAAGCCTGACCGTGGGACGGAATGCGACGCTTGGCGGCGCTCTGACCACGGGCGGCAATTTCACGGCGAATGTCGCGCATGACCTCATAGTGAATGATGCTGTGACGACAGGCGCTGACTTTGCGGCAATCGTCGGTAACGATGCTGTGACAAACGGCATCGTTACAACGAACGGCGCACTCACGTGGAATATCGGCAGCGACCTCATGGCGAATGCGGCAGTCCTCTCGCACGGCACGACAACGATTGACGCGCAGAACGTCAAACTGAGTGCCGACCTGATGTCGGACAAGAATCTCACGATAACGGCAAAGAACAATATCTTTACAAAGGAGGGAGCGAACCTTTCCACGAAGTCGGACGGCAAATTGAAAGCGCACACTGCCGACCTCGGCGGTGATGTGCACGCAGACGGTATGCTGACCATTGAGACGGATGAGCAGCTTGCGGCAAAGAATATCACGGCGGGCGGTAATGCAATGCTGAACGCAGGTGCGAACCTCACAGCAAATGATGTGACCGTAACTGGAGATACGAGCCTCACAGCGGGGGCAAACCTCACGGCGAACAATGTGACGACGGGCGGCAATCTCACGGCGCAGGGCGGCAGTGATCTAAGTGCGAAGAACATCAATGCACGGGCGAATGCAACCGTTACGGCGGGCGCAAACCTTGCAGCAAACGATCTTGTTGCGGGCGCTGCGGCAGATCTGCACGCCGGGAAGGCGATGGATACGGGGGCGATCTCTGCCGGCACGGTCAAACTCCATGCAGACGATGGTTACGTCCATGCGCACGGTGCGATTACGGCAGTGCATGATGCCGCCGTTTCGACGGGGGCACAGGGGGCAATCACGCTGGAGAAGACCTTGACCGCAGGGAAGAACATCACCCTTGACACAAAGCGGGGCGATATGCTCTTTGGCGGCGATGTCCGCAGCAAGAATGGGACGATCACAGCGACAATCGCCGCGTCCGGAAACATCGGACAGCTTGGCGGCGCAAAAATTTCCGTCGAAGCCGCCGCCAAGGGGTTGGGCAATGTCACGCTCACGAACAAGGGAACAGGCGACATCGACCTCCATCGTGTCTATGCGGATCGCGATATCCGCACCAGTCTCGAACATGGCAATATCCACGTCTATGAAATGAACGGTGCGCTTGTCGCCGTTGTACTCAAAGATCCGGACAAGAAGATGGCGCTTGAGAACATCATCGCGGAGCGCCGCATGATTGTTCAAGGTTCGGATATGAATCTCGACAATATCCGTGTCCGCGAAGGATCGGACGGACTGCTTTCGATTGAGCCGGCAGGTGCGCGGGATGACCGACCCATTGCGAACTTTACGATGGGGAATCTCGATTTGAATGGCGCGACGGGCATCCGATTCGAACGTTTGTGGGCGAACAATGCAAAGCTCAAGATCTCGGGCGGAAGGGTGCGTTTTGACAAACTCTTTATCGAGGGCAAAGCCGATATTGCATACGCCGGACAGGAGACGAGCATCTACGGCACGTCGCCGCAGATCGACGGCAATGTTGTGACCTATTGGAACGATGTCAATCGGAACAATCCGCGCACGAACAAGGAAGGATGGACAGGGATGTACCTCTCCTTCACGGGGGCGAACCGGCAGGAGAGCAACGGCAATCTGCTTTCGCTTTCGAACTATCGCTTCGTTTATCCGCAGCGGGAGAATCTTGTCGATTTTATGGGACACGCGCTTCGGTCTGTGGAGCACGCCGACCTCGGCATGACACACATCTCTGCGACGGATGGAACAGCACTCGCAATGCAGACGCAGGCGGAGCCGGCCGACATGACGACAGAGAATGCAACGGCGGAGGAGCTTACCCTTGCCGAGTGACTCCCAGCACAGAACTGCTGCACATTTCCTACAATGGGATGTGCAGCAGTTCTTTATTTGCAAGAAAAGTTCTTAAGATTTTGAGGCAGGAGAGAGGAAAAGGTGGAAAGCACGGCGAATATCTACCTATGTTGTTTAGTGTTTTGTTATGACCCAATGGGTTCTGCCGCAGGTGGGGCACAGGGGTGTTTATGGGATGCCGAGGGGCTTCCCATGGAGGAGGGGACGTTACATGGCAGTGACAGACAAAGGTTTTGGCGCATACGATGTACGCGGTATCTATCCCGATGAGGTGAACGAGGAACTCGCTTACCGTGTCGGACGCAGTTTCCCCACGCTGTTTGGTGCGAAGAAGGTGGCGATCGGGCACGACATCCGTCTCTCGGGGCCTGCGATCAGCGACGCACTCGCGAAGGGTCTCACGGAAGCCGGCTGTGACGTTGTGGACATCGGTCAGTGCGGCACGGAGATGATCTACTTCGCGACGGCGCATCTGAAGCTCGGCGGCGGCATCATGATTACGGCGAGCCACAATCCGAAGCAGTACAACGGCATGAAGTTCGTGCGCGAGGAGTCGCGTCCGATCTCAAGTGACACGGGGCTGAAGGATATCGCGGCAATGGCGGTCGGCGAGACCTATCCCGCGCCCGCAGCGACGCCCGGAAAGATCGAGAAGGTGGACATTCTCGACGAGTACGTCAAGCACATCCTTGGTTATGTCGATGTGAGCAAGCTGAAGCCGTACAAGATCGTTGTCAACACGGGCAACGGCGCGGCAGGCCCCATCATCAACGCGATGGAGAAGTTCCTCCCGTTCGAGCTGGTCAAGGTCTACAATGAGCCGGACGGCAACTTCCCGAACGGCGTGCCGAACCCGATCCTGCAGGAGAACCGCGAGGCGACGGCGAAGGTCGTACGCGAGTCGGGCGCAGATTTCGGTGTGGCATGGGACGGCGACTTCGACCGCTGTTTCCTCTTCGACGAGAAGGGCGGCTTCATCGAGGGCTACTATATGGTCGGCTTCCTCGCCGAGGCGTTCCTCAAGAAGAACAAGGGCGCAAGCGTTATCTATGACCCGCGCCTTGTCTGGAATACGATCGAGATCGCCGAGAGTCTCGGCGGCAAGCCTGTCATGTGCAAGAGCGGGCACGCGTTCATCAAGGACAAGATGCGCGAGGTCAACGCAATCTACGGCGGCGAGATGAGTGCGCACCATTATTTCCGTGACTTCTCCTACTGCGACAGCGGTCAGATCCCGTGGCTGCTCGTGGCGGAGCTGATGAGTGCGTCGGGCGGCAAGACACTCTCCGAGCTGATGAAGGCGCGTATGGATCGCTTCCCGACCTCGGGTGAGATCAACAGCAAGGTCACGGATGCAAAGGCGGTCATGGATCGTATCGAGGCGAAGTATGGCGCGGACGGCAAGGTGACGAAGGTGGACGGTCTCTCGATCGAGTTCGACAAATGGCGCTTCAACCTCCGCATGTCCAACACGGAGCCGGTCATCCGCCTGAACGTCGAGACGCGTCAGGATGAGGCTCTGCTGAAGGAAAAGACGGACGAACTGCTCGCGGAGATTCGTGCCTAAGCATATTCTAGTACAGGAAGGAGTTTTTTGATGAGTCTTGTACTGAAATCCGGTTTTACGTTTGACTATGACAATCTCTACGGCGAGGGCAAGGTGACGGATGCCGACCTCGCATTCTATGCCGATGATCTCAAGAAGGCGCATGAGGCGATGAAGGTCATGCGTGAAAAGGGATTTATCCGCGCACATCTCTCGAAGGACGGCGAGCCGGAGAAGGTTCTCTTCTCGCAGACACCCTACATCGAGGAAGGACACATCAACTCGCCTTCGTCGATTGCGCGCCTCAAGGAACTCGGCAAGCACGCGCAGGAGCATACGGATGTCCTGATCTCGCTCGGCATCGGCGGCTCGTTTCTTGGGAACAAGGTGCTGTTCGACGTGCACTGCGGCGAGCTGTGGAACTCGCTCTCGAACGAGCAGCGCGATAACTATCCGCGCATCTATTTCAGCGGCAACAACATCGACCCGCGCCGTACGGGCGATATCATCAACCACTTGAAAGATGTCGCCGCGATCAAGAAAAAGAATGGGGCGGGACCGCTGCGCATCATGCTCCTCGTCATCTCGAAGTCGGGCGGTACGCTCGATACGATGTCCAACTTCATGGTGATGTATGATGCTTTTACCAAGGCGGACAATGTCGAGGTCGAGGTGGTCGCGGTCACCGATCCGAACGAGGAGAAGCCGACGCTGCTGAAAAAGCTTGCGATGGAAAAGGGCTGGAAGCAGTTCGCCGTGCCGGACGGCGTGGGCGGTCGCTTCACGGTCTTCACCGAGGTCGGACTGACGCTCGCTGCGTGCATTGGCTTTGATATTGAGAGCTTCCTTGCAGGGGCGCGCGACATGGATCAGGCGTGCCAGAATGACGACCTCTGGCAGAACCCCGCTATGCTGAACGCCGCGCTGAAATTCGCGGCATCGGAGAAGCATGGGCGCGACATCGAGGTCATGATGCCGTATGGTGACTACCTGAAGTCCGTTTCCGAGTGGTACATCCAGCTGCTCGCCGAGTCTCTCGGCAAGCAGTTCAACAAGGAGGGCAAGGAGGTCTGCTACGGGCGCACACCCGTTGTCGCCGTCGGCACGACCGATATGCACGCGCAGACGCAGCAGCATCAGGAGGGCAAGCTCAACAAGGTGGTGCAGTTTATCCGCATCGACAAGTGGGCGGACGATCTCGTGATCCCGAACGCGTTCCCCGAGGCGAAGAAGCTCGCGGATATCGCAGGTGTGACGATGGGCGCTGCGCTTGAGGTTGCACGTCAGTCGAATGCAGACGCACTCGCATCGAACAAGCGCTACAGTGCCGTGTTTGCATTGCCGGAGCTGACGCCGTATCATCTCGGCGAGCTGCTCTATATGCTCGCAATGTCGATTGCATACGAGGGCGAACTCGCGGATGTGGACGCATTCGATCAGCCGGGCGTCGAGGCGTACAAGCGCATCATGGGACCGAAACTTCAGGCACTGAAGGGCTGAAGTTATCCGTGCTTCCCTAAGTCTCCCCCGTCGAAACGGGGGAGGGGGATCGCAGAGCGGTGGAAGGGGCGCCTTTACCGTACATGATGTCAAAGATGGGGTTGCTGCATAAGGCTCAATATGGCTTCATGCAGCAGCCCCTTCGATTTATAGGAGGTTCTTGTGCTCGAAACATGGCGGGCGTATCTCAGAGCCCTGTCCGCGCGGCAGTGGGCACTCGTCGGAGCCGTTCTGCTGTGTGCCGTGAGCGGCGCATACGTTCTGTGGCGGGACACGGCGGAACCTGTCATCCTTGTGCAGCAGGAGACTGTGCCGCCGCCCGCGATGGAAATCAAGGGGCTCTCTGCCGCCGCTCTGAAAGTACCTCTGCGCAATCCTTTTTCTGCTGCGCATGAACGTGTCGGAGAAATCCCGCACACTTCGGATCAGATCGACATCAATGCAGCCGCCGTGCCAACGGCTGTCATGCCGCCGGCGAATGTGCCGGCGCCGCTGCCGCCCGCAGCGCTCGCCATAGCCGTGCCCACTGCGGCAGCTTCACCGCCGCCCCTTGTGCTGCGCGGTGTGGTAATGGGAGCGGACGGCGCACGTCTTGCCATTCTCGCACAGGGAGAGGCGGGCGCAGCGCTTGGCATTGGAGAGACATGGAAGGAGTACACCCTTCGCTCCGTGACGGATCAATCCGCGACACTCGAACACAGATCGGGGACAATCACACTGACAAGGGAGTGACGGTATGAAACAATGGGCTGTGGCGGCAGCATTCGCGGGGGCGATCCTCCTCCCTGTTCCTGCTGCTGCCGCTCCTGTCACGATCGACGTGACGGGCGGCGACGTGCGTGCTGTCCTGCTTGCTGTGGCGCGTATGGGCGGCATTCCGCTCATTGTCGATGACAGTGTAACGGGTACGGTGACGGCACATCTTACGGGCGAGGGGGAGGAGGTGCTTCGCCTTGTTGCGGCGGCTCGCGGCATCCAGATTGAACGGCGCGGCACGGTATTTCTCGCACTTGCTGTGGATACACGCGCGGAAAACCGGCGCGTACATTCCTATACCGTACGCTACGCTGACCCCGAGGAACTCGCGCACGCTGCAAATTTATCCCTGACCGGTGAAGGAAAACAGGCAGTTGTGTCGAAAAATAACGATGAGAGATGGAATAGGGACTCAGACTCTGATTCCAATACGCAGCGGCGTGTTCTCGTCGATCGGGCAACGAATACGCTTCTCTTTTATGGGACAGAATCTGAGGCTCTTTCCGTGCGCGAAATTATATCTGCACTCGATACTGCGCCCAAGCAGGTCTCCCTTGAGGCACGCGTTGTTGCCGTTTCCAAGGAGGCAGCGAAGCAGCTCGGTATTGACTGGTCATGGTCGTCTCTTCCACAGTACCCGCGCGTCAAAAGTGACGGCACAGGGGCGTTGGAAGTCAGCGAGCGCAATGCAGGCACGGGCGGGACGAGTGCGCCGGGGATCATCCGCTTTGGCAGAGGCCCTGGGGGCGTTCCCTACGAGTTCTACTACTCCGCCGCAATTCGCGCACTCATCACGGATGGGCATGCCAAGATGCTCGCCCGTCCGAACATCACGACGGTACAGGGGCATGAGGCGCTGATCAACATCGGTGCAGAGGTGCCAGTGCCGCGTACGGCAACGTCCAACAGTGTCACGACGACCGGCATTGAGTATCGTGAGGCGGGGATTATCCTTCGGTATACACCGCGCGTCACCGCAGATGGCAGCATCGTCGCCCGTGTTCATACAGAGGTCAGCACACCCGTCTACGTCGATGAACTCAAGGCGTATCGCTTCCAAAAACGCAGTGCAGATACGACCGTTCGTCTGCGAGATGGTGAAACCATGGTGATCGGCGGACTCATCGACAGCGATGAGTCGCGCTCCCTCTCAAAGATACCGTTTCTCGGTGATCTTCCCGTTCTCGGTGCATTTTTTCGCTCTGTGCGGACAAGCAAGACCGAGACCGAACTCATGATTTTTCTCACAGCACATGTACTGGATAACGAATGAGGAAGTACACTGCTCCCAGCAGTAATTTCCTTCATTGCAGGACGCACGGAAAAGAGGAGATGTCAGTGTCAATCAGGATATTACTTGCAGACGATCATGCGCTGCTCAGGCAGGGGATCAAGCGCGTACTGAACTTTGAAGACGATCTTGAGGTCGTTGGTGAAGCGGAAGATGGGCAGGAAGCCCTTGCACGCACACTCATGCTGAAACCTGACATTCTCCTCCTCGACATCAATATGCCGGGACTGACGGGACTCGATGTCACAAAACAGCTCAAACAGGCACGGTCGCGCACGAAGATCATTGCACTCACCATCCACGACAGTGACAACTATGTCCTCGAATTGCTGAAAAACGGTGCACTCGGCTACCTGCTCAAGGATGTCGAGCCGAATGTGCTCATCAAGGCGATCCACATGGTCAACGAGGGCAATCCCTTCGTCTATCCG
>ERZ773022.1305-NODE-1305-length-16976-cov-8.138644_pt1 | contig 16976 bp, 14 predicted proteins | sample MGYA00580839_ERZ773022 | MGnify/ENA primary metagenome ERZ773022 (study PRJEB29015, sample SAMEA2738020) | human oral metagenome | biome: human oral; feature: human-associated habitat; material: dental | place: China | collected 2044 ... | reverse complement strand
TACTAAAATAAAATGGAAGCCAAATTACTATAATGTAAGGCTTCCTTTTATTTTGATACCGAAATACTAATTAGAATTTCTATATTTGATCGCTTTCCAACGTTTATTTGATTGCCGAATTTACATTGTTATTGTACTAAAAATTGGGAAATGGTTTTCTAATATAATTACAGCTTTCCATATTTTCGTTCATAAGCAATCAAATATGTTGTTTTAATACCACATAAGGGTAATGAAACTATTATGAGTGTGCCGTCAAATGTGGAAAACTCTGATTTTCCACACAAATATTTTACTGATGCCAGCACATATCTATGACCTATCTTCTTAATAAAACTTGCGGATAACTTTTTTACAGTATCATCTTTCTTCCATAAAACAAGAATAACGTTCTTTCATCAGAAAGGTCTAGGGGGATTATGACATGACTTATGATTGATATACAGGTACTACCTATTTCGCGTTTACGATTAAAGTGCTCTTTTATGTCAAAAACTTACATATGTTCATACATTAAAATCATTAACAAAATGATTACTGCAGAACAACCCAAAATAAATAATATCTTTTCTTTTTTAGAGTGGAATATCTTAATTTTTTTGGGATTATTCTTGATTGAAAGAATATATGTAACAATTGATACAGCCAACAATCCAAAAGATCCAAACATAACAAGGATATCAAATCTCTCGTATTTACTAAAAAATGTCCCGACGGCGTAGGAAATCATTAAACTTATACCTGAAATGATTTCATATTTAGTATGTTTCTTTATCTTAAAGTCTTGTAGCATTTTCCAATACCCCCAAAATCTACCTAATTGATTTCTAAATACATCATTCAAAATATATCATTTCTTCTTGTTATAATTCCACATAATTATTCAATAATATCAACTCTATGTTTTCCACTAAATAAGAATACTAAATTCCAAACATCTCTATTATGAATATAACAGAAGATATTTCATAAAAGCGGTATGAAAATACCATCTTTTTCTTTATGATTATCTTAGTGAAAAAGAGGAACATCATATGTCACAAGAAATCTATGTTAAACCCAAGAAAGTTACACCCTTAAATATCCTATTTATCTTGATAGGATCATCCTTATACGCATTATCCGTAAACTTCTTCTTAGTACCTTTGAAGCTTTACTCTGGCGGAGTACCAGGTACAGCTCAGATGTTAAGAACATTATTCTTTTCTAATGTTCAAAATGTAGATACTGCAGGTATTATCAACCTTGCGTTTAATATTCCACTCTTTCTTCTGGCTTTAAAGAAGATGAAAAAACGCATGGTTGTAGGAACCATATTATCTGTTGCCTTACAAACAATTATCTTTACATATATCATCGCCCCTACTGCACCTATCCTCGATGATAAACTTGCATGTATTGTCATCGCTGGATTATTGGGTGGCGTTGGATGTGGATTAATACTTACCAATAGCGCAAGTGCAGGAGGTCTAGATTTATTAGGTCTATATCTGAGTCATAAGTCAAAGAAGATTTCTGTCGGAATCTTTAATGTCATTTACAATATTATTCTCTATACATTAATGGCAATATTATTTGATGTATCAACTGCACTATATTCAATTATCTATATCGTTGTATTCTCTGTGACAATTGATCGCTGGCATTATCAAAATATTGAAGTTGAACTGATGATTTTCACACATGTGCCTGAAGTGAAAGAGATGATCATGCATGAATACGCAAGAGGTGTTACTTGTTGGGATGGTAAGGGTGCTTATACCAATCAACAAACCGAAGTACTCGTAACAATTGTCGCAAAAAGTGAGGTATCTTCCGTCCAAAGAGAGATTCGAAAACTTGATCCAAATGCCTTCGTAATCGCACATACACGTGTTTCTGTATCTGGAGGTTACCAAAAACGCCTTGTATAGCGCAAAAATACGTTAAATAGTGGAATTATTTTTCTTTGTGATACATTTTGTAGTATAGAAATCGTGAGGAACATATGAAAACAACACATACAATTTTAATTGTTGATGACGATGTCGATATTTTAGAAGCCCTAAAAATCTATTTATCCAAAGATGAGTATCAATTACTAACAGCTCGTAATGGAAAAGATGCAGTTGATATCGTTAAGACAGAAGAGGTTGATTTGGTATTAATGGATATTATGATGCCTATCATGGATGGTATTAAAGCGACAGGGGAAATTCGCAAACTTACAAATATCCCAATTATTTTACTAACCGCAAAGAGTGAAGATCAGGATAAAGTAAACGGTCTTGATATTGGTGCAGATGACTATATCACAAAACCATTCAATCCATCCGAAGTTTTAGTACATGTTAACTCACAGTTAAGAAGATATCACCAACTTAGTGGTGTTAGTGCAGATACTGATGAACTTATGATTGGTGGAATCATTTTAGATGACACCACAAAGAAAGTATCTGTTGATGGTAATGAAGTCACACTTACACCGATGGAGTTTGGTATTTTAAAGATGTTAATGAAACAGCCAGGAAAAGTATTTACTTCCGCTGAGATTTATAAAAATGTATGGAATGATGAACCAATTGGTAGCGAATCTGTTATCGCTGTTCATATCCGTCACTTACGTGAAAAGATTGAGATTGATCCATCTGAGCCAAGATACATCAAAGTAGTTTGGGGACAAGGCTATAAGATGGAGGATAGTCATAAAAGAGCGCAATAAAAAATTACGTTCAAGTTATCTATGTAAAGTCATTGCGTTCATCCTTTTTGCGCTTGCGGCGACAGAAGACATCGTTGGAATGAATGCAATTTCATACTTATCTACTGCAGGTGCTTATGATGGTATTTCTAAATATAGTGATACAGCAGACGCAAGGGCTCGAGCAGCAGTAACCGCTAATAACTATGTCTTGTATGCATTAGATATTAATACTAATTTTGTTGGCGACCAGTACAAAAGTTTCGACCGTGAAAACTCTAACCTTTCTGTCGAAATCTATGAAGTTTCCACAAATCAATTAATTCATAAAAATTTTGATATTGAAGAGTCTACATTACATGGCACTGCATATTTCTACGGTAATAATTCTGATGGTTACTTCCAGGATTATATCGAAAAAAATAATGAACCAACATACCGTATTGAATACTCCCTTGCGAAAGATTTAAACGCAAGAGATGACTTCTATTACTGTGATACAATTTATAATCTTCAATATAGATTTGGCTATATCATATTCCCAATTGAGTTTTTTTAGTATCATCATTCTTATCGGTTCCGTTATATTCCTATTCTATGGGGCAGGTCATGTAGATGATAAACCAGGAATTACCTTGTCATGGATTGATAAGATATCACTTGATATATTTGCCTTCATTGTTTTGATGGTTTGGACATACGCAAGTTTTTATACATATAATAATAGCTTCCCTGATATCGCAATTAACTTCTACCAACAGGGATACTATTATGGCTTTGCGAAAGCAAGTATCATTAAATACATCATGGTAATTGTTGGAGGTGTAATCCCATTCCTGCAATTCACATTATTATTCTTCCTAAGTCTTGCGGCGCGCATCAAATATGGAAATTGGTATAAGAATACCCTGATATATTATATCGGCACGATTATCTCAGACCTTCTACAGATTGGTGGATATTTCCCTGTCTTCTTACTAGGATCATCTTTTGTGTTCTGGGTAGTTTTCTATTTCTTAGTACAGCTTCAGTTATATGTACTATTAAATATCTTCTTATTCATCGCTTCCTACGCCCTTTTCTGGCGTGCATATGAAGCAGCTTTGTTAAAGAAGGCAATTCACAAATTCGCAAATGGAGAAACAGATTTCTCATTTCATACTTCAAGACTTTCTCATTTCTTCAAAATTCAGGCACTTGACCTATACAAGATCAAAGATTTTGCGGAAGCAGCTGCCAAGAAATCTATCCGTGCCGAACACTTACAGAATGAATTAATCACAAATGTCAGTCATGATATTAAGACACCACTGACTTCAATCATTAACTATGTGCATCTTTTGCAACATGTAGAAGATCCTGAGCAAGCTAAAAAATATATTGCGGTATTAGAAAAACAATCAAAACGTCTTCAAAAATTAACAGAGGATCTTATCAAAGCCTCGAAAGCAAGCACTGGTAATATTACCGTCAATATCATGCCGAATGATTTACATGAGTTACTTGAACAAGCAGTCGGTGAATACTCTGATCGCTTTGACGCATGTAAACTAGAGATTGTGACAAATATTCCAGAGAGTGCACGTTCTGTTATGGCGGACGGTAGACTTCTATGGCGTATATTTTCTAATCTATTCTCTAACTTAGTAAAATATGCACAACCAGAAACGAGAGTCTATATCAATAGTGTCCGTACAATCAACAATAACATTATGATTTCAATTAAGAATGTGAGTCGTGAAGCACTCAATATTTCCGCAGAAGAGTTAACACGACGTTTTGTACGTGGTGATGCATCTCGTCATAGCGAAGGTAGTGGACTAGGTCTTAATATTGTCGAAAACTTAGTCAACCTACAAAGCGGCAATTTCAATATTGTGATTGATGGAGACCTCTTTAGAACAAATATTATCTTACCCGCAAAACCTGAAGAAGTTTCTACACAGAATCCAATGTATTCGATCAAGATTAAAGATGGAGATTACACTATTCTCCATCTTTTTCTTTTATTCAATTTCGATTTCTTGATTGTGATGTACAGACCACGCGTACGCATCAATTGTTTTATCTGGGTAAATCAACTGTAGTGCTTTTCTATATGTATTGATCTGTTCCGTATACAATGATTTGATCTTAGATAATTCTGCGTTATCCGTCTTAAAATCAATCAGGATAATTCTATCTTCTAAGATTGATACAAAGTCCATGATACCATGTATCTTTTCTTTCTCTGTTTGTACATAGAAAGGATACTCGTGATGAATTTCACCTTCTACAGCTTGGTGATATATATCTGAATCACCGAATGCCAGTAGATGTTTTAACTCTGTTGAAGAGAGATTTAGGAATGTTAAATCATCTGCGTTAAATAATCTTGTTGGTATTTGTTCAAAGCATGCATGAATGTGTGTTCCATATTCTCTTCCAGCATTTGTTTCTGCTAAGTCTAATGCTGGTAAGCTACTGCCAAACTCGGTAGAACTTGGTGTTAATATTTCCTTCTCTTCTACACTTGTGTATCCATAGTGAGGAAGTTCTGTGACAGTCTCTGTCTCTTTATGTTCTAGGTATACATTCCATGATGGATCAATATCAACCCGTTTCATAATTGGTTCGTTTGCCATTGTGCTAAGGATTAATCCTGACATACCATTACGGATGAGTAAATCACCTAACATAAATTTCTTTCCACGATATGGAATTGGTTTGGGTAGTGCGTCTACGATATAGAGTCTACGTACTGCACGTGTAACTGCTACATATAAGATACGAATAAATTCTTCCGCATCTTCTAGGTTTGCTTTGTATTCAATCGCACGTTTATGAATTGTCTTTCGTTTCGCACGATATGGATTCGTACATAAGAAGTTTAATCCAAGATAGAGATCATCATCGACATTGACTGCTTCTGCACTATCTCTAAACTGATTTATTGCATTACTCCATAGGAATACATACTTATACTGCAACCCTTTTGAATGGTGAATCGTTGTGACGGTAACGATATCATCTGCTGAGCCCTTAGAGACAGCTTCATTGGATACCTCATCTTCAACTGCTTTTAAGGAATTTAAGAATTCCGCAACAGAGTGATACTTCGCAGATACTGTCATTTCAAATAGATAGTCAAAGTTTGACTGTTGACTGATATTTAAACGATTGAAGTAAGTGTTATGATTCGCAAGCTCTGATAACATTCTTGGAATACCATAGGTATCCGCAATCTCTTTATACATCTGTAAATCATCATAGATGCCAAACTCTTTGGCGACTGTTTTTATTGAACCCAGTCTTATCTTTGCCTTTGCAATCTCTTCATCACTATAGTTATAGAGATTAGAAACCATGCATGCAAATAGAGCAGAGTCTGCTTCTTCGTCTAACATAGCAGTACATAACGCAATAACTGTTTGACATAGCTCTGAACGATAGAATCCTTCACGTGTATCAATGCTGTAAGGAATTCCCTTCGCTTCAAAGGCCGCTTTGAGATATGCTTTATCACCATGACTTCGTAAGAGTATCGCAAAGTCATGGAAAGATGGTAGCTTTGTATCGTTCTTTTTTGCAAGTTCGAATTCTTGGTTATAGGTATCAATAATCTTATTGGCAATCCAATTTGCCTTGATCATCTTGATATCCTCATCTTCGTCCTCATCATCACTGACAATCGTTGTTTTATTCTTCGGAGCATAACTTGCAAACTCAATAAGCGCATCTGGACTATCATTCTTTGGGAACCAGTCAACGATATCATCCTCACCATACTTTTCTGTACTCTCTTTTACATTCATGATCTTTTGAAAGAGTATATTTGTAAATTGAATAATACGTGCATCTGAACGATAGTTTCTAGAAAGGATGATCTTCGCAGACTGCATAGATGTATCGATGGTTTCTTCAGTAATCTTTTCTGACTCATTTAATTTGGAACGCATTAGCGCAGGCTTCGCCTGACGGAAACGATAGATAGATTGTTTCGTGTCACCTACACGAAAGATACAGTTAGGACTTGCAATCATTTCAATAATTGTGTCCTGTAGTTTACTTGTATCCTGGAACTCATCAATCATGACTTCTTGTAAGTTATCGCGGATTACCTTTGCAACATTTTCATGTTTTAGAATTTCATATGCATAGCGCTCCATATCAGAGAAATACATTGCGGTATTTTCTTGTTTGATACGTATACAATTTTGATATGTATTCTTCGCTAGGTTAATGAGTGCCGTATTGATGATAGAGGTATCTCTTGCGTCTGAGACAAAATCATCTTCATTCAAGCGTTCCTCTGCCATATTCTTGAGTATCTTTTTCAAATGATCCATTGCACGTGCATGTTCCGGATAATTCTCTTTCTTATAACTAGAAAGCTTTGTATCATCCATCATTTGAATCTGTTGTTTATAGTTTTGATATATCGCAAAAGTATAGGCAGAATGTTCATCTTCTGGCATCAGTTCAGCCTGTAATGTTCGAATGATATTTAAGAATGTATCAAAGGCTACAGAATTATCGATTACTTTTCCACGTCCATTGATGGCTTCCGGTAACTCTTGCAAGATTTCAATATCGCGCTGTAATACTGCTAGCTGTCCATACAAAGACGCAAAGAAATACTTACGGATATTGATATCGAATGCATCAAATGATGTAAAGTTATTTGAACTTGTAGGGTCAAACTTCTTTGGATACATCTTTAATGCATGTTGGTACCATTCATCTGGATCAACGGATGATTCCGCATGACGATTGATTTTCACAACCGCATCATATAGTCCATCATAGTCGTCAGCACGACTAGAAAAGTACGAAGCTAGCATAATGGTTTCTTGTGGACTTATTTGATAGGCATACTCTAATGCACGCATAAATGCATCACGCTGAATATTTTCATTTTGTCCACTTGAGAGAATATTTTCTGTCGTTGCTGGATCTAGACCGATAATGTTGTAATACTTCTTGATAATAGATAAGCAGAAAGAGTCGATGGTTGTAATATTCGCACTTGCGAGTGCGATAATCTGATCATCGATATACTGAATTAATTCTTGATCAACAGGTTCTTCTTTTTCTGCTAACTGTTTGATTTCATTTAACTCTTGGGCAACACGCTTCTTCATTTCACTTGCGGCTGCTTCGGTAAATGTTAAGGCGAGGATACGTGATAAAGGTACACGTGGGTTATCCTCAATACATCTTTTTACCAAACGGGATACGAGTACTTTTGTCTTACCTGCACCTGCAGAGGCGGAAACGACGATACCCATCCCAGAAGAATTACAGGCAACGGACTGTTCAGCAGATAATTGATTTTTCTCAGAGATTCTCATCTTCTTTTACCCCCTTTGCCGCAACTTCTTCTTTCTCTAATTTAAATGGAATTTCAGTTGGAATACCTTCCACCTCCACTGCTGTTGGAATTCGATATTTACCATCAAAGTGATACATCGCCATATATGGTAATGTTGTATTCTCAATTGGAGAAAGTTCAATATTTCCGCTAAGTACATGTTCATGGAATTTTGCATAGATTCCTTCAATGTATGCTTGAATCTTATCAAAGTCGTAGATATTCTTTGGACTCTTGATATGTCTTGCGCCTAAATCCACATCATCACGATGTTCGTTGAAAATCCATACGGCACACTTTCGACTCTTGATGAAATCCCCTTCTAAGCTATTTAACAATGCTTGTTTTGGCATATCGCCACATTTGTTGTAGATACGATTCAAATCAATCGTTTCATCCTTCATAGAGATATACTGTACAGCTGTTGGATTGTATTTCTTTCCTTGTAGGTTATTTGCTACAATCATCATGTACGTTAACATCTGTAGACGTAAGCCCTGCTTTACTTCCGCTTCACCAATAGATAATACCGAAGATTTGTAATCAATGATGCGAATCAAATCCTGGTATAGATCAATACGATCAATAATACCGTGGATATTCACATTACCAATTACTGTTTCAGGTAAACGATACTCAAAATATTCTGGAATAAAGCTTGAATCTTTTTCCAAATCATGCATGAATGTCATAAACTTAGACAATGAATCTGCCAATCTTTCCAAAGAGATATCATATAGATATTGTTCATTTGGATGTGTTAGCTTGAGTATATCAAAATATGGTCTTAGTAGCTCTTTGATTTCGGTAGATGTTAAAATGTTCTTTCCATCTTCTTGTAATGCATACTGTTTACGCTTTACGCTTTCATGCATGTATTTATTTTTATAAGAAGATAGTAATGTATACATGAAATGATGTTGAATATTTCCAATCGTGATTGGATCAAGCTCTGAGAATTCTTGGTCCATAATTCCTAATCCCTTTTGGATAAAGTATCCATATGGATTGCGGTAATATGACTCTACCGTACTAACAGAACCGTTTAATAAGCCCTTTTCATCTAAAAATAATTGTTGTGCAGTTTCTGGTGTTAATTCATGTTTTACTTCCATATGACTATCTACAAGCAAAATTGGCCATGGGATGTTTTCTGTCTTCATGTCCACTTTTGATTGCACTTCGTATGCTAGCTGCATTTCTTTGCCTTGGTAGTCATTTGTAGAATATGAATAGTAGATTTCTTCTGCAGAGGAATCAATCCACCCAAGTGCGTTCATATAGTAACCATAGCGCTTATTCATACTTGGATACGCTGGTATCTTTGCAAGATAATCTTCATCAAACAAACCATTATGAACTGGAAAGCCTGGATAATTCTTACCACTACATCCAATTACATAAGTTACTTCTTGTTTCTTAACCGGATGAGTTAAATCTGCTACAGTACAGATTGCGTCTGTAAACACAGCACTATCCGAATGAATCCCCTGTAACATATGCATGACAAAAGGAATATTTTCCACAGTCAGTTTCTCACTTGTTAAAATAGACTGTAAAATATTGCGTAATTGTCTTCCTTCTTTGAGTTCATGTTTATTCTGCAAAATCTTTTGATTACGAATAATTTCAAATGCATTCATTAACATTTCTTCAAATGTAGATGCTTGCATTAAGCTATCTAAAGCCTGTTGAATACTATTGAATAACTCATCTGCACGCTCTTCAAAGTATGCATAACGTGTAGCTTCCTTTTTGAATACTTCTGATGCCTCTAGAGATTGTGATAAATGTTTTGGACATTCTACATCTACCAATACTTGGTCTAGATATTTGAGTACTGTAAATAGTGAACTACTCTTCTTTTGGTCATCTACACCAAATGCATCTATATATAAAGCCTTCATTAACGCTTCTTTATTCTTTTGATACGCAAGATTGACTAATGCGATATAGCGTTGAATCAATCTGGCAGATACATCATGATGAACTGTTGAAAATGGTATCTCATATCTTCCAAATACTTGTTGTACAACAGGGTATTGTGTTTTCCATGAAGTAAGTACTAAATTACATGGTCTTCGATATGTTGCGATATCCTGTGCTACCGCCTCAATTTCACGACGCGTACTTAATGCATAGCGTAAATGTTTTTGACTAGTTGTTGTATCATTTGTTTTTGTTTTGTCTTTGAGTTGTTCTAGAATTTCCACATAGTATGGATCTGCCTCAAAGAAAGGATATACTTCTACATCGTCCTGCTGCAATTTCTGAATTGCAGTTCCCTTATTTTCTACATTCTCTTTTTCCACAAATGGAATTTCTAATAGAATACGGATGATTTCTTTTAATTCCTTTTCTTGTTCATTTGTCTCAGGTAGAGCATCAACTTGAATATCGCGTTGAATACACTCTAATACAAACTGAAAAATCTCCTGAATGAATGCAGGATAGTCAAACATCTTTTGATAAATGGGAAACTCATCACTTCTTTTTTTTAATGTATAAGAGATCTTCAAAAGTGCTACATGCTTGTCTGTATGTTTTTCTCCTAGCGCAACAGAAAGTGGAACTGCTAGTACATTTTTGACAACGCCATGATTATGTTTTGCAAGATCCTCATAAATATACTCTTTTTGGTAATTTGCACATAAAATTGTTTTCATATTTAGATTTTATCATAGGCAATCCTGCATATTTGTTAAAATATCCTGTTTTATACAAAAAAATTGCGCAATGTTACTGGATTTTTCAAAATCCGCATGCCTATAATTACATCGACAAACACTACATAATCATCAACTAACAATATAAAATTGAATACAATTACTTGGAGGAAAGTATTTATCATGGCAATCTGTGCTATTCTTGGCCAGAAAATAGACAGTAGGAAAGACGGAGACGACTGTTTATTTAACGGTTATTTAGAAGATTATCTCAGTCTTAGGGAAAATGAGATTGATGATAATTTAAAAGAATCATTTGAAAAAGTATTAGAAGTAGAACCAGACACAAAGATTTGTGTGGATTTACACTGCGCCGTCAACATTGAAGCAATTAGCAACCAAATCATCCGCTATAAAGACATCTGCAAGCTTAACGGGAAACCACTTGTAATTCCTTACATCTTGTATTTTCAACATTATGATGAAGATAGAGCTATCATCATTTATGACTGTAAGCAATACGGATATATCTATGCGAAAGGTCTTTACTACTGCATGACTGAACCAGCTGGTGAATTTATCAACTGCAAGAACGAAATTGTTGCGATTTCTTCTAAACAAGAAACAATCCTAAAAGTTCTTAACCAATTATTCACTGTAAAAGCAGGCTCTATTCAACGTAGTATCGATCACGAACTTTTCCACAATTATGAAGAGTTAAAAACTGCATCCAAAGAAGCTGCGAACGCTCTGAAACTAGAAGCGATGGAAAAACTTCCTGAATTAGAAGATCGTACACACGCAATCTGCCATTATGTAACAAACTGGTTCCTTTTAAAGAAGGTTCTCTATGTACAATATATGGTAAATAAGAATATCTTATCTAGCGTACATGAAAATAATATTAAGAAACAGAGAAATCAAGCAAAGATGAATTCTGAAGAAATTGATATTCTCAGTTTCAGTGAAATGTGGAGATTACCAAAACAGGAAACCGCTGTATAATATTGTGTCGTTGCCTTATCCATAAATGGGTAGGGTTTTTATATGTTCATCAAAGCGTGCTTTGCCAAGTTCCTTTTTTGATGCTTTCTCTGTTTCATTTTGAATAAAAAAATAAGACGATAGTGTTTTAATTTCTATCATCTCATATCATAGATACTTAATTCGGTTAGTCAAACTTCATCAAAGAAACTGAGTTGCTTTGAAATATTCTTTCCTTCAAATAAATTGAGGTAGTTAAATATCGCTTCATTATCATGAACGATGTTATTCAGCTCACAGAATTCATGAAACAAATCCATTAGTTTTTTGTTGTTTACACTGTTTGCTACATAATTGTTTCCGTATCCTCTGATGTATCGTTCTTTCAGCTTTGGAAACTTTTTATCCAACTGCGAATAAAAATATTCTCTGTTTCCGTCTCTGAGTGTAAGTCCCATACCAAAGCATATTATTCCAAACACTTTTACTTCCTTGCAATAATTTAAAATACCAATGATGTTTTCCTCCGTATCGGTAATAAATGGTAATATCGGAGTCAGCCAAACTACTGTTGGTATTCCCTCATCACGCAATATTTTTAATGCTTCAACCCTTTCTCTTGTTGTTGAAACATTAGGCTCTATCTTTTTACAAAGCTCTTCATCATAAGTTGTTAATGTCATTTGAATTACACATTTTGATTTTGAATGTATTTCCTTAAATAAATCTAAATCCCTTAAAACATTAGCTGACTTTGTTATAAGTGTTACACCGAAGCCATATTTATTTATTATATCAAGTGCCTGTCTTGTATAATTTAGTTCAAGTTCCTCTTTAATGTATGGATCAGTCATAGATCCCAAACCAATCATACATTTTTTTCGCTTTCGTTTTAGGCTCTCTTCCAAAAGACTGATGCCATTTTCCTTTACTTCTACATCTTCAAATTTATGGTTCATTTGATAACATTTACTTCTTGAGTCACAATAAATGCAGCCATGAGTACAACCCCTGAACAAATTCATTCCATTTTTTGAAGATAGTATTCCTTTTACTTTTGTAAAATGCACGTTACTATCCTATTCCAATTATTTTTGATTTACATTTTTCTGATGCGCTTTAATCTTTTTCATTGCCCAATCATAATGACTTGCAGTTGCACTTACAAAGTATGAACCAAGCACACTTCCTCCGACCCATTTATAAACACCTTTTGAAAAGAGTTCTTCATTTGTAAATTTTTCAGCTAACGCTAATACATCAACATGGGATTTATGAAACATATCCGTAGCGTCTTCAAGAGAAGTATTGTGATGTTTCTTCCAAAATTCTACATTCATATCTCCATAAGTTTTCCAGTTATATGGTTCAGGCAAAAATGGTTTTTCTTCTCCCTTTTGATTGGAATGTACCCAATTCAAAATAAGCTGATGCCATTCATAGAGATGGGTTAGAATATCTCTTAAGTTTTTATCTCTTTTCCAATGAGCTTCTTTTTTCTTTTCATCTTTTGAAAAATCAAAGGGCGTATTTAACTCTTCCTCTGTCATCTTTGAAATAAGTAAATTTAACTTTTCATAGTTTTCCTTAGCAGCAGTCATTAAATCATTTTTTGTCGTTGGTCTTGACATAACACTTTACTCCTATTTCACTGAATATCTTAATATAGTTTTTTGTTTTTCTTCTGATGTCCTGTTTTTATTACTTAGGTATATTTCTTTATGAAAATCACCTATTCTTCTAAGATCAAGTTTTCTTGCAAGTTCATTTAGCTGTTCAAATGATTTTGGTTCATCATCATAACTTCCAACATGTAAAATCTGAATGGATTTACCTTCTTCTATTTCTCTAAAACTCATCTCATCATACAATGCATTAGGCTTTTTCTTTTTTATATTCTCAAGTGCCTTTGTGAATATCTCTTGTGTAATAAAATCAGGTTGTTTAATCATCAATGTGTATTCCAGTTTATTTTTATCAAGCACTTCTCCTTTTGCTTTTTTCCAAAAGCCCTCTAATGGATATACCGTAAAATCCGTGATCTCGTTATCAGTTTTATTTTTCATTGCATTTTTAAACAACATTTTAATGGCATAAGCAAGAGAATATAATGCGGATATTCTGTTTGAGAAATCTACTTCATTCGGATTTCCTTTACCTTTTACCAAAATAAATTTTTGCTTTGGAACATTTACAATAATTGGCATTTGTTTTACGCTGTAAAGATTATTTTCTTGTTTTCGCCATTCATATTTCATCATCTAATCCTCCCTTTATATTTGGCTAATTTTATTATACAGAAGGATACTTGACATCATTTGTCATGTTATATATTTTTCTGCCATTTTATTTATCATTTCTTTAATCTGCATTCGTATCTCCTTTGGCTCTAATACTTCTGCTCCATCTCCGAAAGAAAAAATATAGTTGAATAAATTATAGTCATTCGGTATTTCTATTTCAGCATATAAATTTCCCTCATCGTCTTCTATGATTTCTCCGTTTATCTCATCATATACTCGAAAAGCAACTTTACGATCAAACTTAACTTTTATATGCACTGTGTTCTCATGTGGCATTTCTTTCTTGAGTATTGCATCTTCAAAGCTGTCATCAAACTTTTCGGTATGGATGTCTAAATTCTTTATTCGGGACAACTTGAAATATCTAAAATCATTTCTGAGCAAACACAAGGCATATAGATACCAATCCTGACTCTTGAAAAGTAATCTCACGGGTTTAACGATTCTGTTTGTTTCTTCTTCATTGCTGCTAAAATATGTGAATGAAACAATGTTCTTACTTAAAATTGCAGACTTAATACCATTAAATGTTCTTTCATACATCTTATTGTTTTGCCAATTATTAAAATCAACTTCTATCCAATTGGTATTTTTCATTTTAAAGAGTGCAGAAAGTTTTGTTAGAAGCTCATTCTCATGTTGTTTTGTTGTATTATCCAATCCCTGAAGAGCTGACATAATTTGCTGTTTCTCGTTTTCAGACAGTAGTAATTTACTAAGAATAAAATCTTCAGCAATTTCTATTCCACCACCCTTTCCTTGCAACGCATAGATGGGAATACCCGCACTGCTAATAGAGTCAATATCTCGATATATCGTTCTGACTGATACCTCAAATTTATCCGCAAGTTCATTAGCCGTAACTTTTCCATTTTCTAAAATGTAATATAATATCCTAAATAGTCTATTATCTTTCATGATTTTAACATCTCCTATTATTGATTATAATGCAATAGCTTGACATCAGTTGTCATAGTATAGAATGTTTCCCAAATTCTGCTGATACTACTTATCTCTCGTTTAGCATAATAAAAATGTGCACCTAAAATTTACTTCAAAAATTATATCTCTCTGTTTCACTTTTATAGAATCATTCAAAGTCCATGGCTTCTTCTCTTCTTTAAAAATTGGCAAGAAAAAGACGATAGATAGACAATTGAACTGCTGTCGCCTTATATCTTCAATATTTAGTTTGATTTCCTCTGCAAACTGGGATTTGTCTTTCTCATCTCGCTTTCGTGGGTTTCTTTTTCAGAAGTTTTCCAGAAGCTCAGCATACATACCATCCCAAAAATTTCAGAAATAATGCCTTATTACGCGATATATGGTAACATTTTAAAGTAAGAGGTGTTATATGACAAAGAAACTAGCTGCAGCAGCACTGCTCATGTTTCTGATTATCGCTACTTTAATTGGTAGTACTTTAATCAAGAATGATTTCTTGAATCCAGAAAAAGAGCCTGTAGTTACTACAACAGAAGATAAAAAAGAAGAGAAGAAAGAAACTCCTAAGCCTGAAGTTGATCCTGAAACAGATACACGCTTCAGCGATACAAACAGTATCCTACTTCTTGTTAACAAAAAGCATAAGCTTGAAGAAACATATGTTCCATCTGACCTAACAACGGTTAACGTTAGTACGAACGGCACTGAATGGACTTTACGCAAAGAAGCTGCCAAAGCTCTTGAAGAATTATTCAATGCTGCTAAAGAAGATGGGATTCAATTACGTTTAGGAAATGGCTTCCGTTCCGGCTCCTACCAAGGACAGCTATACCAGGCAAGTGTTGATCGTATTGGAGAAACTAGCACAAACAAAACAACTGCCAAGGCCGGATATTCTGAACTACAAACCGGTCTAGCAGCTGCGATACTCGGTGCCGATACAACCACTGATTTTAATAACAGTTTTGCGAAATCTGATGAATACAAGTGGCTCCAAGAAAACGCCTATAAATACGGCTTCATCTTACGCTATCCAGAAAACAAAGAATCTATTACTGGTTATCCCTATATGCCATGGCATTATCGTTATGTGGGAAACGATACAGCGGAACAGATTCACGATGCTGGTGATGACACAACATTCGAAGAATTCTTTGGTTTAAAAGGTGGAGACTACGAAAAGACTAGTTCTTAATTTACAGAAAAATATTTAAAAGGTAAGTGTAACAACAAATACACTTACCTTTCATTTATAACATCAAAACACAAGTTGAATTAATACCATATAACAAATCATTCCACCTGGAATTGAAATTAGCATATTACGCTTCCATACATATAGGATAGTGGTAACTAGTATAGAAATCATCTTCGAAATGCCATAATTTCCCTGTAAGAACTGAACATCCTTCAGACAGTATATAACCAACATTCCAAATACTGTGGGGGGGAAATATCTACCAATATAATTTACAAATTCAGGTATTTTCCTCTTTACACTAAAAATGATAAACGGCAAAAATCTCGTCAACATTGTGCCAAATATACATAGAGCGATTGTTATAATCTGCTGTAAGATTATCATTTCTGCACCTCCAACGATTCTATGCTTCTTTTCGATAACGTTAGCGTGATAACGATAACTGCCATCGTAGGTATCATAAAGGAATTTAAGCCAAAAATGATTAGACATATTACTGACGCTACAATACCAATCATGGAGGTAATATGATGCTCTTCTTTTAACCATTGTTCTAAGAAGATTACAACAAACATTGCAGTTATTACAAAACCAACTCCATTCGCATCATATAGATTCCATATGCAAAGCCCAAGAATAGAAAGCCCGTAAGAATCGGTAAAGTGTACGGAAATGCAGCTTTGAATGCTTTCAGTTTCATGGAAGTAGCCCCCCTAATTTAAAATTGAATGAGCCTATTATAACCCAATTAATCTATACTTATTTATAATAATTTCATCTAGATTACTAAAAAAATCCCGTACGGCAATGGGATTTTTGTTGTTTATTCTACGAATAACTTTGT
>ERZ773022.1303-NODE-1303-length-17003-cov-7.006962_pt1 | contig 17003 bp, 19 predicted proteins | sample MGYA00580839_ERZ773022 | MGnify/ENA primary metagenome ERZ773022 (study PRJEB29015, sample SAMEA2738020) | human oral metagenome | biome: human oral; feature: human-associated habitat; material: dental | place: China | collected 2044 ... | reverse complement strand
GGAGCGTGGTCGTCGTGGCGCACCGGATCGCGACCGTCCGGCACGCCGACCGCATACTGTTCCTCGACGGCGGGCGCCTGGTCGAGGCCGGCGACCACGAGGCCCTGCTGGCCGCCGGCGGCCGCTATGCCGACTTCTGGCGCGAGCGCCGCGCGGCCGCTGAGTGGACCATCCGGCCGTGACGGGCGGCCTGCTTGGCCGACCTGCTTGGCCGGCCTGCTTGGCCGGCCCCGCATCGTCGAGATAGACATTTTCGCACGAGGTAGACGGTGTCACCGCCGATCTCATCCGAAAATGTCTATCTCGACGGGGTCTGCGAGCTGTCCGCCTCGGGAGCGGACGGCTGGCGGGACAGCCGGCCGAGGCCAACGAGAGCGACCGTGAGCGCGGCGCCGCCAAGGGCCGGCAGCTTCGGGGAGACCCGGCTGAGCACGGCGCCGGCACCGGGCTGAGTACTGCCATCACGACGAGCAGCCCTCCCACCCGTCGCGGGCGAAGCGGTGCAGGGCGGCGCGGGTGATGGCCTCTCGGGTCAGTGCGGCATCGGCTGCGGTTGTCGGCTGCACTGGAGCCTCGTGTGGCACCCTTCGCCGAGCCCGACCGTAATTCCGCTCCGAGAACGGCCCGAAGAGTCCGACAGGGCACCCGATCGGCACCAGCCGGATGCCAGCCGGATGCCGACGTCCCGAAAAGTGATCATCCCACGCACTTTTAGTCCCCTGCGCCGCCCTACCTGCACCACGAAACCGCAGAATCACGCCGTTTCTTGTCGCGTCCGATGACACCGATCGCCTTAAAGCTGCGTGGGATGATCACTTTTCTCAACGCCAGCGTCCCCAACCACGGAGTCAACCGCCTGGGGGCCGCCCGGACGGACGCGGGAGAAGCGGGGACCGAGGCGAGCCAGAGCCTCCGGATGCGGGCCGCCCGAACGGACGCGGGTAGAGCCCGAGTCCGCCCCTCCGGGTGTGCCAGCGCGTCGGGCCGCCCGGACGGACGCGGGTAGAGCAAGTGGCCGGGACAAGCCGCCGTCGGCGGTGGCGGCGACTATGCTGAATCGCACCGCCCGACGCGGACCGTCCCGCGCCCGACGGCGCACCCCCTTAGCTCAGCTGGTTAGAGCTGCGGACTTTTAATCCGAAGGTCGTGGGTTCGAGCCCCACAGGGGGTACCAGCGAAACCCCGGTATCTCGCCGAAAGGCCCCGGCGGACCGGGACGCCGGAGGCGCCCATATCCCCCATTTCCGCTACGCTATGGCTGCACTGATGGCTACTCCCGATGGCTACACCTCGGGGGGGGCTGGCGTGGCGCGCGGCAAGGGCGAGGGATCGGTCTACTGGGACTGGGCGGCGTCAGTCGCCCTGCCCCGGACCCGGTGACCGGCCGTCGGCGCCGCAAGTACATCCGGGCCCGTACCCGGGCCGAGGTCGTGCGCCGCATGCGCCAGGTGCAGCTGGAGGTGGCGCGCGCCATACAGCGAGGGCCACCTGCCTGACTTCAGATGGCGGCCGGAAGCCTGTCGACGATGCCGGCGAGCTGTTCGTCGAAGTCGGAGCCGTATGGCAGCAGAGTGCTTGCCTCTCGCATCTCGTGCAGGACGACAGGTTCCCACTCCTCCGGGCGGTCCAGGACCGCGTACCGGCTCTCGGGCCCGATCTGGGCCTGGCTCAGCAGCGTGAACGCGTGCTCGAACGAGCGCTCGCGCGACGGCTCGTCCCGTCCGCTCAGCGTCTGGAACACAGCCAGTGTTCTCCCCTCGGACTCGATCGAGGCGGTGACGCGCTTGCGCCGGCCGGAGCGCAGCCCCACCGTGTTACCCCGCACCAGTCCTCGCGCTGCTACCGCCGAGCTGGACATGAGGTCTGTGATCTGTCGGAGGATCTTCGTCGTGAACCGCTCTCCCCCCTCGTGCTCGCGGATGAAGGCGAGGCCCTCCGCGCGTACCGCTGCGAGAGCTACGAGGTTGAGAACGTCGCCGATATTCTCGTCGGTGGCCCGGGCCCGCCCTCAGTACCCGGGTCGCCGGGAACGAACGCTCCTGCCGGTCGGGCGATCCTGTCCCAGGCTGTCAGGAAGGACGGGGAGTCGGTTGCTGCGCCGGCGGTGCGGAGATGAGACATGGTGGAGCCGTCGTCGGCGATGACCCGCCCTCCGGCGCTGGCGCGCACGGACAGGACGACGCCGTTACCCCATCGCCGTGGGGCTGATCGCCCCGGCCGCGTAGCGCGGCCTCTCGCGCTTCACCATGAAGACCTCCCCTCGTAGGATGGGCCGACCACGACCGTTCCACGAGGAACGCACTGACACATCGAGAGTTCTTACCGGGGAGAGCAGGAGCACACAGGATGCTACGTGCTCACGGCCAGGATCGTGTGCGGTAGGGGGTCCTGATCGAGGTACCAGCCAGATGAACTCTTGGGCCCCTCTGCCACCAGCCGATAGAAGTAAACGCTGCACTCGGTCACGCCGTGGTGCGGGCCCCACCTCTCGTTGCGCGCTCGCGGTTGCTCTGTCGTCGTCCCACTCGAAGTCAGGTCAGGCTGCCGCCTCTGGCACCTGGTCTACGTTGACTGCGCCCGTGGCGGGGCTGGTGCTGTCAATCCAGTCGTCACCTATGGTCTCAGCGTTGACAGTGTTAGTCCTCGTCGGTCTGCACGAGAATGAGGTCGTGAGGCGGTGTGTCGTGGGGAAGCTCGATGGAGCCGGTGGTTCCGCACAGGGCGACGACGGTCCGTGCCGCGGAGGATGCGGTGTCCCACAGCATATGGGTGGCCCACCCGGCGAAGTGCTCGGTGATCTTATTGAGGCCCTCGGGAGTCTCATCGCCCCATATCGTGGTGTCGGGTGCCTTGGTGTCCGGTGCGAACATGATCCGGGCAGTGGCTCCGACGAGCTGCCCATCTTGGATGGTGAAGAGATCTCCGAACAGTCCGAGGAGGGCTGGACCGTCGGCCCCGCCAGGACCGGCTAAGCGCACCTGCATGGAGCCGATGGCCCACCGCAATGGAGTGTTATCTCCGTCGGTGGGCTGGCAGACGACGCGGAAGACCTCCAGGCCGCCGATGAGAGCGGTCCTGCTGACGAGGCTGCTGGGGGTGGTGGGCTTGGTCATGCCAGGCTCTTGGTCCGCGATGGCCTACTGCCAGCCAGGCGCGCGGCGCGCTCTGCAGAGTCCCAAGTGGTCTGTTGACCAGGCATGCTCTCCCAAGTGGGGCGTGCGGCCTGACTGACGACCTCGTGACGGACGACGATGCCCAGCGCCATGGCGTAGGAGCGCAGGGTAGACAGGTGAGGATCGGTGCGGCCCGACTCGAAGCGGGAGACGGCGGCCTGGGTGGTGTCCATCCGTTGCGCCATCTGCTTCTGTGTGAGCCCCTGGCTCTTGCGAGTTGCGACGAGGTCCTTGAAGAGCTGATCGTCGGCGTCGCGCAGGGCGCGCGCCAATTTGTGCTCAGGGGCGTTCTTGTCCTCGCCGAGGAGCTCGTAGAGATCCATATCAATCCTCCTTCATCACTGCGTAGTGATATGTCGTCAACGACATGTTAGAGGCTCTGGTGCCTGAGGCCAAGCGCTGGGCCGATGATCACAGTGGTCTCATGCGCTCGGCGCCGTCGGGTCTTCCGGGCCACCAGGTGTTGAACCTCCGCTGTGCCTCAATAATCTGGCAGTCCTGCTCTGCCAGACCGTCAGCACTACCCGCCTTGTGCGCCAGGTGCAGGTGGAGCAGCATCTCCGGTCGGTCATTGGGCTCGCTGTAGTAGAGGCGCAGGTGCCTGCGCCTCTCGTCGAGGTTGAAGGTGCGTTCGATGCGCAGCTCGAGCACCTCCTGGACGTCCAGGCGGGTCTTGTCGTCCTCACAACTTTTGAGTCCACGCGGTCGGCAGACCTCGCCGCGGGTGTTGGTGGTGTCAAAGACGAGGAGGCCGCCCTCGGCATCCTCCAGGAGTCTCGACAGGTCTGCTACGAGCAGCGGCCACTCGTTGCCCGAGCAGGTGCTGCGCAGAGCGCTCACCTCCTCCGTGAACCGCTTGCGCCCGGAGTCGCACAGCAGCGTCCACCATTCTCCGCCGAGACCGGGGACAAACTCACCAACTGTCTCCCCATCCTGCTGGCAGGATCTCAGCCCAACATCACCGAGGCGGTTTGTGAGCAGCTTCGTCCTGATCATGCGATCTCACTGTCCTCATTCGGTCATGAGGGCATCGGGTTGCGCGGAGGTAGTCATGTGGTCCTCATCTACAGGAAGGGGCGGGCGAGCACATGATAGTCGCCTCCCTCACACTTGTGCGACGACGATCATGCGATGAGCTCAGAGAGACTGCCGGAGGATCTCGCTCACCCAGACAGGGACGCCGGCTCGGCGACGAGGACCCCGGCGCCGGGGTCGGCCGCGCACTCGCCGGCCGCGCACTCGCCGGCCGCGCACTCGGCGACGACGATGCGGCGGTGGGCGATGGTGCGGCTGATGCGGGCGCCGTCGGCACCACGTCCTCCGCCTGCGGGCTCGCCGACGGGACGGAGGACGGTCGTCACGCCGGCGGCCGGCACGCTCACCTGCGCCTCATGGCGATGAAGACGTTGATGAGGATCATCGCGGCGATGACGGAGAAGATCCAGCGGATCCAGTCGATGCCCGTCGTCGAGGCCACGCCGAACAGGCCCGCGAGCCAGGCGCCGGTCGACTCCCAGGAGGCCGGCTGTCCCGACCGAACCACCGGGAGGACCAGTCGGCAAGCAGACCAGCCGACGGGCAGCGACTCAGCGACTCAGTCCGCCATCGCACCGCCGTCGTCGGGATTATCGCCGTCGGGGCTGAAGACCTCATCGACCCGCAGCCCGAACACCTCGGCGATCGCGAAGGCCAGCCGCAGCGACGGGTCGTAATTGCCGTTCTCAATGGCGATGATCGTCTGCCGCGACACCCCCAGCGCCTCGCCGAGCTCCGCCTGGGTCCAGCGCCGCTCCCGGCGCAGGCTCCGCACACGGTTCCACATGGCAGGCCGCCCGCGGGTCAGAAGTAGCGCCGCCGGGCCAGGAACGCCCCGAGCAGCCAGCCGGCCATGAGGATCGCGTAGGCCCACATGAAGGACAGGTCGGCCAGGCCGAAGGCCTGGAAGAGCCCGATCACCAGAATGATCGGGGTCCCGACGGCGAAACCGATGGCGAGGGACTCCACCACGAGGCTGCGGGCGAGCTCGTCCACGTCCCGCCAGTGCAGCATGATCGCGCGCACGAGCAGCACGACGGCGGGCAGCACGAAGGCGGCGCCGAGCATCCGCCACGGCGGGGCCGCGGCCCGCCCGACGAGCAGGGCGACCGCGAGCAGCGCGCAGTAGGCCGCCATCGCCACGGACAAGCGCACGAGGTAGCGGCGGGTCGCGGGCTCCATGTTCCGAGGCCTCACAGGCTCCACCACCCTTACTGCAGCGACCAGATCAGCATGGGAAGCCCCAGTCCGAGCAGGTCCATCAGCCAGTGCCCGACGGCCAGCGGCGCCACCCGCCTGCGCCATGTGAGCAGCCCGGCGAACACGAGCCCGGCCAGGAAGGTCCGCACCACGTTGGCGACCATGGCCTGGGCGTCGGGAAGGGCGAAGCCGATGTGCTGGAGGCCGAAGACGACGGAGGCCGCGAGCACGGCCCCGACCAGCCCGATGCGCCCCTGGAGGCGGGGCTGGAGGTAGCCGCGGTAGAGGGCCTCCTCGGCGAGCCCGATGGTCACCGGCATGATCGTGACGCTGAGCACCCCGATCCACAGGGGCACCGGAGGGTACGACGACGCGGGCGGCGCCCCCTGGTAGGCGACGAGGTTGCCGATGAAGAAAGCGGGCATCCAGGCGACCAGGCTGATGAGCCCGCACAGCAGGCCCCAGCCGACGTCGGCGCCCCGGAAGCTCAGCAGGTCGGTCAGCCCGCGCCCCTCGGCGCGCAGAAGGCGGTGGACCAGGGCGAGGGTGACGACGTCGATCACGACGATGAGGACGTTCATCCACAGCAGGGGCCGCCCCATCGCCCAGAGCGCGGCGCCGAAGGCGATGACGAGAGCGGGCCGGGCCCCCATGGCCAGGGCCAGGCGGGACCAGGGGGTGCCGACGACGGGGGCTGCGGCGTCGGGAACCGCTGCGGCGTCGGGGGCGACAGGGACCGCGGCACCAAGAAGGGCAGGAGCAGCAGTGCCGGTGCCCGAGGAGGCGGGATCGGAGGAGGAGTTCATGCGTGAAAAAGTATGGTTTCCTTGACATTTGTGTCAAGAGTCCTTCACATTCTGAGACGACCCCGGCGCACGCAAGTACACGCTCAGGGGGATCCCGGATGCCGTCCCCGGCGTCCCTTCCCTACGCTGGTCAGTCGTGAGCACCACGACGTCGCGACCCGCTGCCCGCCGCCCCCGCTTCCTGGTCGTCGCCGGGCACCCCGACCCGCACAGCTACTCCCACGCCCTGGCCCATGCGTACGCCGACGCCGCCCAGCAGGCCGGCGCCACCGTCACCCTCCTGGACCTGGCGACCACCGACTTCGACCCGGTCCTGCGCGGGGGCTACCGGAAGCGCATGCCGGAGGACCCCTTCATCACCCACTCGCAGAACGAGCTCGTCGCCTGCGACCACCTGGCCCTGGCCTTCCCCACCTGGTGGTCGGCCGAGCCCTCCCTTCTCAAGGGCTGGTTCGACCGGACCCTCGCCCCCGGCATCGCCTACCGGTACCGGACCGGCAAGCCGATGCCCGAGCGGCTGCTCGACGGCCGCACGGCCACCATCATCACCACCTCCCACGGCCCGCGCCTGTGGACCCGGCTGGCGCCAGGAGGACCGGTGTCCCGCATCGGACGCGCCGTCCTGGGCTACTGCGGGGTGCGCGTCACCCAGCACCTCGTCATGGGCGGCATGGAGGGCGAGAAGGACACCCCCCAGCAGCGCCGGGACTTCCTGGAGCAGGTCGCCAAGGCCGCAACCAGCAAGGTCAAGACCATCAAACACACCCGCTGAAGCAGGCGGGCCTCCGCTGAGCGCGGCAGCCCCGGCAGGCAGGTGCGGGCGCCCCGCGGCAGGCCCCTCAGGCGCGCACCTGGACCTTAATGTGCTCAGGGCTCTTGGACGCCTCAATAGCCTCGTCGTACTCTTCGAGGACGAAACGGCCGGTCACCAGACTCGCCAGCCGGTCTTGCAGATCTTGCATGCGCTCGACGGACTCGCCGTACTTCTCAGCCAGCGAGTTCGAGCCCGCGATCGTGAGCTCCTTGGCGTAGATCTCATAAGGGCTGACCTCAATACGAGCCGACTCGGAGGCGACACCCATCTGGATCAGTCGGCCGCGCGGACGCAGCGCGCCGACCGCCGCACCAATAGCCGCAGGATGCCCTGTTGCATCGAGCGCCAGGTCGAATCCGCCACGGCGCTCCAGGTCGTCCACGCTCGCCACCGCCGCGTCGGCACCCAGATCGAGCGCGGCCCGCCGACGCGCCGGGTTGAGCTCAACGACCCAGACCCCCGACACGCCCTCGGCGCGCGCCAGAACAACGCCCATGAGGCCGATAGAACCCGCGCCGAAGATGAGGAGCCTCTTCTCGCCCCAGCCCGGAACGCGCTCCAGAGCGTGCAGAACGCAGGAGAACGGCTCGATGAGGGGCGCGACGGCCTCCGATATGGAATCCGGGAGGTGAAAAACGACTCCCTGCGGCACGGCCACGTACTCGGCGCACGATCCGTCAACCGCGACTCCGACCGGCAGCAGCTTCTCGCACAGGTTCGTGGCTCCGATAGAGCACCACTCGCACTCGCCGCAGGAGATATTCGGGTTGACGCCGACATAGTCCCCCTCCGCTATTCCCTCAACACCCGCACCCACCTGGCTCACGTGACCGGCGAACTCATGACCCGGCACAACCGGGAATCGCCCATGAGGATAGTCTTCGGAGACGAGGTGCAGATCCGTTCCGCACACGCCGGTGGCAGTAGGTTTGATGACGACCCACCCGTCCCGAGCAACGGGAATCGGCAGGTGCCGGACTTCTGTTCCGCCCTTTCCATCGGCGACGACGGCTCGCATGGTCTGAGTCATGTCGGTGGTGCTCCCGTGAGTCATGAGCGCGCGTCTTCGCCGGCGCTCTCGTACCGCGCGCCGCGCAACACGCCTCGGCGTCACTGCGCGCCCGCCCGCGCCGGCGCCCCTGTGCGCCAGCGGTACTCAGTTTAGCAACTTCCGTCCGGCTTGTACAGTCTGTACATACAATCAGTGGCGTCGGTCCCGCTCCCGGGGGTACCTTGGGCCCAGTCCGTCTCTGAAGGAAGATCCATGCCCGACAACACAGCCAGCGTGATCGAACGAAACTCACCGACGCCCTACTACGACCAGCTGTTCGTCATCCTCTCCGAGCGCATCGCCTCCGGGACCATCCCGGTGGGTGAGAAGCTCGCCAGCGAGCACGAGCTGTGCGAGGAGTTCGGCCTGTCTCGGGCGACGGTTCGTCAGGCGCTCTCCAAGCTGGAGAACGAGGGCCTCGCCGAGCGGATACCCCGACGCGGAGTCTTCGCCGCGGCTCCGGGTACGGCCTCGTCCTGGGTGGTTCAGGACGCCGAGGGATTCCTCGACTCTCAAGTCAGACACGGCCGCAAGGGGGTGACCACCGCGGTCGTCAACGCCCGGTTCATCGAGGCTCCCGACCGCGTGAGAAAGGCCCTGGACGTGGCGGACAACAAGGTCTTCGCCATCGAGCGGGTGCGGTCTCTGGACGGGAGCAGGGCCCTCTTCTCCACGAACTGGATACCCGGGGCGGCCGGCCGCCTCATCTCCGATGCGTCGGCGGTTCTGAGCGGAGAGTCCTCGCTCAATTCCGCCCTGGCCGACGCGGGATTCGAGATCGTGCGGGCAAGACGAACGATCCACGGGCTCGGCGCCCCCGGTTACGTGGCCCGTCATCTCGGGATCCAGGAGGGACATCCCCTGCTGCGAATCGACTCGACATCCTGGACGCGCGGAGATCGAGCGGTCGACTACTACGAGACATGGGTGCTCACCGATACCGTCCCCCTGGAGATCAACATCTCCAATTCCTGAGCCCCGCCAGGGCGACAGGGTCCGCCAACGGCCTCCCGCCCACGGGGTCAGTAAGGCTCGTAGCCCATGGCCCGCATCGCGCTGTCGTACTGGTCCCGCACCAGTGAGTCATAATCGGATTCGGGGATGCGGACCATCTCCATACCCCACACCGGGAAGTCTCCCGTGACGGTGGAGGCGGCCTGCATAGCGGCGCCCTTGGCAACATACTCGTCGGGGACGGGAACGACGACGGGCGTGCCCACCATGGTCGGTAGAATCTGCTGAACCGCGGAGGACCGCGCGCCGCCTCCGATGAGAACGAGACGTTCGGCGGGAAGACCGCAGTCGGCGAGGTTGTCGAGCATGGCCACTTGGCTCGCCAGCGTGCCTTCGATAATGGCCCGAGCCAGATTGCCCGGGCTGAGGTTCCCCAGGCTCATGCCATGCAGAGAGGCGCGCGCCCTGGGAAGGTCCGGGGTGCGCTCGCCCTCGAAGAAAGGAAGGAGCGTCAGCCCGCCGGCACCGGGCGGCGCGGCCAGGGCCAGCTCGTCGAGCTGGGGGCAGGTGATTCCCAGCAGAGCCGCCCCGACATCGAAGTTCCTGGTGGCGTTGAGAGTCGCCGCCAGGGGAAGATAGTCCCCCGTGGCCGAGGCGTACGAGCACACGTGCCCCGAGTAGTCATATGTCGGCTCAGCGCTGCGCGCGTACACGTTGCCCGACGTTCCGAGCGACATAATGACGTCCCCCCTGCACGCGCCCAGGGCCAGGGCGGCAGCCGCGTTGTCGCCGGCGCCGACTCCGACGGGAATCCCCTGCGGCACGCCCGCGATGCCCGCTCCGGTTGCACCGGCGACGTCGAGCGGCCCCAGGACCCGCGGGAGGTGCGGGCGGTGGCCCAACGAAAGCTCGACCAGGTCCTGGCAGTAGGTGCCGACCCGTCCGCCTCGCCCGTCCCAGTACGCGGTCCCGCTCGCCTCCGAGCGGTCCGTGGTGAGAGCGCCGATATCGCCACCGTCCTGATCTCCGTGCCCCATCAGACGCCACGTCAGCCAGTCGTGGACCAGCGCGACGGCCGCTGTGCGCTCGGCGCACCGCGGGCGGGTGTCGCGGAGCCATCGCAGCTTCGGCGCCGTATCGGACAGGGTGATCGGCAGACCCGTACGACGGATCCACTCCCGGCGCCCGAGCCCCTCGTTGAGCGCGAGCATGCTGGCGTGGGATCCGAGATCGTTCCACAGCGGGGAGTCGCAGACCACCCGCCCCCGAGAGTCCAGGAGGACGGGCGTGTGCTGCTGACCCGCCACCGAGATGGCCGCCACGTCATCGAGCCCTCCCGCGCGAGAGACCGCGGTCAGCAGAGCATCCCACCACGCATTCGGGTCGACGATCGTGCCAGCAGGATGCGCCGCCCTGCCCGCCCGGACCTGCCGGCCGGTGGCGAGGTCGCGTACGGTCACCTTGGTGCTCTGCGTGGAGGAGTCCACGCCGGCCACCAGAATCCGCGTCGGGCCCGCGCCGATCGACGACGCCTCTACGGGGCTCATGACGAGATCTCCTTCATGCGCTCCCACCGCCGGCGCACCGATTCGAACCACTCGGCCAGCCGGGCGTAGCGAACCCGATCGGGCCGAATGACAACGGGCCCCCAGTCGTCCCACCGCCGGTCCTCACCGGATGCCAGCGCCTGCGCACCGCGCGAGACGACCTCGGCAACGGTCGACGCCGAGTGCGGCACTCCCAGGACGTCGGCCTTGAGCTGCAACCACAGACGGTCCTTGGCCGCCGGACCGATCACCTTGACCCGCCCGGTCGCCGCGTCGAAGAGCGAGACGACATCGCGGTACTGAAACGCGAGCCCCACGAAGGTCGCCAGGATGATCTCGTCGGCCGTGGTGTCGGTTCGCAGCCCCACGACCACCCCCCGCGCACGAATATCCTTCGTGGGAAGCGGAGCTCCGCGGAAACGGGGAAGAACGACCGGAAGCCTGCTCAGATCGATTCTTCCCGCCAGGTATTTCTCCAGGAGATCGCCCTCCCGGCGGCTCACCTCTGCGGCGGCCATGTCGAGCATCGTCTGGAGAGTGGCGAATGCCGATCCGCCCGTGGGAATCGAGCCGAAGAGGGACCACCACCGGGGAGCGCAGAAGACGCCGTTGGCGAGCCCGGCCGCCTCCGCCCGCGCATCCAGCCTCGGCTCGTCCGCGACAGAAACCAGTCCCTCGGTCGTGCCGGTCGAGTCGAGGAACTCTCCGGGCCCCAGCCCCGCGCCCACGGCGCCGACCATGTGATCATGACCGACAACATGGACACGAGTCGCGGCCGGAAGCCCGGCGCGGGCAGCGAAGCCCGGGCTCACAGCCGTCCCCGCATCCGCGCCGCGCAACTCGGGGAACAGGGCCGTCGACAACCCGAACAACGCGCAGGCCTCTGCCGACCACGACCTCGTGCTCACGTCCAGTGCGAGCGTGCGACTGGCCAGGGAGTACTCCGACCAGCGCTTACCGGTCATCCGTGCCGCCAGGTACTCCGACACATTGAGCCACACCAGTCCGGCGGCGCTCCGGCCCTCGGCCCGAATCCTCTCGAGCGCCCAAGCGGCTTTCGACAGGCCGTAGTTGGCGCTGGCAGGCAGTCCGGTAATCCGGTACAGCCGCCCCCTCTCCTCCCGGGAGAGCCTGTCAATCCATTTCCTCCCCCGCTGGTCGTGCCACAGGATGAGCGGTGAGGCCAGCTCCGTCTCCGCCGAGACGAATGCTCCCGACTCGCCGACGCCCCCGACCGTGATCCGTTGGATCCGCGAGCGCACCGCGGCACCCTGACCGCCGATGAAATCGGTGACGATGCGCTCCAGCGCCCGTGCATCGTATATCTCTCCCCACCCGTCCTCGCGGGTCGGCGTCGGAACAACCTCTATAGAATCAGCACCGCCTTCCTCGTCGAATAGGCCTACCTTCACGTTCGTCGTACCGATGTCAATAGTGACCGTCGGGAGCACTGCCGCCTCCTGCGCCTCTCGCCTCAGGTCATCCCAGTGCGGGGTTGAGCACCCTGATGCGGTGCTCGACCGTATCGGCTATCGCCTCCACGGACTCCAGGGAGACGCGGATGAGCGCATTCTCATGCGGATTGGCCGCGTACGCCTCACCGAACACCCGGATCATCGCGCGGCGCAGATCCGACGCCACGTTGACCTTCACGACGTTGAACTCGTGCAGGCGGGAGAGCTGCTCGTCGGGAAGGCCGGAGGCCCCATGGATGACCAGAGGAGCCGGACTCGCGTCGCGCACCGCGGCGAGGCGCTCGAAGTCGATCCGCGCGTCCGGGGCGTAACCATGGACATTGCCCACCGACACGGCGAGCATGTCGGTCCCGGTCTCCTCAACGAAGGCCCTCGCCTGCGCGGGGTCCGTCATCGTCGCGAGCTCCGGCTCGACGTCGTCCTCCTTGCCCCCGATGGATCCGAGCTCGGTCTCGAGGGAGACGGTGCGTCCGCACCACCGGCGCGCCCGCCTCGATGCCGACACGTTCTCCTCATAGGGGTGCGCCGAGTAGTCGAGCATAATCGAGGTGAAATGAGACGCAAGCGCATCCCGCACATTCTCGAGGGCCTTGCCGTGGTCGAGGTGAAGCGCCACCGGGACCTCACAGGACTCGAGCCTGCGAGCGACCACGTCGTAGATGTAGTCATAGCCGGACAGGACGACATTGGTGGGGGCGACCTGGACGAAGCAGGGCACGCCCACGCGCCCGATCGCCTCCACGATGCCCATCGTGGTCTCGATGTTGGTCGTATTGAAGGCGCCCGCCACCCATCCGTTGCGGACGCACTCCTCAATCACCTTGTATCCGCTGACGAGAGGCACTTTTCTCCTTTCAATGGGCCGTCTGGCCCGATTATCGGTGGATGTTCTCCGGGCGGCCTCGTTCAGTTCCCGCCAGTAGCTGCGCCATTCATGTCGAGGATCTCCTGAGCCTCGTCAGAGAGCTTGAGCTGCGACACGCTCAGCCCCGCCACGACATAGAGGGCGGAGAAGATGATGGTGACTCCTCCGGCTCCCACAAGGTCGAGGAAGAGCGCCGGGATGAACGGGCCCACGAAGGTAGCCGCACCCGCCCCCAGATTGAGGACAGCGATCGAGCTCCCCTTCTGCCTGGGCACCATCATTGACATGAGGACGGAGATCGGAGTGAATCCCGCCAGAGCGCATCCGTACAGCGCCGCGCACAGTACGGACACCCAGTACGCGCCTCCCACGTACTGCGGCAGGAAGTAGAACATGAGCACGCTCAGCGCACAGCCGAAGCACCCGAACCAGCGCAGTGTCCTGTGCCAGCCGATCCTGTCGGACAGCACCCCGAAGAACAGGTTCGCGAACACGTTGGAGAAGCCGAGGACTGAGACCAGGCGAAGCCACCCGGCCGTTCCGAACCCCAGGTCCTCAGCGAATACGGTGGGGAAGAACACGAACAGCCCGAACTGCGGCGCCGTATTGATCACGCGGATGATACAGCCCAGGCCGACGCGAGGCTTTGTGAACGCTATGGAGACCGACTCGACAAGGCTTCGCCCGGTTGTGACGTCCGCAGGAGCCTGACGGCCCCCGCCCCGGGCGCCTCGAAGCCCGACGAGCGATACCAGGCCGCCGAGGATCACCACCGCCAGCGAGACCCAGAATGTTCTGTACTGGCCGATCACCGGCTCGGTCCCGCTCGCCAGGAGCGAACCGAGCGTGGGCAGGCCTCCCGTGAACGCGAAGTAGAACCAGCCGACCGCGGACCCGAGTCGGTGGGCGGGGCTCGCGCCCAGGACCCAGACGAGGAAGGCGTATGCGAAGAACGGGTACCCCAGGCCCCGCAGCCCGTAGATCAGCATCATGAGGATGTAGCTCTTGCCCGGGAGCGCGACGACCAGGAAAAGGACCTCGAGCACCGCCCACTCGATCAGGCCGATGACCATCACCCTCCGCGGACCCCACACCTCGGAGAGGGCGCCCGCCAGCCAGGAGCCGAGGGTGACCATAATGCCGTACGCGGAGACGATCAGGGCGGCCCGTGATGCGGTGCCCGCCCCGTGCGCCTCCATGTACGGAGCGATGTACCCGGACTCGACGCCGTCGCCGATCATGAAGAGCAGCAGCCCGACGAATCCCCAGAGCAGGTGGCGCGGTATGCCCAGCCTGTCAACGGTCCCCTCGTCCGGCACCGCGCCGTGGCGAGTACCTGTCGTCTCCGTCATCGTGCTCCTCCCGTGCGCAGCGCCGTTGATGCGCAGCCCGACCCGCCGAACGGACAAGGCGAAGCCACCAGATCACATCGTCTCGTCCGTATCAACCGGTTTGTACGTACAGACTGTATCAGACTGCGTCCGCCCGCGCCAGGCTTCACGACTTCCTGGCGCGCGAACTCCGCGCTCAGACGCGTTCACGGTCCGGCTCCCGGCGCGGGCGCCTCGCGAGCCTCGACCGCCGGCGCGCTGCCGCACAGGTCCGGTAACAGGGCCGGCTCAGTAGTGGTACCGCACCTGGAGGACGATCAGGTCATCGCCATCGACGAGGTAGACGAGACGGTGCTCCTCGGTGACTCTCCGGGACCAGGCTCCGGGAGCACCGTACCTGAGCTGCTCGGGCTTCCCGACTCCCTCACAGGGGTCGCGGAGCACGGCGTCGATCAGCCTGTTGACCCGCCTGAGGACGGCGCGGTCCGCGCGCTGCCAGTAGACGTAGTCCTCCCAGGCCGACTGGTCCCACACGAGCCCCACGGGCTCAGTCCCGGTCCAGGTCGTGCTCCTCGGTCCTCCCGGTCCGGGCCCGCTCATAGGAGTCGAGGAGCCTGCGGGCATTCGCAGGGGACCGGAAAAGATAGGCGGTCTCCTTCCACGCCTCGTACTCCTCGGCGGGCATGAGGTAGGCGCGGCCCTTGCGCGAGACGATCTCGACCGCCTCACGATCCTCGTTCACCTGCTCGATCAGCGGGTACAGGGTCCGGCGGGCCTCACTGGCGGCAATGGACATCACCCACCTCCGACTCGTACCGCTTCGTGGCACAAGACGACGGCGCGCCGCGGAAGCCCTTCACACGGTCGCTCCAGCCGCCCCCGTCATGCCGGCAATCACATGAGGCAGCCGGTATAGGCACCGTCTAGGCGGCTCTTGTGGACGCGGTCCTGCGGCCGCGTCCATGCCCTCGCCCGCTGTCTCCCGTGCGCCGGCCCCCGTGCTGTCCGCCCTGCCGGCCAGTCCGCCGACCATCGCGCCAGCCCGTCTGCCGACCGCTCTGCTGCCCCCTGCGTCCGCCGGAGGGCCCGCGCCCGTACCGTCGGGCACCTCGCCCGGAGCCGCGCCCCGCCTGCTCGGCCGACGCCCGCCCTGCACCGCCGCCCTTGACGGCGACGCCCTCGGGCATGTCCTCGGCGGCGACGACCGGGGCGACCTGGCCGACCAGAGCGGTCACGGCGTCGTCGTCGGGCCGGATGCGCTCGATGCCGGCCCGGATGCCGGCCTTCCTGAGCAGGGCCCGGACGTCCTCCTTCTGCTCGGGCAGCACGAGGGTGACGACGACGCCGGCGGCCCCGGCCCGGGCGGTGCGCCCGGAGCGGTGCAGGTAGGCCTTGTGCTCGGCGGGCGGGTCGACGTGGACGACGAGCTCGACGCCGGAGACGTCGATGCCCCGGGCGGCGATGTCGGTGGCGACCATGACGTGGACCTGCCCGGTGGAGAAGGCCCGCATGGCGCGCTCGCGCGCGTTCTGGCTCATGTTGCCCTGGAGCTCGACGGCGGGGATGCCGTCCCGGGTGAGCTTGCGCGCCAGGCGCCGGGCCAGGTGCTTGGTGCGGGTGAACAGGATGCGCTGGCCGGTGCCGGAGGCGAGGCGGCGCACGACGCTATCCTTGACGGCCTTGTCCGCCACCATCCACACGCGGTGGTCCATGGCGTCCACCGGCGAGGTCGAGGGGTCGACGGCGTGCTGGAGCGGGTCGTGGAGGAACTCGTCCACGATCCGGTCGACGCCGCCGTCCAGGGTGGCGGAGAACAGCAGGCGCTGGCCGCGGGCCGGGGTGGCGCGCATAATGCGGCGCACGCCGGGCAGGAAGCCGAGGTCGGCCATGTGGTCGGCCTCGTCGAGGACCGTGACGGACACGTCGTCGAGGCTGACGACGCCCTGCCCCATGAGGTCGAGCAGGCGCCCGGGGCAGGCGACGACAATGTCGACGCCCCCGGCGAGGGCCTTCTCCTGGGGCCTCTGGGACACGCCGCCGAAGACGGTGGTCACGCTCAGCTCGAGCGCGTCGGCCAGGGGCCTGATGGTCTCGGCGATCTGGAGGGCGAGCTCGCGGGTGGGGGCCAGGACCAGGCCGATGGGGTGGCCGGCACGGGCCATGTCCTCCTCGGCGAGGCGCTGGACGAGCGGCAGGGCGAAGGCGAGGGTCTTGCCGGACCCGGTGCGCCCGCGGCCGAGCACGTCGCGCCCGGTGAGGGTGTCGGGCAGGGTCGCGGTCTGGATGGGGAAGGGGGCGGAGAAGCCGCGAGCGTCCAGGTCGGCCACGAGGTCGGCGTCGACGCCAAGCGAGGCGAAGGTCGCGGGCACGGTGGCGGGCGCGGTGGGCCTGGTGGCGGGCGCGGCCGCCTTGGAGCGGCGACCGGAGCGGGAAGAAGCAGTGCGCGTGGTGGGCACGGAAGTCCTGTCGTTCGGGACCGGGCGCACGTCGGACGCGGAGCGGCCGGGCCGTGCGCGTCGGTGCGTTGAGGTGCCGGCGTTCGGGGCTCGACGGCGCGGAATCGTCCTCGGACGTGCGCGCCGGAGCCGGGGCACCAGCCGGGCCGCGGCGGGTTGCCGGGCCGGTGGCACACTCTTCCACATACTGCCTGCCCGCGCCATGATACGAGCCTCACACACGGCACCCGGTGGCGCCCGGGGCCGGCCGCGCGGCCTCCGCGCCCTCGGAGGCCCGCTCCGCCGGGCCCGCGGGC
>ERZ773022.1302-NODE-1302-length-17016-cov-10.981015_pt1 | contig 17016 bp, 18 predicted proteins | sample MGYA00580839_ERZ773022 | MGnify/ENA primary metagenome ERZ773022 (study PRJEB29015, sample SAMEA2738020) | human oral metagenome | biome: human oral; feature: human-associated habitat; material: dental | place: China | collected 2044 ... | reverse complement strand
TTCGGGGTGTGGCGCAGTTGGCTAGCGCGCGCGGTTTGGGACCGTGAGGTCGAAGGTTCGAATCCTTTCACCCCGACCATATACATAAGAAAATTTACATTAAAAGAAGTCCGCTTAGGACTTCTTTTAATTAATTTATTCATTTCCTTATGTATCTATTTTCCGATAATTAATCATCTCACTTTTAAAAAACTCTATTTGAATACAAAAAATCAAATTAGTTTAATGGTTTTTATTGGTTTTAACTTATCCAAACCAATGATTGAAGACTTAATAGATAATCTAGGACGACGACCTTGATTTTGCTGGTCAGCAAAAGTCTCACCTCTTTGATTAAGCTTTATATTACTAAAATCTTTGTCAATCCTATAAATATCTACAGTGCCATCTACTACCCCTGCGGGAACAAAATCCATAAAAATTAAAACATCCCAAGACGAACGTGGTCCAAAAGAAGTTAGATCATCACTAATAGAAGTAGATTTAACTTGTATTCCTTCATGCGTGACCAGATCTACAGCATCATACGAATAAGCAGTTCCATTTGTTCTGACAGCATTAAAGAAATAACAATAAAGACCCTCACTAATAACATCAGGAACATTCATACTCCGACCACCCAATGATTGAAGTAATTTATTAATTTTAAGCCAAGATTTAAATACAATAACGAACTTAGTATAATCGTTCACATCGAATTGATCACCGATTACAACTTGTCCATTTTTAAGTCTTGTTTTTATTTTCTTCATTATAGTTATTATTAATTATAACCATAACCATATTTTATACAAATCCTATAGTACTTTAATCATTTGCATAGCAATACGCTCAAGCACTGGGGCGGAAACCGAATTTCCAGCTTGTTTATATAAAGCACTATCAGATATACTTGGCAACTTATAGCTGTCTGGAAAACCTTGAAGCCGAAAACACTCACGAGGAGTCAATTTTCGAACGCCCTTACCATCAAAAATAATAGGCACATTATGACCACCCATACCCATATTCGCCGTTAACGTCGGAGATACGCCCTTCTTATTTTTACGAACATATTTTCTGCGCCACTGATAAACTTGCCCTTCTTCATTAATGTCATCCTTTATTTTTTCATAAAGTGGTTTTCCATTATAATAATATTTTTCGTTCACATCTTTTTCTAAAATATCTTTAACAGTTTTAGTAAGTGGAACTGGTTTAGGAAATTCAAAAGCTTCAATTTTAGATTTATCTTTAAAACCTACTATATAAATACGTTCACGATTTTGTGGTACATTTCCATACTCCATAGAATTAAGAACTTTAGATTTAATGTGATAGCCTAAATCAGCTAAAGTTTGTTCAATAATTCTAAACGTATTGCCACCATCATGAGATTTTAAATTTTTTACATTTTCAAGCAAAAATCCCATAGGTTGCTTTTCTTTAATGATTCTCGCAATATCAAAAAATAAATTTCCACGCCCTTTATCATCATCAAAACCTCTACGATATCCAGCTATAGAAAAAGCCTGACACGGAAAACCGCCAAGCACAAAATCACAATCAGGAATATCTTTAGCATGAATTTTAGTAATATCTTCAACTACTAATTTGGCTGTATTAAAATTCTGATTATAAGTATCAGCACATTTAGCCTCAAAATCATTAGCGAATACAGTGGAGAAACCCGCTTTTTCAAAGCCCAAACGTATACCACCAACACCTGCAAATAAATCGATCGTTCGCCATTTTTTTGTAGTGATTACTGGAACACTATCATCAATATTAGAATTCATATTACGTTGCACAGACCAAACTACACCTCTAATTTCAACCTCCTTGCGAATAAGTGGTAACATAGTTTGATTAGCCGGTTGTAAACGAATTTTATTATCTTCTCTATAAATTTTCTTTAAAGTAGCCTTATTATCATCAACAATAGCTACAACGGTTTGTCCATTTTGGGCCGATGTTTGATGTTTTATAATTACAATATCGCCATCAAAAATCCCTTCGTCAATCATGCTATCACCCTTAACTTGAAGCGCATAAAAATCACTTCCAGATGGCAAATCAGGAACTGTTATCGTAGTTTTTACATCTTCAATAGCCTCTATAGGAGAACCTGCAGCAATGTAACCAATCACCTTTACATTATTAGTTTTAGATTTTGAATTAGCCAATTCATAACCACCAACATCATTATTAACCAATATGCCAACTTTCACTAAATCTTTAATATGCTGATGAACGGTGGATACAGATTTAAGATTAACTCCATCTTTTATTTCATTTAAAGTTGGAAACTTACCTTCTAGTTCTAAAGATTTCCTGATAAATTCTATTATTTCGTTTTTTCTTCCCCTGCTCATATTCATATAATATACGAAACTATACGAAAAATGAAGCAAAATATGAAAACACTCATTCTATGACTAAATAACTACATTTTTCATTATAAATCGACAAGCATACTTAATTTAAATTGTCCTTTATTTATTATTGCTAATGCTTATTAATTACTTGTAAGATATAACTAGAATATGAAAGATTTAAATTCAGATAAACTAACAATTATTGCTTTTATCTGTTTATTTTTGCTAGCAATTATTGTTTTTCTATTTTTCTTACCAAACAATTACGACGACTCTCTTCCAAAAGGCTATGATTCAAATGAAGATTACCATTATGAATACAAAAAAGATAAAAAGAATCTAGAAAACCATCAAAATAAAGAAGAGTACAACAATAACGAAGAATACGACCTAAACGATACGGATATCGATTATGAATAAAACCGAAACAAAAGATATTACTTCAAATAAAAAATCTAAAGAATCCGTTACTTTACTATCTAAAATAATTGCTACATTAATTATTCTACTTTCAATATCTCTTTTACTTTATTTTTTAAAGATTTACAAAAAAGAAAGTTTAAGCGATCCTTTTTCAAAATATGACAATAATGCCATTCTCGATAACTTCAATAAAAACAAGACAAAAAAATCATCAGAAAAATCTTCTAAGGATTTTGTTAAGTTGGTACTACCTTCAAGCTACGATGAATCAAGTATTGAAAGCCAAAAAGAAGAGTGCAATTATCCTTTCATTAAAGAACAGGCAATCACTTGTATAAATGGTCTTAATTTTTCCGTTCCTACACCATATCGAGACAATGGATATATGAATATCGATATTTTTAAAGCTAAAGCAACAGAAGATACATCAGATCTTATTTCCTGGGCCAATCAAAATATTAATTCCATTTCCACTCCAAATTTTAAAACTCTTGAAAGCAGTAATTCAGATAAAAGAGAAATTATTAAAAATAAAGAAATGTCCGCAGCGTCTATATTCTTTACATATATCATTAAGAAACACGACTTTATCTATATTATAGATTCAAATCTCTTTTCAGATCAAAACTTAAAACTTAAAAGTGCTATTACCGAGAAGAAAGAAAAAGACTTAGATTATATCGTTTCAAATCTAATTATTAATTAAGCTAATGCTTCCTGAATATTTTATATACATTGCCGCTAGTATTCGTATTCTTGCCGGATTACTTTACATAAAATCTATTTTAAAAGGCAAAACTAGACCTAGCGCAGTGAGCTGGTTGATCTGGTCTGTATCACCCTTTATTGCCTTTTTCGCCGCTACTTTTTCAGAAGGGTTTAAATTAGCTTCACTCGTTACCCTAGCCTTAGGGATTAGTCCTTTATTAGTGTTTATTACAGCTTCAGTTACAAAAAATCATCTATTCAAATTAACGTTGCCCGATCTAATATGCGGAATCTTAGCTATTATTAGCCTAATATGTTGGCTGATTACTAAAAATCCAATTCTTACTATTTCTTTTGCTATTCTTGCCGACTTTATCAGCACCATACCAACTCTTAAGAAAAGTTATTATTATCCAGATACTGAATACGCCCCAACCTATTTACTTGCCATACTCGCAATGTCTATTACCTTACTAGCCAACAAAGAAACTACGAACTATTCATTAATATATCCAACCTATATTCTTCTCATGAATCTACTAGTAGCAAGTATTATTATCACTAGAAAAAATAGAAATAATAAGAGCAAAAAGAAAAATAGTAGAAAAAGGGAATGTAAGATTAAAAAAAGAAAACAAAGCAGCAAAAGAGACTAATAAAGAAAAGAACAATAAAAGTAAAAAGATAGAGTAAACTCTACCTTTTTTATTATCCTCACAATCTCTTGCAAAAGACTAGCTTAACTAATTTTGAATGTGTCTTTAATGTCTTTATTCAGCATTCTTAGCATTGTTAAGCATTTCCGTTAGAAAATCTTTGGTTGCCATACCAACCTTTTTAGAAATGATTTCACCATTTTTATATAGCAAAAATGTAGGAAGACCAGTTACACCTAAGCTAGATGCAATATTCATATATTCATCGGCATTTAGCTTTGTTACTTTAATGACGTCATCGTCTTTAAAATCTTCACTAAGTTCTTCAACAATTGGCCCCATAGCTCGGCATGGTGGGCACCATGGTGCCCATATGTCTACTAAGACAACACCTTCTTTAGTTTCCTTATCAAAGTTTTCTTTATTTAATTCGATCACTTATTTACCTCCTTATTTTTTCTTTTATACATAATCAGTATATAAATACTAACACAAAATCTACAACATAAAATATATTGACATTACTATATTTAGGGTCTAGATTAAAAGATAAGCACTATATATGGTTTTTTAACCTTAATAGTTGCCACCAACGAGACTGAATTTACTAAGGGGAAATCAGTCAGCGGTAAACAAAAATAATAAACTTAAAGTTCAAGATTTTTGTACTCTTTAGAAGTAAAGAGGATTATTAATCTTGCCTAGGGGGAAATCGTGATTAAAAAAGTCACCAAAAGAGATGGAAGATTAGTCGATTTTAATCAAGAAAAAATCACTAACGCTATCTTAAAAGCAGCTAAAGCTACTGGCGAATTTAAAGATAAAAAAATCGCTAAAGAATTAACTGCAAAAGTTCTTAAAAAGATCGAAAAGAAAACCAATATTTCTGTGGAGGAAATTCAGGATTCTGTAGAAGATACTTTAATACTTTCTAAGTATAAGAAAACCGCCAAAGCTTATATTATTTACCGTGATCAGCACCAGAAGATGCGTGAGATTGAAAATAAATCTCAAATCAGCCTTATCGACAAATACCTAGAAAAATTAGACTGGCAAGTTAAAGAGAACTCCAACATGGCGTACTCTCTACAAGGTCTAAACAATTATATTGCCTCTGAAGTATCGAAAACTTACTGGCTTAATAAGATTTATCCTAAAAACATTAAAGAAGCGCACTTAAGTGGTGATCTTCACATGCACGACCTTAACCTTATTTCTGTTTACTGCGTTGGTTGGGATCTAGTCGATCTTCTAACAGAAGGCTTCACTGGTGTTCCTGGAAAAGTTTCATCAAAACCAGCTAAGCACTTTAGATCAGCATTAGGTCAAATTGTAAACTTCTTTTACACCCTTCAAGGAGAAGCTGCTGGTGCTCAAGCATTCTCTAACTTTGACACTCTACTTGCTCCTTTTATTAGACACGACAAGCTAAAATACGAGGAAGTTAAACAAGCGCTTCAGGAATTCGTCTTTAACGTTAACGTTCCAACTCGCGTTGGTTTTCAGACACCTTTTACTAACATCACAATGGATCTAACAGTTCCTAATTATTACAAAGATACTCCTGTTATTATTGGTGGTAAGCCTCAAGATACAACTTACTCTGATTACCAAAAAGAAATGGATATCTTAAATAAAGCTTTCTTAGAAGTCATGACCGAAGGCGATTCAACTGGACGTGTATTTACCTTCCCAATTCCAACATACAACATCACAAAAGACTTTAACTGGGAAAATCCAGTAATCGATAATCTTTGGGAAGCTAGCGCAAAATACGGTATTCCTTACTTCTCTAACTTCATTAATTCTGACATGGATCCAAGTGATGCAAGATCAATGTGTTGCCGACTCCGCATCGATAACCGACAGCTAGAATATCGTGGTGGAGGTTTGTTTGGCGCCAACCCATTAACTGGATCAATCGGTGTTGTAACACTTAATATGCCTCGAATTGGACTTCAAACCAACACAAAACAAGAATTCTTAGATAGAGTTAAAGAATTAATGGATCTAGCAAAAGACAGTCTTGAAATTAAAAGAAAACATCTTGAAAGACTAACCGATGCTAATCTTTATCCTTACACTAAATACTACTTAAGAAACGTTAAAGAAGGCAAAGGTCGTTACTGGGTTAACCACTTCTCTACTATTGGCCTAATTGGTATGAACGAAGCAATGCAAAATCTATTAGGTAAAAGTATTGCCGATAAAGAAGGAAAAGAATTCTCTGAAGAAGTCCTAACCTTTATGCGAAACACCTTGTCTGATTACCAGCAAGAAACAGGTAATAACTACAACCTAGAAGCAACACCAGGAGAAGGAACAACTTATAGACTTGCTCTTCTTGATCGTGCTAAGTTTAACAACGCTATTTTCGCTAATGGAATTGGAAAAGACGTTAAAACGCCTTACTACACCAACTCAACTCATGTTCCAGTTAACTACACGGATGACATGTTTGAACTCCTAGATCTTCAGGACGAGCTACAGACCAAATACACAGGTGGTACGGTTATTCACCTCTTCTTAGGTGAAAGAGCGCCAGACGCAAAGGCCCTAAGAAGTGCCGTAAAAAGTATTTGTAAGAATTATCGCTTGCCTTACTTTACTTTCTCACCAAGCTTCTCTATCTGTAAGAACCACGGCTACCTAAATGGCGAACAAGCAGTTTGTGAGAAATGTGGTGAAGAATGTGAAATCTATTCACGCATCGTTGGCTACCTAAGAAGCATCTCTCAATGGAACGACGGTAAGCGTGCCGAATTTGACATGCGTAAACATTACAAGATTGAAAAAGATAAACTAAAACAATCAGCAGAGGTCTAAATGCTAATTGGAGGCATGCAAAAAAACTCTCTAATTGATTATCCTGGCAAAGTATCCGCAGCACTATTTACGATTGGTTGTAATATGCGTTGTGGATACTGCCACAACCCTGAATTAGTCTTACCAGAACGTTATGCAAATAGCATGAATCTAGACGAAATCTTCGACTTTTTAGAAGCAAGAAAAGGCAAATTAGATGGAATTGTGATATCAGGGGGCGAGCCCACTATGCAACCTGATCTATATGATTTCATTAAAACAATTAAGGAAATGGGGTATCTAGTAAAACTAGATACCCAAGGTACTAATAGCAAAATCCTCAAAAAATTAATTGAAGATAAACTAATTGATTTCGTTGCTATGGATGTTAAAGGCCCTTTAGATAAATATGTAATGTTAGCTGCAAGACCTGTAGATTTAGACACTATCTTAGAATCTATTAGTATTATCAGGGATTCTGGTATCGATCACGAATTTAGAACAACTGTTGTAAAAGAACAAATCGATCCATCTGATTTTCAAAAGATTGGTGAGTTAGTAAAAGGTGCTAAGCGTTTTGCTTTACAAAGATTCCGTCCAGGTAATACCGTAAGTCCTAGTTTTTCTAGAAAAACTACCTATAGTGATGAAGAGTTTGAAGGATTTAAAGAAATAATGTCAAAATATGTAAAAGAATGTGTGGTCCACTAATGGAAGAACATATTGTAACTAAAGTTATAAAAAACACTAAAGATATCTCAACTATTTATTTCACTAAAAAAGATGGCAGTGTCCCCATTTTTGATGCCGGCCAATATATTACTGTTCTTTTTAAAGATCTTTTACCGCCAGAAGGCAAAGCTTATAGCCTATCTTGTAGACCAGGCTTGCCTTACTTATCTATTACCGTAAAGAGAGTCGGTAAGTATTCTAATCGTATCTGTGATTTAAAACCTGGTGATAAATTTCTAGTAAGTAGTAGCTATGGGTCGCTTTTTGAAGATTACGATCAAGACATCACTCTAATTGGTGCTGGAGTTGGTATTGCTCCATTATTTTCAATTATTAACGATACACTTCTAAAGAATCCTAAAAGAAAAGTTACACTTTTATACACCAATAAAACAATTAAAGATATCTGCTTCTTAAAAGAACTAGAAGAATTAAAAGAAAAACATCCTAATTTTAAATTAATTTTGCATGTCACAAGAGAAAAAGATGCCAAAGAAAGCACTAATAAAAATAATAAAGATAATCAAATAGGTTCTAAATTTATCAAAGGACGTTTTAATTTAGAAAAATATCTAAAAGATAAAACCTTAGATGTTACTAGCGATTTTATCCTATGTGGTCACATTAATTTCGTTAAAGATATTTATAATGATTTGTTAAAATGTAAAGTACCGGTGGAACAAATATCAACTGAAATTTTCTTTGAAAGCTAAATTATGTCTCTTAAGATCAAGAATCTAACCACTAAAGTAAACTCAACAACTAGACTTCTAAATAAAGTAAGTCTAGAAGCTAAAGCAGGCGAACTAGTTGTTTTAGTTGGTCCAAATGGCAGTGGTAAAAGTACCTTATCTTATGTAGTTGCCGGACACCCAGACTATGAAAGCACTGGTGAAATTATTTTTAAGAGCGAAAAACATAAAGCAAAAGCCGTAGATCTAATTGATCTAGCACCAGAAGATAGAGCTAATTTAGGTATTTTTCTAGCTTTTCAAACCCCTGAAGAGGTCGAAGGCGTTAGCTTCCTAGAAGTTATGCGCCTTATTATTAACAACAGAAGATCTAAAAAAGATAAGGTTAATCAATTTAATTTCAGAAAACAAGTTATCGAACTTAGCAAAAAAGTTGGTCTTAAAAATTTCAAACCTTATAGAGACTTAAATGTTGGCTTTTCAGGTGGTGAAAAGAAGAAGGCTGAAATTTTACAGATGTTACTTCTAGATCCTGAAGTAATAATTTTAGACGAACCAGATTCTGGATTAGACATAGATAGTATAGATAATTTAGCTAACATCATAAACGAAGAAAAAAAGAAAAATAAAACAATTATCTTAATTAGTCACCATAAAGACTTGTTATCTAAAGTAGATATCGATGCTTTATACATTCTTAAAAATGGTAATATCTCCAAAAAGCAAAAACCTCAAATCTTAGAAGAAATCTATAAAACAGGTTTTGAGGCTTTATAATGCAAGATTTTAAGCTACCAAAAGATATTGTTTATAAAGTATCTAAAGCAAAAAAAGAACCTAAATGGATGTTAGACTTTCGCCTTAAAGCTTTAGATGCTTTTAATGAAAAACCAATGCCGAAATTTGGCCCAGATTTAAATCAACTTGATTTTTCAAAATTAGATTACTATGAAAAGCCTGTCGGTAAATATTCAAGCTGGGATGAAATGCCAGAAGATTTACGTAGCGTCTACGAAAAAATCGGTATCCCAGAAGCAGACAAAAACTTCCTATCCGGAACAGGCGCAATGTATGATTCGGAGGTTATTTATAATACTCTAAAAACTGAATGGGAAGAAATGGGCGTAATTTTTACAGATATTGAAACAGGCCTAAGAGAACATCCAGAATTATTTAAAGAATACTTTAGCAAAATTGTGCCAATCAACGACAATAAATTTGCTAGCTTAAATTCAGCTCTTTGGAGTGGTGGTAGTTTTATTTATATACCAAAAGGCGTCAAAATAGATAAACCTTTGCAAGCTTACTTTAGAATTAATACCGCCAATCTTGGACAATTCGAACGAACTCTAATCATTGCCGACGAAGACAGTTATGTTCACTATATCGAAGGCTGCTCCGCCCCAATTTATACCGAAGATGCATTACATGCTGGTGTTATTGAAATCATTGTAAAAAAAGGCGCTAGAGTTAGATATACAACTATTCAAAACTGGTCTACTAATGTCTATAACCTCACAACCCAAAGAATGCATGTCTATGAAAACGGCTTTGGTGAATGGGTGGATGGTAATATTGGATCAAAAATCACTATGAAATACCCAAGCATTGTTTTATTAGGTGACAACTCTAAAGGTGAAACCATGAGTCTTTCAGTTGCTAGCAAGAATCAAATTCAAGACACCGGTGCTAAAATGATTCATATTGGCAAAAACACTTCTTCCCAAATCATATCTAAATCAGTTAGTTTAAATGGCGGAGAAGCTTCCTTTAGAAGCTTAGTGGCCGTTAAAAAAGATGCAGACAAAGCAAAAATTGATTCTACTTGCGATGCTTTAATTTTAGATGGAGAATCTAGCTCTAATACTTACCCAGATAATTTTATTAGCAATAAAAAAGCCAAAGTAAATCACGAAGCTTCTATTAGTAGACTCTCTCAAACTAAACTATTTTACTTAACTTCTCGTGGTGTATCGGAAGAAGAAGCTAAAGCAATGCTCGTTAATGGTTTCATTGAGCCAATCATGAAACAAATTCCTCTAGAATATGCCGTTGAACTTAATCGTTTAATCGAACTTAGCATGGAAGGATCAGTTGGCTAATGAAAAAGTTTACTAAGGTCCCTATAAAATCAAACACTCTAAATAAAGACGTGACTCTTAATAATTCAAATGAGGAACTCATTAAAGAAATATTAATTATCACCGACCAGGATTTTAACCTGAATTATGATATCTACCACAATAAAGACCACCAAAAATCTTATCTAAAAGTTAATGTTATTTCCCTTAAAAAAGCCGTGTGTCAAATAAAAGCTAAAGCTGTAATCTCTAATGATGCAAAAGATTGCGATAGCGAGATTAAAATTGAATCCTTTATCTTAGAAGAGAGCTCCGTCGAAGCTACACCAATCCTAGAAATCAATTTTAATGAAGTGTCAGCAAAACATGCCTTTAGCACTAATTATTTAGAGAATTCACAGATTACTTACCTAAGATCTAAAGGGCTGAATAATGATCAGATATATAAATTAATTTTAAAAGCTCGTTATAAGATCGATCTAGATAAAATAAATTTAAATAAAGGCATTTATTATGCTGAGAGATAATTTTAAACAGTTAAAATTAGATCCTTCCTTAGTTTATTTAGATAGTGCTAATAGCACCTTGCTTTTAGATCAAGCCGTAGAAGCTGTAATAGATACATATTCCCATTATTCAAACGTTTCTCGTGGTTCGTATGATTTAGCAGAAAAGAACACAAACCTTCTAGACGATGCTAGAAAAAATATTGCAAGCTTTATTGGCGCTAATCAGGATGAGATAATTTTTAATTATTCGGCAACTATTGGTATTAATCAGCTGGGATATGGTCTTTCAAATAATCTAGAAGAAGACGACATTATCTTACTTAGTATTTATGAACACAACTCTAATTTATTAATTTGGCAAAAATTAGCTAAAGATAAAAAAGCAAAACTATTATTCTTTAATTCAGAGATTAGCTTAAAAGGACAATTAAATAGCAAACTGAAGCAAAAAGACTACCAAAAAGTAAAAATTATTAGCCTAACTCACGCTTCAAATGTTACAGGCAAACTCTTTAATGCAAGTTTACTTTTTACCGAAGCTAAAAGCTTATTTAAAAATGTTTTTACTATTTTAGACGCCTCTCAATCTATTTCAAAAATACAAATAGATGTTAAAAAACTAAATATAGATGCATTAGTATTTTCATCACACAAAGTATATGGACCGTCTGGAATTGGTGTACTTTATATAAAAAAATCTAAACAAGATCAAGTAAATTCTTTCTTATTAGGAAGTCAAATATTAGATGAATTAAAAGATAAATACACCTATAGCTTAAAACAGGATGTCTCCCGCTTTGAACCAGGCACACCAAACTTAGAAGGAGTTCTCGGATTAAACGCTAGTCTTTTCTTTATAAAAAAACACCAAAAAGAGATATACGATCACGACAAACAATTAGTAGATTATTTTCTAGAGAAGCTTAAACAAACTAACCTTTTAGACAAGTTATTAACCTTTAATAGCACACCAAATAAACATCTAGAAGCTAAACAACTTGGCATTTTTTCACTTTCTAGTCCTTCTCATCCTCACGATGTTTCTTATTTTTTAAACAAAAATAATATTGCCGTTCGAGCTGGAAAACTCTGTAGTGATTTATTCTTAGATGACATCAAAAAACAAGAGGGCGTTATTCGTATCTCCTTTGGAATATACACAACTTTAAGTGATATAGATAAATTTATTAAAAGCTATAAAGAAACTCTTAAAATATTAGAAAAGTAAAAATGGATAAAGACTTACTATATCGTAAAGAAATTTTAGATTATTATAAAAATCCAATGTTCAAGGAAAAACCTTCTTCTTATGATCTAAAAGCTCATCTTAAAAACCCCTCTTGTGGAGACGATCTCACAATATATATATCTTTAGATAAAGAAAAAAACATTCAACAAATCTCTTACTCTGGACCACTATGTGCAATATCCACTTATGGAGCTGAACTTGCTTGCCAATACCTCTTAAATAAAAATATTAAAGATATTAATACTATTAATCTCTTAGATCTTATAGACAAAGAAGAATTTCCAATAAATAAAAATCCAATAAGATTAAAATGTTTTTTACTAGTAATAAATACTCTAGGTAAAATTAATCTTAAATAAAAAGAGCACTATAATACTTCTTAAGCTAAAAGTTCCTCCAACAATTAATAATTTTTATGCTTTTTGCTAATATTAAAGTAGTTAATTAACGAGAGAATAATAATGAATCCAAATAACCCATATAATCCAAATCAAAACGATGATTTGAAAAACGATTCTTCTACACCAAAACCAAGTGTAGAAGGTACAAATTCATACAATCCACAACTAAATAAAGAAGAAGTAAGCCAAACAGACGTACCAACTTCTAATCCAACTAATAATTTTGAAAGTGACTATGGAGACCTAGACGAGGGATTAGAACCAACTACTACGACTACTACAGATAGTCAAAGTACTAATCCTACTGAACAGACCGGTGATCAAAAAAGTACTAATACTACAAACCTTCCAAGCATGGGAACACCTAACCTACCATCTTTAGGATCTAATGAGCCTAAAATGGCACCTAACCCTTTTGCTAAACAAGAAAAGAAATCAAAATTGCCTCTTATTATTACAATCATTGTATTGGCATTAATCACTATTGGTGTTGGTGTTTTCTTTTTCATTCAAAACTCCACACAGAGTCCAGAACCTCAAGTAGAAAATAAGACCAAAGTAGAAGATACAAAGAAGCAAACAAAAGAAGAAAACGTAGATAAATCAAACCGTTTGCCATCTAGTGAAGTAATTAGCAAAGCTAAAGCTATACTTGGAACCTTAAGCTATAAAGAATTCGAACCTCAAGATAGACGAGACTACAAAGTAAAAGATGCTGATTTTGCTGTTTATCTTTCCGACGAAGAAATTAAAGGATATGGTTTTAGAACTGTCTTACCTGCAAATAAATATGACTTAATTGCAAAACTAGATAACGAAATGGAAAAACACCTAGTCTTTACAAAAAAGAACTTCGTTGATTCCAATACTAAGCAAAATTCAACCTATTACGATAGCCAAAAAGCTATTTGTCGAATTAGTTACACAAAGATTGAAAAGAAAAACGACTACGACCTAAGTATGTGGTGCGGTGATACAGAGCTTTACACTCAAAAAGCAAAAGAACTTAAACCATTTTATGATGCCTACGTAGCTAAACAAGGTAAGCCAGACGATGGCACTACATTAAGTCTATTTCCACCAACTATCAAGCAATCTCAAACTGTAGGTTATCAGGTGGCAGATATGGCACTTGGCATGTCTAATCCATTTAATAGCGCTATTGCTGTACACAGAGCAATCTTCTATCAAGGACCAGACCAAGTATGGAAATTCTACAAAAACACTCAAAACTCCTTAAACTGTGATGAGTTTAAAAATGAAGAACTTCAAAAAGCCTTTGCTGGATATGAGTGTTACACTAACGGTAAAAGCTCTAACGTAAAACCTCAAAGCACAACAAAACAGAATACAAAAGCTACAACCAGATAGTTTAATAAACCAAGCCTAAACAAAAGCAAGGAAAGTAAAAAACTATTAAAAAAATAAGGACCACAAAAGTGGTCCTTATTCTATTTATCTATAACCAAAGTTTTAATTTTAGATTTTAAACCTTTTACTAAATTGATCTTACTTTTTGGCAGGTCAAAATATTTAGACAAAACATTTATTAATTCTAGATTTGCTTTATTATCGATTGGCGAAGCTTTTACTTTTATAAAATATGAATAATCTAAACTATTATCTTCTATTTTCTCGACTACGTTTTCTTTAGAATTTGGCTTTATTTTGACTTTTATTTTCATAAAAGATTTTTTAATTTTTTAGAGTTTACAAGATTTATCGTCTGATTTGGTTTTAATCCCTTTTTATCTAATTCCATTCTCTTCTCTCTTGCAAGCTCTACGGCTAAAGTCGTAGCAGTATCTAAATCATTAACGTTTTCTTTTGCCAATAAATGGATCAATTCTAAATTTGCAATCTTTTTTGCATCACTCATTTTAGTACTTAGGTGATCATTAATGTTTATTGACCTTTCACTTTCGCCAAAAATAGCTTTTTGCGAGAGTCTAATATCTTCTTCTACTAATGAGGTAGATTTATCGAAAAGACCGTAGTTAATACTGCCCTTTATGCTTTTTACGACCATTTCACTAGCCATTCCCCCTAGTTCTCTATTAGACAGAAAACCAGCGAGTTCCGTTTCGGAAGAACTTAACGCTTCTCTGCTATTCATTCTTTCAATTAATTTAGATCTATCTTCTTTAAAATTATCTTTAATCTCACGAGTTAAGAAATTATCTTCGGGCGAATGTCTAACTATTGATACAAAAGCCTCTAAAGATAAAACATCTTTATTGCAAATAGTATTTCTATCTTCATCCGTATAAAAAGGACGCTTCTTAAAATGATCACCATATTCTTTATCTTTAGCTATAAGTTCAATAGCTGCTTGTTTTTTAGCGGTTTTAAAATCATCTTCCGAGATCCTCATATAATGTTTTACTTTTGACTCTACAATATAAGAATCACCATGAGCATCTTCTTCGTAAAAAGAACCAATTACTGCATCAAAAAAGTCCTCTTTTTCTCCAAAAGACATTCTTCTTGATTTTTCTGATTCTCTAATTAGCATACATATACTATATAACCAAATTGAGATAAATCAAATAAAACCTCTATTTTCACCCCTCAAGTGCAACACCCTCACATATAAAAAGAGACATCAGTTTCTTTAGGTTTTGTTAAAATTAGATTTGTAACAACAACCCTAAACAAGGAGAAAAAGATGTCTCAAGGTAAACCATACAATAATTCTCATTAAAAGAACGAACAATAACGAGATGTAAAGCAACAAGTAAAAATAGATAATCACTAGAAATCAAAAATAAGGCTAAAAAGAAAAAACAAAAGAAAAAGGAGTCCTTTCAGACTCCTTTTAACCAGGTGTTTGTTTTTATTTTTTTCTTTTAATAAACGATTTGTACGTCTTCAAAGCTCCTCCTTCCTTACAATACACCTTCCATTTACTAGAACTGGGGCGTTTTGTTGTCCACGTATTGTCACAAAGGACTTTAATATCCCATGCAACGTTTTCTCGGGGTGTGAAAACAATTTCGGCTCCCGTCTTTTGATTTTGGATCACTAAATCCTCATACACATTCCACATGAGGTTCATAATCGGCCCGATATCCTTATATGGATATCTAACGACGGTGAGAGTACCGCCATCATATAGGTCGATAACTTTTTTGTTTTTTACCGCTAGCTCTGCCTCTAGCAGAGCTAGGCGACTGACACCTCGGGCGATACATTCGCCCTTTAAGATATTTTTTATTTGTCTTTTTAGGTTTTTTTCGTTACCACAATATGTTTCACCAACTTCCCTCATAGCAGGAATATATCCCCACGTATTAGCTGCGACAAGTTTCTGAAACTTGGTGGCCTCCTTATTGTCTATTAAAAATTGAACTCGTTCTAGCAATGAAAACCTATCGTCATCGTCAAACAATGACATACGACTTTCGAGACATGGTACTTCCTCAATCTCTCTTTCAGTTGGCTCATAATTTATACAAATTACTTGCTTTCCTACAACATATCCACCTTTTAGGTCAAACCTCATATCATCCGAAAGAGTATTTTCATCTCTTTGCAGTACATAGAGATCAATCTCATCCTCCTTCGCTTTTTGTTTTAACATCTTCGAGATAATTTTTGTTTCAAAATTCTCGACTTTGATGATAAAAATCTTTCGCATAATATTTTGCCCTCCTTAGGCGATTGGCCTTTCGGCCGATTAGTTATTAATCGCCTAGGCTTTTACCCGGCGTCTTAGAGTATAGAAAAATAAGAAAAAGTATTGAATTAAAGAAATATTAAACTAGAGAATATTAATTAAATTGATTCATTTAACTAGAGATATTAATTAAATAAATTAATAATATTCTTATTTTTAATTTAATTAATCTAATTAGTTACTTTAATTAATTATCTTAGTTTAGATAACTTTAGCTATACATATATATACCCTAAGATGCCAAGTAAAAGTGGACATTAGAAAAATATAATGAAAAATTGTTTTTAAAGAAATAAAAAGGAAACACTTAGAACTAGTGAGATAGAAGAAAGAAGAGTAAGACTTAAACAAAAAAGCAATGTAAAAAAGTGGAAAACAAAATAGTAATGAAATATAAGAAAAGAATAGAACAAAAAAACAGACAGAACAAAAGAATAAAAACAAGAAGGATAGGATAAAAAACAAAAAGGATAAGGAATATATAGAATAATACAGAAAGGAAGTAGTATTTATATATACTTACACTTACTTTTATTTATATAAAAACAAACGACCTGGTTTTAAAGGCACAAGACAAGTAAGAGTTAGACGGGTATTTTTTGAAATAAAAAATACCCTGTGTACACAGGGTATTTTTTGAAATAAAAAATACCCTGTGTACACAGGGCTAAATCGCTCGTATACACTTGTTAGTTATATTTTAGTTTCTTAATTGTCTAAGAGT
>ERZ773022.1298-NODE-1298-length-17041-cov-4.794537_pt1 | contig 17041 bp, 11 predicted proteins | sample MGYA00580839_ERZ773022 | MGnify/ENA primary metagenome ERZ773022 (study PRJEB29015, sample SAMEA2738020) | human oral metagenome | biome: human oral; feature: human-associated habitat; material: dental | place: China | collected 2044 ... | reverse complement strand
TAAAGCTGCCCAGGCAAAATCAGGTGAGATAACCCTAGAAAATGCAAAGTTTGTGAGAGCAAATGGCAAGGACTACTCTTTAGGTATGGGAACAGGAGTTATCGAATCTGCGAAGATGGACGGAACAAAGATTACCATACGGTTAAAATCTCACAAAGTCTTTCTTTTCACAGGAAAGATTACAGAAGCGTATTACACAGCAGGTTCCAATAATTTGGTAACAAACGATGATAGCGGATACTACATGACTCTCGATAAGAGCAAGGTTGTTAAATTTGCAAACGGTAAGAAAGGCATAAAATTAGATGCTATGAAATTTTCATTTTCACCTGTTAAACCTCCTGGAATGCCAAACCCTGTGAAGAACGTATATTTTATTTGCGATGAATTTAATAAGTAGTTGTAGATAAGAAGGATTTAACACTATGAAAAAGCGGAGTAAGGCATTAAATCTGCTTTACTCCTTTTTCATATTTATGTTGAAATTCAAATAAAACTTTAAAGGAGAGGTTATGAACACGATACACAGTAAAAGGAAAAGTATATATTGTAAAAAGATTTTATCTTTTGCTATCGTCTTTGCCATGGTTCTCAGCGTGCTGGGAATAAAGAACACTGAGCATTCTTATGCTCAAAGTACAGTTCAAATAAAAGATGCTAAAACCGGAATAATATATGAAAGCGATTCAGGGAACATTACGGGGAATGAAGTTCTAGAAGTAACAGATGTAAATCCTGCATATATAAACAGTTTGCCAAGCTATAAATTGACAGACGACCAGCTAAACCATCCTACTGATGAGGATATGAAAAAGATTTTAGCAAACAGTAGAAAACAATATTCCGAACATATTTATAACACTTTTTCTAAGACCGCTACCGATGGTAAATTTAAAACGCTTATGGTACATATAAAGCGTGACGGCAAATATTTTATTCCCGAACATCAAGGTAAACTGTTAATCCCTATACCTAAAAATTGGGATACAAGTAAGTTTCACGCTAAGATTGCAGGCCTTCAAAACGAAGTAGATTATCCTAATTCTATGATGGCTATTGTAAATAGGGACGGGCAAAATTATTTTGAAGTTAAAGATCCGGGAAAGAAAGACTCTGAAGTTACTTGTTTTAATAAAGAACTTCATAATAACATAGGTATTGGTGAAGTTAGACGTAAAGTCGATGTATCCAAACTCACTGAGGGCGTATATGAAGTTGAGCCTGACTTTATAAAAGCTAACACAGAAAATACGGCTTCAATGGCAGGTGGAACTCTACAGTCAAAAGGATATCTGGTAGTTAAAAAAGACGGCAGCAAAGAGGTATACTTAAACTTTAAGTCAATGAAAGTAGGTGAGCTGGAAGCTCATATGGCGACTCTCTGGAACAAGACCGATGCTGATGTTACTCATTTCGATTTTGTTACGAACAAAAATGGTGCTTTGGTGAGCAATGCAGAGTTTGAACCTAATACTGAATTTGCATGTCTCAAATCAGCTAAGATAAAGCTATCTGAGGATACATACGATAAAGAGGAGTTTAAATACCACTTTAAAGTGATTCCTCCCGCTATGGGAGCCGGTCTACCATTTAAAGAAGTATATAATTCTCCTATAGATGCGGATTTGGTATTCTATAACGCAAAGAAATTAGAAAACTTTGATGTAAGTAAAATACCTACTCATCAAAAATCAGTACTCAGAAGATCTATAGATAAGGCAAAGAGATTGGATTCATCCCACTACAGCAAGGATTCCTATGCTGCACTAGCTTCTGCCCTAGCAGATGGTGAAAAGTACTATGGCGAATTAAATGGTAAGGATGCGGGAACGAATCAGGAAATTTCATCAGCCATAGCAAAAAAATCCGAAGCCATAGAAGCTGCCATTAAAGGCTTGCAGCCAGGAGAAGCAAAAACTCCTGATGAAGTCGATCCAAAAACACCGGATCAAAAGCCTGATTCAAAAAATGTGGAAAACACAAAGCAAAAGACAAAGAATTCAAATAAGAAAAATTCTGACAAGGATAAAGACGCATTCCCTAAAACAGGCGACAGAATGGACCTGGCTCTTTATCTTGTATTGGCACTATTGTCCGGAAGTGCAGTTCTTGTAGTTAGGACTAGAAAAAGCAAAAAATAACAAAGATAAATGATACGGAAAACATTAAAACATTTATAAATTATGCAATGTCTCTACTAACAATTTCGTCGGTGGGGATGTTGTTTTTTATAGGGTTTACATATATAAAAAAATTAGTTGATATTCTCCATAGCCTGCAAATAAAAAACATTTTTTCCCAATTTTTTTGTCGATTTTTATTTTGATAGTGATATTATGAATATAGCAAGTTATTTTTAACTAATTGATAAATGTACAAAAGTCAAAAAAGAAAGTAGAGGTTATTAACATGATATATAGTAAAATAAAGAGTATATCTTGTAAAAAGATTTTATCTTTTGCAATAGTTTTTGCTATGGTTATGGGGATAATGGGTATAAAAAATACTCAATATTCCTATGCTCAAAACTCTGTGCAAATAAAAGATGCAAAAACCGGAATAATTTATGAAAGCGATTCAGGAGAGCTCACGGGAAAAGAAACTCTAGAAATAACGGATGTAAATCTCTCATATGTAAATAATTTGCCAACCCATAATTTGACAGATGAACAAATTGAGAATCCTACTGATGAAGACATGAAAAAAATTTATGACAATGCAAGAAAAATGTATTCCCAGACTATTTATAATGATTTTTCTAAGTCAGCTTTCAATGGTAGATATAAAACATTTATAGCAAGTATGAAACGTGATGGCGAAAATTTTTCTCCTAAAAATGGCGGTAAGCTGTTAGTTCCTATACCAAAAGATTGGGACAAAAAAAATTTTAGTGCTTCCGTCTTTGCTTTTCAGAGAAGCACCCAGTATCCTGATGAAACTATGAGGATCGTAAACAGGGATGGTCAAGATTATCTTGAAATTACAGATACCAAAGAAAATATTAAGTCATCTAAGTATAGCCTTCTAAACAAAGAAAAGATGTATGGCAATATAGGTTTGGGGGAAATTAAAAAAAGGCTCGATGTATCCAAGCTTACTGAAGGTATATATGAAGTTGAACCCGGGTTTTTAAAGGCTAACACTGAAAATATGTCATCAATGGCTGATGGAACTCTTCAACCTAAAGGATATTTAGTAGTAAACAAAGATGGCAGCAAAGAAGTGTATCTGAACTTTAAGCCTATTTATATGGCAGGAATGGAAGCTCATATGGCTACTCTATGGAATAAGACTGATGCGGATGTAACCCTCTTTGATTTTGTAACAGATAAAAACGGTGCCTTGGTGAGCAATGCAGGGTTTGAACCCAATACTGAATTTGCATGTCTCAAATCAGCTAAGATAAAGCTGTCCGAGGATACATACGACAAAGTTAAATATCACTTTAAAGTGATTCCTCCAGCCATGGGAGCTGGACAACCTTTTAAAGAAATTTACAAAACCCCTATTGAAGCAGATTTAGCATTCTATAGCGCAAAGAAATTGGACAACTTTGATGTAAATAAGATTCCTACTCATCAAAAGTCCGTACTCAGAAGGTCTATAGATAAGGCAAAGAGATTGGATTCATCCCACTACAGCAAAGAAACATACGATAAACTGGCATCTGCCTTAGCCGATGGCGAAAAGTACTATGACCAATTGGACGGTAAGGATGCGGGAACGAATCAGGAAATTTCATCGGCCATAGCAAAAAAATCCGAAGCCATAGAAGCTGCCATTAAGGCTCTTAAACCGGGTGAAGCTAAGACTCCGGAAGAGTTGAATCCTAAGACGCCGGAAAAACGACCGGATTCAAAAAATATACAGAATGCGAAGAAGATGAATAAATCTCAGAATAAAAATTCATCAAAGTCGCCTAAGGACAAGAAACAGCAGCCTAAAACAGGCGATAACACGGACTTAGCTCTATATCTTGGATTGGCACTGCTGTCTGCAAGCACAGTCCTTGTTGTAAGAAACAGAAAAAATAGAGGAAACAATAGTAAATAAATATTATATGAGATATTGACAGGTTAATTGTTAATATCCGCAATGCCCCTACTGACAGTTGCGTTGGTGGGGGTATTGTTTTTTGCTATGAGCTTAACTACTCAAATAATCAAGACATACGTAAAAGAGCCGTAGCAAAAACGCTACGGCTCAGTGTTAGTTTGGAATTTATTTAAAGTAAAATATCATCCATTTGCTTTATACCACGTCAATCGCAATTTAAGCCTTCTTTGAATTTTTGATGTTAAACTTCAAAGTTTCATCCATATTCTCAATCTCCACGCTATCTCCATCTACAACCTCACCGCCGATTATCATCTTGGCAATTTCCGTTTCAATATATTTTTGCAAATATCTCTTTACGGGTCTTGCACCATATTGCGGTGAATAGCTTTCACGACCTATCAATTTTAACGCATCATCTGAAACTACCAGTTTAATATCTCTTTCTTCCAATCTCGACTCGATACTCTTTAAACTCAACTTGATAATTTCGATTATCTCATCTTCTGACAGCGGTGTGAATACTATAATTTCATCTATTCTGTTGATGAATTCCGGTCTGAAGTACGACTTCATATCATTTTCGACATCTTCCTTGACCTTTTCATCAATTTTCCCGCCATCGCTTACGGCGTCTATCAACTTATGGCTTCCGATATTAGAAGTCATAATCACAACGGTATTCTTAAAGTCTACAGTTCTGCCCTGATTATCCGTCAATCTGCCGTCGTCTAAAAGCTGTAACAAAATATTGAAAACGTCCGGATGTGCTTTCTCAATTTCATCGAACAATATTACGCTGTAAGGTTTTCTGCGAACAGCCTCGGTGAGCTGTCCACCCTCGTCGTATCCAACATATCCCGGAGGAGCTCCAACCAGTCTTGAGACGCTGTGTTTTTCCATGTATTCCGACATATCTATCCTTATGATATTTCGCTCCGAGTCGAACAACGCCTCTGACAAAGCCTTAGCCAGCTCAGTCTTACCTACACCGGTAGGACCTAAGAATATAAATGAACCGATAGGTCTGTTCTCTGCCTTCAAACCTGCCCTCGCCCTCAAAATAGCCTGGCTTACGGCTTCAATTCCCTCTTCCTGACCGATGACTCTCTTATGCAAGATCTTTGGTAAATTCAAAAGCCTTTCCTTTTCGCTCTCAACCAATTTTGATACAGGCACACCGGTCCACTGTGAAACAACTTCCGCAATTTCTTCTTCGGAAACCTCTTCCTTCAAAATTCTGTGTTCCTTCGCCTCGTCTGCCTCTGCTTTTGCAGCTTCAAGTTCTTTTTCTTTTTCGGGAAGCGTTCCGTATTTCAGCGATGCCAATTTCTCCAAGTCGTAATGCCTTTCAGCAAGCTCAATTTCCTGTTTTAAATTTTCAATTTCGGTCTTTATATCTTTCACTCTGGATATGATTTTTTTCTCATTTTCCCACTGAGTCCTGAGAATATCATTTTCTTCCTGCAACTGGGAAAGTTCCTTTTGAAGCTGCTCCATTCTCTTGACAGATGCCTTGTCTTTTTCCTTTCCTAAAGCCTGTTTCTCTATTTCCAACTGCATAACTCTTCTGGAAATTTGATCAAGTTCAGTTGGCATGGAATCGATTTCAGTTCTGATTTTAGATGCCGCCTCATCCATTAAATCTATCGCTTTATCAGGTAAGAATCTATCTGTTATGTACCTATCAGATAACACGGCACACGCTATCAAAGCGTTGTCCGTAATTCTCACACCGTGGTGAATTTCAAATTTCTCCTTCAATCCGCGCAGAATCGATATGGTGTCTTCTACTGTCGGCTGATCCACCATGACTCTTTGAAACCTTCTCTCCAGTGCCGCATCCTTTTCAATGTATTTTCTGTACTCATCTAGAGTTGTCGCACCTATGCAGTGAAGCTCTCCTCTCGCTAATTTTGGTTTTAACAAGTTGCCCGCATCCATGGAACCCTCGGTTTTTCCGGCGCCTACTATGTTGTGAATTTCATCGATGAACAGAATTATCCTACCTTCGCTTTTTTCTATTTCGTCTAATACAGCCTTCAATCGCTCTTCAAATTCTCCTCTGTATTTTGCTCCTGCAATCAACGCACCCATATCGAGAGCGTAAATAGTTTTATCTTTAAGCCCTTCCGGAACATCTCCTTTAAGTATTCTCTGTGCCAAACCTTCCACTACGGCTGTTTTGCCCACGCCGGGTTCACCTATTAGAACCGGATTGTTTTTCGTTCTTCTGGACAATATCCTTATGGCATGTCTGATTTCTTCATCTCTGCCAATTACGGGATCAAGTTTTCCGTCTTTTGCCATTTCAACTAGGTCTCTACCGTATTTTTCAAGAGCTTCATAAGTTTCTTCCGGATTTTGAGTCGTAATCCTATGACTACCCCTAATTTCTTCCAGGGCTTTCATGAAACTTTCCTTATCTATTCCGTAATCCTCTAATTTTTTCCCGTTTATCCTGTCATTTAACTCTATTATAGCCAAATAAATGTGTTCAACACTCACGAAATCATCGCCAAAACTCCTGCAAATCTCTTCTCCCTTTAGCAACAGTTTGGTCAGACTGTTACCTGCATACATCTGAGAAGCCCCGCCTGAAATTTTCGGCAACTTTTCTATCTCTTTATTTAAGTCTCTTTTCAGCTCGTCCGCATCGACTGACATGTACTTTAAAATTTTTGAAATCAGCCCATCTTGTTGAACTATCAGAGCCATGTGTAGATGAATTGCTTCAAGTTGTTGATTTCCTTGTTCAATTCCCATATTTTGTGCATTCTGCAATGCTTCCTGCAATCTATTTGTGTATTTTTCTATGTTCATAATACACCTCCCTTAACTTATTCTTTATATTTATTCTAATACTGACAGAAGCAAAAAGCAAGAACTTTTTAGCACTCATTCACTTAGAGTGCTAACAATTTGCAATTTCCCCTAAAATCTCTATAAATTTCAACATTTTTTTAAATATATAAATTCTGTCACTTTACTTTTTCATATTTATTCGCTGCATTTGTCCATTTACCGGAGCTTATCTTTTTGATACAAAAACTTAAAAGGCAAAACAGTCAATTCCGCTGTTTTGCCTTTTCTACTTTTTCCATTCTGTCAATATTACACTTTTTTCGTCATCTGTAATAAAAGTCAATCTTTATACTTCTATACTTCAGCCTGCTGCAAATTTTCTGTAATTTCATCAATATCTTCAAAGTCAACTTCTATGGCTTCCTTTGTCGATTTCTTCTCCAACAACGGTGTCATGCTGTGCAATCCGACACCGAGAGTCGATGCGTTGTGCAATAGAGCCGATGTTCCCGGCTGTAACACGCCTGCAAGACCCAATCCTATCAACCCCAAGTTGAATCCCATGACGAATCTATAATTTGCGCTTATTCTCTTTACCAACTGATTGCTTATTCTCTTCAACGTTACGACTTCAAATAAGTCTCTTCCCGAAATTGTAACATCTGAAATTTCTCTGGCTATTTGTGCTCCATCGCTAATTGCTATTCCCGCATCTGCCGCTGACAATGCCGGTGAATCGTTTATACCGTCGCCAACCATGATCACTTTCCTGCCCGACGCCTTCTCGGCTTCCACAAACCTGGCTTTATCTTCGGGAAGCACTTCTGCATAATATTTGTCTACACCGACTTTTTCAGCGATGGCTTTCGCAGTCCTCTCACTATCTCCTGTCATCATGACAACATTTTTTATTCCGGCTTCTTTCAATGCACTGACAATGCCTACAGCCTCTTCTCTCAGAGGATCCTCGATGCATATCACTGCTGCCAACTCCCCTGCGATGGAGAGATATAAATGCGAATATTCCTCAGGTAAATTGTCCAGTTTTTCCTGTTCTAATGGATTCACTTGCGTATTCTCATCTTCGAATATGAAGTGATGGCTTCCTATTATAACCTTTTTGCCCTCCACCTCAGATGAAATTCCGTGAGCTACCACATATTCCACCTTGCTGTGTAATTCCTCGTGAGTTATGCCTTCTTCCAACGCTTGATTTACCACTGCATTGGCTACGGAATGCGGGAAGTGCTCTTCCAGACACGCAGCCATTCTGAGCATTTCTCTTCTCTCTCTATCTCCGAAGGTTATGATTTCGGCAACTTTCGGCTGTGCTTTCGTGAATGTCCCCGTCTTGTCGAATACGACAGTTTCCGCTTCCGCTATCGCTTCCAGAAATTTTCCACCTTTGACAGTTATCGAATGGTCCTGAGCCTCTTTCATAGCCGATAAAACTGCTATGGGCATGGACAGTTTCAATGCACATGAAAAATCTACCAACAATACGGTCAATGCCTTTGTTATATTTCTCGTAATGCCGTAGACTCCCAGCGTTCCGAGGAATGTCAACGGCACCAGTCTGTCTGCAAGGTGTTCCGCTTTGCTTTCCAAAGAAGACTTCAACTTTTCAGAGTCTTCGATCATGGATACTATTTTCTCATATCTAGTCGCACCGGCTGCCTGTTTAACCTTGATCAGCAGTTCTCCCTCTTCAACGACTGTGCCTGCATAAACGTATGCACCGTGTTCTTTTTTCACGGGAATCCCTTCACCTGTCAACGATGCCTGATTTACCATTGCTTCTCCGCTGTCTACAATACCGTCCAAGGCTATCATATTTCCCATATGTACAGCTATTAAGTCATCTTCCTTGACATCTCTGATATCCGTTAATATCTCTCCGTCTTCCGTCTTTAACCATACTTTTTCTATGTTCAACGACATGCTCTGTGCCAAGTCTGCAACAGATTTTTTATGCGTCCACTCTTCTAAAATTTCTCCGATTCCGAGCAGGAACATGATGGAGCTCGCCGTTGTAAAGTCTCGTCTCGCCAGCGAAACTCCTATTGCTGTGGCATCCAACACCGGAACTTCCAATTTTCTTTTCCACAGAAGCGAAATGCCTTCTTTTAAGAATTTTATGGATTCCAATGTGATTTTTGCAACTCCGAGTGGATACGGCAAAAACCACTTACAAGCATACCTCACCATAATTTTTTTAATTAACTTTTCCTTGTATGTTACCATCAGCTCTCTGCTGGTATTTTCCGGAACCAGTGCCAGAACATCTTCATCATCGAAAGAGAAATCGTTCAACTTTTCCATTATGTCGTCTCTCACACCTTTATCTCCTCCGTACGAAAATGCCACATCACCGGTTCTCTCATACACCTTGGCAGATGTCACACCATCTAAAGAAAGCAGATAATATTGCATTATATCTGCTTCTCTGAAAGATAGTTTTCTTTTATCTTCAATGGAAAATCTAATTCTTTTCTTTATCTCATGTTGTATTTTTATTTGCATTACAAGCCCACCTTTATGCTTCCGGCTGGGCTTTTGCGTCTGCTTGTTCCGCCTTTTCTTCTTTTGCTTCATTTACTTCTTTTGCTTCGGCTATTACATCTTCAACATTTTCCTGCACTTTTGTAACGGTGTTCATAATGCCCTCTTTAGCCTTCAATACAGCTGCAGTAGTTTGAACTGCCGCCTTCTTAAAACAAGGGCAAGCTACTACTTTGGAACCTACGCTCCCTGCTATCATTCCACCTATAAATAACGCCGTACATCTCACTGCCTTCTTTGCTATAAAGTTTATCATCTCATTTCCTCCTTAAACTTCTCTACTCGATTTTCATTTCTGATTTAATATGACTTCGTAAATCTTTTTATTACTTTCTTTTGTATCCCGTCAAGAATACCATTCCCATGCACAATACCATTGCCCATGCCCAAAATCTATGCTGTTTCACCTTACCCTCCTATTCTCTGTTATGCCATAGTAAACGATATATCTCCATTGTCAATATAACGACTTTTTAATGACCTTTTTTGACAATTCCTCGTTATAATTTATTCATTAACCTTCAATTTTATTCACTGATATTTTAAGTGCATAATTTCGGTAAATAATAAAATCAGCTGATAAGATTCAAGGATTTTGATTTTTTGCAAAACACCTATAAACACATGTATTGACCCTCTGCTACTCTATCAAATCTCCCAATGATCACATCGAAAATCGCTTTATAAAACATTTTGTAATCTGTGGTTTAATGCTACCACTTATTCAGAGTCCTTGTCAACTGAAAATTCACAGTTTTTTCTCACATTTCAACTGTTTTTAGCACCTTTAAACTCATTTATAATCTCGGATATTAGATTCCTCTAACAGCTGATATTTTGAAACCGTTCAGCTGCAGCAAATTTTTTTCTCGTAAATTAGGGATTTCTATTGCAGTTCATTATAGTAAGTTCTCATTTTTATACAAATTTGTAGGGGGTGACTACTAATATCCACCCCCTAGTTATAAATTGAATTAACACCTATATTCCTTTGATTTTTTTTGAATACAATTACAATTGTTTCTACTACTATCAGTTCTATCAGACGGTTTTTAATCATGGGGCTGTTTCTACGGCTCAACTGTTTATCCGGTTGGACTATTTCTCCAGTTCAAATAATTTCAGTCCCATTTTCTGCAACTTCATACTCGTCAGTGCCAGAAGAGCTTTTTCTGTTGCAACGACATTTCTTTTCCTCTCCCCTTTGGTGTTCACATATCCGTTTTTAGTCTTGTATGACAAGAGTCCGTCAAATAATGATTTCCCATCTTTGATGAATTGCTTTTCACTTATAGGGTCTTTTCCCAGAGATGTCAATGCAATTATCATCTCCGCTGTAGATTCACAGCTTCCCATAGAACCGTCATCTTCCTGCAATCTGCTCAGCCCGTCCATCCATTTTTCTACATTGGCATTTACAGAGATGTCTTCTCTGTTCTTATAGTAACTGAGTCCCTGAATAGCTCTGATTGCAAGATTTGCTCTCTTTTTATCCGTATATCTTTGCCCTTCATTTATATCCCTAATCAAAGCTTTGATGTATTCGTTTTCATCCGGTAATGCAACTCCTGTCATTTGAGACAAAATCAACGCAAATGAAACTGCATCCGAACCTTGTTTTCTGATTTTTTCGAAATCCTTTACGCATTTTGTAATGTTATAACCGTCAACGTTCTCGGGGTTTTCTCCAATGAGTTTGACCCCTATTGCCGTTATTTCGCATTTCGTATAATCATCTCTATCTAAAACTCCATTTTGACTGCTCAATTTCCTTTTGACATCATCGTAGAACTCTTTCTGGTATCTATCCGTTGCGGCATTTTTAACTCCGCTCTTTATCAATCCTATCAACGACCATGCACCGCCTGAAACTCCGATATTGCCCTTAGGCGAAATCTCTTTAACGCTCTTTACTGCAAATTCCGTCTCTTCTTTCAGTCTGTTGTCAGCGTTGTCGATTTTACAACTTGTAAAACCCACTGCTATCATAATTCCCATAATGACAGTGACAATTTTGTTTCTCTTCACAGATTTTCTCAACTGTTCGTTTCTCCTTTCAATATTATTCATATAAAACGGCAACGTCTCGTTGGAATTCTATCCGCTTTTTCATATCCTTTCGTATATCGTTTTTCATTCTATCATATAAACATCACATAGTAAACTGTTCATTTACTTTGATTATTTAATATGGTATAATTACTTTCATACTTTGAAAGGAGGCGGTATAATTGTTTAATTTCAGGAAGAAAATTATCGGCGGAAAAAGAACTTTTTCCAATATACCAAAAACTTATCTTAGCACGAAAACAAAAGAAATCGAGTCAGCTAATAAAATTGATGAATCTCTATATGCCAAGTACAATGTAAAAAGAGGTTTGCGAAACGCCAACGGAACAGGCGTATTGGTCGGACTCACCAACATAGGAGCTGTCAAAGGCTACGATGTCGACGATGAAAAGAAAAAAATTCCTATTGAAGGGCGCCTTTATTACAGAGGCTATGAAATAAAGGATCTTGTTAGAAATTACATTGAAGAAGATAGGTTCGGCTTTGAAGAAGTCACTTATCTTTTAATTTTTGGGAGCTTGCCCACGACAAAGGAGCTGACATCATTCACCGAGTACATTTCAAATAAAAGAGCATTACCTGCCGGATTTCCACGTGACATGATACTGACAACTCCGTCAAAAAGCGTCATGAACAAACTTGCACGTTCGGTTTTGGCTCTATACTGTTACGATGAAAATCCCGACGACACGGATGTTGAAAACGTTTTGCGTCAATCTATCGATTTAATCGGGTATTTTCCCGCTCTACTCGCATATGCATATCAGGCGAAGGCGTCCTATTTTGACAGCAAGACCCTTCACCTGCGCCATCCGTCCCCTGAACTGTCAACTGCGGAAAACATTTTGAGGATGTTGCGTTCCGACGGTTCTTATACGGATCTTGAAGCCAAGTGTCTGGACTTGTGTTTGGTTTTACACGCAGAGCACGGCGGCGGTAACAACTCCGCATTTACAACTCATCTGGTCTCATCTTCCGGGACTGATACGTATTCCGCCATTTCGGCAGCCATAGGGTCTCTGAAAGGTCCGAAACACGGCGGTGCGAATATTTCGGTCATCAAAATGATTGAAGATTTGAAATCCAATGTAAAAGACACCAAAAATCTCAGCGAAATTGACGACTATCTGCGCAAGGTACTCAGGAAGGAAGCCAACGATAAGACCGGTTTGGTATACGGTATGGGTCACGCTATATACACGCTTTCCGATCCACGTGCCATGATTCTAAAAAAGATGGCGAGGCGTCTTGCTGAAACCCTGGGTCTTATTGATGACTACATGATCTGCGAACACATTGAAAGGAGAACACCTTCATTGTACGAAGAGGTAAACGGTATTTCCAAGCCTATGTGTGCCAACGTCGATCTGTATTCCGGATTTGTATATTCAGCGCTGAACATTCCGCAGGATATCGCAACCCCTCTGTTTGCCCTGGCCAGATTATCCGGCTGGGCTGCACACAGAATCGAAGAACTGGTTGCCGGCAATAAACTGATTCGTCCTGCTTATTTGAGCGTTGAAGAACACAAGGAATTCGTACCCATAAAAAAGAGAAAATAATTCTATATAAATCCCTTTCCGGCTATATAGCTGGAAAGCGATGAGTTTAGTACCACACTTAAACTCATCGCTGTCTTTTTGTTTAAATGATATTTATATCTTCTCCAGATATCTCATAAATTCAATCTGTACCGTTCTGCATCTTTTTTCTGTATTCGCTGGGTTTCATTCCCGTGTGCTGCCTGAACATGTCCGATAAGCTGCTGATGTATTTGTAACCCACCATTTCGGCAATCTGAGCTATTGGAATCTTCGTATCTCTGAGGAGATGTTCTGCATGTGTTATGCGTCGTGTAACTATATACTGCTGTATGCTCATATGGTATACATGTTTGAATATATACTTCAACTTTGCCTGACTCATACATGCGATCTGTGAGAGAAATTCCATTTTTATATCCGTAGCATAATGATCGTTAATGTAATTGGATACTGATATGACTGCATCCAAATCATCATTTGGTATTGAAAATCTCGGATTAGCACGTTCTCTTTTCCGCTTTTTACCCCTTTCCATGATTATGGAAAGGGCTTCATTCACCTTGCTTTCGTAGAAGAGCTTCGCCGATATACCATCGCCCTTGTAATTTTTTATTTGATTGAATATCACGACCAATTCGGGAAAATCACAGCATCCGTCTATCTGTCTAAATGCTTCTGAAGGATTTTCATAAATGTCAGGGTATTGTTCATTTAAATATTTCTTATAATATTCAGGCATAAAGGTAATGCTTATACTATCGATAGGAATTTTTTTGTGAAGTATCATACGATATTCACTCTTTTTCCCTACATACGCTTGAATTGCTCCGGATGTCAAACGACGATAAGGTGTCAATATTTCGCCGGAAACGGAGTAGAAATAACCAACACAAATATATTCCGGTTGTTCAAAAGCACAATAGGTATCTTCATAGTGAATCTGATCCATAATGGTGATAGTCACATACGGATTACATTGATAAACCCAACAATATCCCTTGCCAAGCTCAGGATTCATTTTATAAAATTTACCATTCGGATTAAATCCCGGTACAGGTTCACATGGAATAACACCCCTGCCTGTAAAAATATCCTTATACATTTTTTCTAATTGTCTGCTCATAAAATTATATTTTCTCCATTCGACAAATGATTTGTGCTAATAGCTAATCATTGATATCTTTCATTGACGCTAAAGATATGAATAAGTAAAATAAAACATAAGTTAGATAAAACTAATTTAATTATATATTAAACAAAATAAGTTTTCAAGATTTTTGGGCGAAGGAGGAGACAAAATGGAAATTGAAAAGTATCTTTCTGCCATAAAAAAAAGATGCTCCCGCAGGAAGTATACAGATAAACCAATTGATTCAAAATATGTAAAAGAACTCGAAGATAGCATCACTTTGTACAATAGAGAATCCGGACTTAATATGAAATTGATAATTGGGAATGGAGGGAAGCTTTTTGACGGATTTCGCAAAAGCTATGGTCTGTTTGTAGGTGTTCAGAACTACATTGCCATGATTGGAAGCAAAACACTTCTAAATCGTATGGAAAAAGTAGGTCGTTTTGGCGAAAAGTTAATTCTTGAAGCAACTGCAATGGGTCTATCCACATGCTGGGTTGGGACAAGTTATGATAAAAATGCAGCGAAGGAATTATGCGAAGGAAATGAAGTGCTGGATTGCGTTATAGCTATCGGATATTCAGATGAAAAGCATTCACTTAAAGAACGAATGATGGAATATGGTATGCACAGACAAAATAAATCTAAGAAAGCTTTAATAGAAGCGGAAGAGCCTGTGCCGGAGTGGTTTAAGCAAGGTATGGATTCTGTTTATCTTGCACCTACCGCAAGAAATTTACGCCCATTTGTATTCAAATATAAGGATGGACAGGTAACTGCTTCCATTACACTTCCAACAGAAACTGCGATAATTGATCTTGGGATTGCCAAATTACATTTTGAATTGGGAGCAAGGGTTGGAAGTTGGGATTATGGAAATGGCGGTCATTATTATTTTGATGATAAACGGAAGGACAGTGATATATAATGAAAGCTGTTTTTATTGTATTCAGTCCATCAGGACATACTCTCATTGCTGCACGAAAATTCATGAGTCTTCTTGAAGATAACGGAATTTCCTGTCATATGATTAACATCACAAAAAACGATAAGTATCTTCAGGATTTCACAATTACAAAAACACTGGTTGATGATCTTGGAGAACATCATTTATTGATTCCCTGTGCCCCGGTATATGCTGGACATTGTGAGCAAAATATGCTCAGGACAATACGCGCACTTCCTCGGAAAAAGGAAAAACAGATTCCTGCGATTCCGCTTGTAACATATGGAGGAGTACACAGCAGTGTTGCACTGGAAGAAATGGGTAAAGCGCTTAATGACAAAGGATATATTCCGATTATGGGCATTAAGATTGCTGCGGAGCATACTTTGACATCAACTTTCAAAAAACGGATCAATCCAAATCTGCCGGGAACAGTTGAGGATCAAATCCTTGCAGAAGCGGCAGAAATAACAGAAAAGGTTCTGAATGACGAGATCGCTATGGTCAATGTAGAAAAGAAACTTGCGTATGCACCATTTATGAAACGCATTATGTTCCGCATTTTCAGCCAGGAAAAAATTCATGGAAAATATAAGAAAGTCGCAATCAATACTGAAAAATGCATTGGTTGTAAACGATGTGTTTCAGCATGTCCTGTCAATATGTTTGCATATATTGATAACACAATACAAATGGTTCGTGATCCTAAACATTGTATTTTATGTGCCGAGTGTTATCATCAATGTCCTGCAAAAGCCGTTGTACATCCATATATTGAAGTTGCAAGAAAGAGACTTTCGGACGGTTTTGCAGAGCTTGAAAATCCGCAATCTGAAATTTATCGATAAAACTGATATTCATTAAACATAAAATGGAAAAATTATGCCATAAAAAATTATAGAAAAGAAAGGATAAATTACTATGATTAACAAAATAAATATTTATGAACAGCTTACAACACTACCGTATCTCCCCGCTTATCAGCAACTGATACATGGTGCCATTGAATTAGATGTATTTTCAAATTTAGAAAATCCTATCACCACAAAAGAGCTATCTAAAAAAATGAGCTGGGATGAATCCAATACATTCAATCTTTTGAAAGGTTTATATAGTCTTGGTTATCTTAAGCGAAATGGAGATACATTTTGTAATATGTCGGAAACATCAAAATATCTTGTTAAGGGGAAGCCTGCATATATGGGAAGTATGTTAGCTTTTTTCTGCAATAATCAAGGAATGAGCCTTGGAAACGTAGCACAGCAAGTGAAAGAAGGTCCTAAACCGCAGGAACAGACACAGCAGTCTATGGATTTTGCATCTTATGGCGATGCGATGCGTGATGCTCAATCAGGGATACGTCAATATGAACTGTTAGAAATTCTTCGATTCCTTCCTGAGTATAAATCTATTCACAAAATATTGGATTTGGGCTGCGGTGCAGGTTGTCTTGGAATTGCAGTTATACAGGACGTAAGCAATCGTACGGGCGTTCTTTTTGACAGACCGGATATGCAGCCACTTATCGAAGAAAGTGTGGCGCTTTCCGATATGCAAGACAGCGTTTCAGTCAAAACCGGAGACTTTATAATCGATGATATTGGTGGCGGGTATGATCTAATCCTCTGCTCATCCATTATGTTATTCGCCATTGCAGGCGGTGCAAATTTCTTTGCAAAGTTAAAAAAAGCATTAAATCCCGGCGGAGTAGTTGTGTGCTTAAATGAAGGAATTGAACCGGATTATTTCGGTCCTTGGGATATGATTTTAGGATATATAGCGTTTAATTTGCAAGGAATGCCTATTGGTATAATAAAAGCTCAAATTACTTAAGCAGCAAAAGCTGGAGGATTTAACTCCGTAGAAAACTGCACTGTACTTCTTAGCACGGGTACGCACGATATTAATATTCTTAGGAAATAAATA
>ERZ773022.1291-NODE-1291-length-17104-cov-6.100651_pt1 | contig 17104 bp, 18 predicted proteins | sample MGYA00580839_ERZ773022 | MGnify/ENA primary metagenome ERZ773022 (study PRJEB29015, sample SAMEA2738020) | human oral metagenome | biome: human oral; feature: human-associated habitat; material: dental | place: China | collected 2044 ... | reverse complement strand
AGATGATTGATTGCTAAACTTAAGCCGCAGCTTTGGCTTCGATACCGTCTAGTAAGCCGTGCAAGTTGCCGCCCAGCGCACCGACGGTGTCGTGAACTGGTGAGAGCAGTTGTGCCACCACTTCGGCGATAAGCTGGTCTTTGCTTGGTAGACCCGCCAGTGCCTTGATGTCAGCTTCGTTGATACTCAAGCCTTCGCCCGAGAAGCCGCCGGCCAACTGTAGTGCCGGATGCGTCTTTGCAAACGCGTCCAAGACCTTGGCTGGCATGACCTCGTCTTCGGCGCTGATGGCGTAGACCAATTGACCTGCTAATAAGTCAGTGCCGGTCTCTTTGTAGGTGTCAATGTCCTGCAATGCTACGCGCACCAAGCGGTTTTTGACCACCTTGATGACGACGTTTGCTTCGCGGGCAGCCTTGCGCAGCTCTTGCAATTCAGCCACGCTCAGCCCCTGGTACCGCGCAAATGCCGTACCTTTGGCGTCTTTCAGAAGCTCGGTTAGTTCAGCAACCAAAGTTTGTTTTTTATCGCGTGAAATTGCCATAAAAATCCTTTCTTTGATTGAGCTAATTTGTGTGATTCGACCGATTTGTTAACGTGCGGTAATGGAGAACCTGGTTCTTGTTCACCCAAGTTTTAATCGGGCAAATAAAAACGTCTTTGATTCTCGCACTACCAAAGACGTGATTAAAACAGTTTTGTTTCATCCCTCGGCGGCATTTTTACATCTGTTTTTATACAAATCGCCGCTGTCTTTGGTAATGTTCCTTAGAATTGTAGCAGAAATGACAACGGGATGCAAGCGGATTTGGCCGGTTTATGCTACGATAATCTTGAAAAGCTGTAAGCGGCGCAGTAGATTCAGGAGTCAAATAAACTTTATACAATTAATTCATTATGAAAGAAGAAGTATTATGACTAGGAATAACTATCATCACAAATATAATCTTAATCTGACTAGTAGAAAGAAGACGCTTGTCTTGATGGCGTTATCTTTGTTACTGACTGCTGTTGTTGTACTGTCTATAATCATATTAAATCAAGCAAACATTAACGAGGTTAAATCAGTGCGAACAGTGCAGATGTCTACTATGCATCCTGTCTACGGGTCTGTGGAGTCAATGATCAATGCAAAAGAGACTTCGCTGGTGGCAGAAGCGGTGGTTATGGACAACGGAACGGTACGGTCAGTTCGCGACGTGGCTGATGAGAATGTGCCACCAGATGTGCACACTGACTATGCCATTGAGCTGACAAGAGTTATCAAGGGGGATGCTAGAGTTAAGTCGGCAACCATTGCTCTTATGGGTGGTGCTGTGAACGGAACTAATTACGTCCTAGAGGGTGTGCCGACCTTAAAGAAAGGTGATCATATTCTAGTGTTTGCTTCTCGTGGGCGTGATGGTAAGTATTATCCGCTATCTGGCGGAACAGCAATTGCAAAGTATAGCGGCAGAGGCCAATACAGTTTGACCAAGGAAACAATTGCTGGTAACGGAGATAACGACAGAAGTTTTACTGCAGATAGCTTGGAAAGTATGGTGAAGTAGGCTTGCGGAGCAGTTTAGGTTAACATTGGCATAAAATAACTCCGCTAGATTTCTTGGGCGGAGTTATTCTATTTTGGGTGCGTCGCGCGCGAAACCAATATTACAAACTAGTTTCAACCTTTACGCTCGGCCCCATGGTGGTGGCAACGGCGATAGATTTGACGTAAATACCCTTAAGGCTGGACGGCTTTTGGGCGTTCAGACTGGCGAGGAAGGCGCGAGTGTTTTCTACCAGTTTGTCGGCGCCAAACGACACTTTACCAACTGCCAAGTGGACGATGGCCTGCTTATCGACGCGGTACTCAACCTTGCCGGCCTTGGCTTCGGACACGGCTTTAGCGACGTCGGTGGCAACAGTGCCAGACTTTGGATTTGGCATCAAGCCGCGCGGGCCGAGCAGCCGGGCGTACTTGCCAAGCTTCGGCATATATTGCGGAGTGGCGACTAAGATATCAAAGTTCAATTCTTCCTTGTCCAGTTGCTTCAGGAATTCCTCGTCGCCGATGATGTCAGCGCCGGCTTTCTGGGCAGCGGCATGTTCGGTTTCTGGCGCGAAAACTGCTACGCAAACGTCTTTACCGGTGCCGTGTGGCAGCGCTACGGTTGAGCGGACGTTCTGGTCGGCTTGGCGCGGATCAACGCCCAGGCGAACATGAATTTCAACGCTGGCGTCGAACTTGACCGGGCTGGTCTCAGCCGCCAGTTTCAGCGCTTCATCAAGGCTGTACAGTTTATTTTTCTCAAGCTTCTTGGCAGCTTCCTGATACTTCTTACCGCGGCGCTCCAGGCGCGGACGCGTAATCGGCTTCGGGCCTTTCTTAACATGCGCTTCGGCGTCGTCGGACTGCGGCGTGGTGTCGCCTGCTTCTTTGCGGGCTTCTTTCTCGGCCTTCTCGGCAGCCTCGTCAAGGGCTTTTTGGCTGCGCTTACCAGCCTTGGCGACGACAGCTTCGCGCTCGGCGATAACGTCTTTATCTTTGGTTTCGTGCGGCTTGCTGCTCTCAGGCGCGCCTGCTTCAGCCTCGGCAATTGCTGCCTCAATCTCAGCGATGGTATTCTTGTCGCTGACTGCTAATTTTAGTTCTGCTGCTTTTTCCAGCAGCTCGGCTTTCTTGGCCATACTAATCCTTTCTGTGGTACAAGCGGCGACTCGCCACTCCCCGGCGAATCTGCCTCCCAGCATTGATTTGATGATGGGATAATTATAGCATAATGGGGCGTCGGCGGCTAGACTTCGTACTATTTCGCCGTTTCCTTGTCTTATACAACTGGCGCGATGCTCAAAAAGTCGTCAATTGGCACGAGATAATACGTAGGTTCGCCGCTGCTTGCATCTGTAATTCGCAGCATTGGCTGTCCGCGACTGAGCGGGAAATCTGCCGCCGAAGTTATTTTTTCCTTCCGATCAATCATTTCCGGTACAAAAAACTCAACAACATCGCCGTTAATCTCAAACATCTCTTTGCCCGGCTCAAGTATTGCAGCTGGCAGACTGGCAATGTCTTCGGGAGAGTATGATTCGTAAACGTCAACAGGGATAGCCCAGCATTTTTTGGCCGTGCAGCGTATTTGGTATCCTTGATATAAATTGTCGAAGGTGTAGACTAGCTTTGATATCGCCTTATCAATAGCTTCTTCCTTGTCAAACATTCTTTGCTGCTCCTCGATATCGTCAGCGTTTATAAAATCATCGCTTTTAATCAGTTTTTCTGCAGCACTTGCGGCGCTGCGCAAACATTCGATCAAATCGTAGTCGGGCTCAAGCTCCATGGCGCGCGGCGCGTTTTTGCGAATACATCGGTCAAGGTGTATTGCATCAGGGATGATATAGAGCGAAGTATCGGGCGGACTGTTAGGGTCTTTCAGGGCAATAACCAGTCTTCTCTCCCCGTCTATTTCTAGCACGTCAAGACCTCGGGATAATAGCGTAAAATCTGTTAATTCACCTTCAATATCTCCCGAAGATTCTTTACGATACAGCATACCCGTTCCAGAAAATATGCCGTCCTGGCAGAAATTATCGCCGATAGTTTTCTCCAGATTATTTATCAGCTCGGCTAAATTGTCTTCGGAGCAATACGCTGTACCTTCAATGTAATCTATCATCCTCCGTATCTTCTCATCATTAAAAATGTCAATAACGTTAATGTCAATATCAACCGGCTCGTCAGTTATCTCTATATCAATAACGCCGCCGTACGGAATGGCATGAACCAAGTTGTCGGTGCCGATTATCTGAAAATGAGGATGATTATCCCTTATCGTTACGGAAATATCTCGGGCGCGGATGCTGCTTCGCGTCGTGCCGTCATCGTATTTCAGTTCGGGATGCAGCGTTACGATTGATACAGTGTTATCGTTAGCAATAACGTTAAGATGCTGGTTGACAGCTTCGACGGCGTTTGCTTTAAGTGTGGACTGCTCGCTTGGCGAGGCTGCCTGGTATCTTGGTTTCGCCAGCAGAGCGTCGATTTCACGAATTTGGTTCATGATATAGGAGAATATACTGTTCGGGTCTTCACCTGGCGTTGGCTTTTCTATATCAAGCTGCAGCAATGTTTCTGGCGACAAAGGAACGGCTGTTTCGCCGATTTGAAGTGCTGCCACGCGCTGGTCGGCCGTGATGTTAACGCCGCCAACGCATTCTTCGGATGTGATGGTCGCGTAAGTAAATAACCCCAGCCTGCCGGTTATTTGTTCGGTACCGGATTCGCCGTTTGGCAGCCTGCAGGCAATTGTCGCGGTAGTTGTCTCGTCGAGATATTGAGGATCAAAATGACGCGACGAGAGTCTTAGTGCTAATGTGTCAGGATGATACTCTGGCGGTATATCGTCTGGCTCTTCGCTGCTATAGGCGGCTAATTCTCGGTTTATGATTTCAACATTTTTCCAAAAATCTGCATTGTTCAATTGCGACAGCAAATCTATCCGTGCGGTTCTGAACTGGCGGCGTTCCATAAAGATTAGTTATATACTATTGGCTGGTATCAGGGCAAGCATAGGCTTATTCGGGCGCAGCTTCTGTTTTTCCTGGGCGTTACTTATCTAAACATAATGTTGCAAGGAATAATATAATGTTGTAGAATTGGAGAATGAAAGAATTTTATAAACCCACAGGTAGAAATGGCGATAGTAAAGAATCTGATGCGAGCCTTGGTGACGGAACTGATTCGTCTGGGGTGGTTATTCCGCCGCAGTGTCAGGGCTGCCCTTATGCAAATTATATTAAAGACAGTTCTACTGAAGGTACCAAAGACGAAACACCGGGCATAGGCGCGCTTAAATTTGCAAGAAATGCGTTAGAGGGTTCTGGGTGTACAAATAATGAAGTGCTGGAAGGATTAAATTCAATCCTTGATGAAGAGGTAAATAGAAATAATAATAAAGCAAGCGGTGTCCTCGAAGCTCAGAGTGAAATTGATGAAGTTACTGAAGGGTGTACTGGTCCTCTAACAACTAAAATACCGGCACCAGTACCAGGTATTGGTGCCAGTCCTATCGCTGAACTTACACTTACGATGTGCGATAGTCCTACTCTGTATGGCGACGAGCGTATCGACAGGCCTGCCCGTGGTGATACGCATGACCCAGAGAAAGCACGGGAGCAGTATATTTCCGGATTAAGAGGTACTTTGCAGCCTGTTGATGACGGCGAGGAAGATTATTCTGTTACTAGTCGGCGTTTGATAAAAGAAATCCGTGATGCTGATGACAATAAGTCTTAGAAGTATTGGCGGGCGGCTGATTTGTATAACATAATATATTTGCAAAATTTAGTAGAGTGTGATAGTGTTAATAACCTATGGAAAGAAATAGTAGTACTGCAGGTGGGGATGATAGTAAATTTGAGGAAATGATGCAAGAAGCTGGTCTTGGTGATGGATTCACCCCCCCCAAGATACATGTGCCGAAATCTTGCGAAGACTGTCCGCTTCTAGTTTCTGAAGTAGAAAAATTATCGAGACTTGCATCTGAACTGTATAGTGTTGCAGAAGCGAGTCTTGAAGGTTACTCATCAGATGAACTCTCACGAGCCACTGACGATCGCCGCGTTATTGGCGAGAGCTTGGAGGCGTTTGATGAAATAGTTGGCAGCGTTCAAGAGACTGTTCATATCCTAACGAGAAAGTGTATTGGTCCTGTTCTTACTTTTGGTATAAGTGATAGGACTAACGCTGAAGTTAAGGCGGTGGTATGCGACAGTCCTGAATCGGACACCTCTTTGGGAGAAGTTACTATAGAGGAGCCTGTTATTGTTTACAGAGGGAGAGCTCGAACAGCAGAAGAGTTTTTGTATGATTTTGTCAAACGGCACGCAAAACCGAGCGGCTCTGCTGGCAGTAACCAAGATCAATAAAAACATTTTGAATATGCATTATTACATATTTTCCCATTTTTTGCTACACTAGTAATTATGGAAGAAAATACGAATATCACAATTACAGACATTCATGCGCGGCAAATTTTAGATTCGCGCGGTAATCCGACGGTGGAAGCGGACGTTGTATTGAGCGACGGTTCGTTCGGGCGGGCGGCAGTGCCATCGGGCGCCAGCACTGGTTCATTTGAGGCGGTGGAGCTGCGCGATAGCGATGATCTGGCGTACGGCGGCAAAGGAGTTTTGCGGGCGGTAAACCATGTCAATGGAGAAATTGCCGAGGCTTTGAAGGGCGATGATCCGTTTGATCAGATTAAAATTGACCAAAAAATGCGCGAGCTGGATGGCACGCCGAATAAAGGCCGCTTGGGCGCGAATGCTATCCTGGCGGTGTCGCTGGCAGTAGCGAAGGCAGCTGCTAAATCGCGGCAGATGGAGTTGTTTGAATACGTCAATAGTCTGGCGGGTTCGCCGAGGATGTCTTTGCCGATGCCGATGATTAACGTGATGAACGGCGGTCAGCATGCGCTCGGCGCGACTGATTTTCAGGAATATATGATTATCCCAATTAGCGCGGCGACGTTTGCCGATGCAATGCAGATGAGCGCGGAAGTTTTTCACACGCTGGCGAAGATTCTGAAGTCCGAGGATTATCCGACGACTGTCGGCGACGAGGGCGGCTACGCGCCAAAGGTTCGCGGTGGTAATATGGAGCCGATGCAGCTGTTGTCGCGGGCGATTGAACAGGCTGGCTATAAATTGGGTACAGATTTCGGTTTTGCGCTGGATGTGGCGGCAAGCGAATTGTATAAGGACGGCAAATACCATTTGGCGACAGAAAAGCGCGTGCTGAACGCCGAGGAGATGATTCGTACGTACAAGGCGCTGCTGGCGAAAGTGCCGGTTCTGTCGATTGAGGACGGCTTGGACGAGGAAGCGTGGATGGATTGGCAAAAATTGACTGCTGAATTAGGAAACTTTGCTCAGCTGGTCGGCGATGATTTGTTAGTAACTAATGTCCAGCGGCTGAAACGCGGCATTGAACTAAAAGCCGCCAATGCGATCTTAATTAAACCGAATCAGATCGGTACGCTTACCGAGACTATTCAGGCAGTACAAGTGGCGAAAGATGCCGGCTGGAATACGGTGATGAGCCACCGCTCCGGCGAGACCGAAGATGTGACGATTGCGCATTTGGCGGTTGGTTTGGGTACTGGCCAGATAAAGACCGGCTCGATGTCGCGTTCGGAACGAATTGCCAAGTATAACGAGCTGCTGCGAATCGCTGAAAAATATCCGGATTTGAGTATCTCTCATCCGTTTTAAGACAGGCTGAGCTGGCTGTTGTTTGGAGAGCTGGCTTTTCATAGCTCATTTTCGCCCGCGCGGGGGTTTCTGGCGCGGGCGAAGTTTATTTGTCAGCCTCTGGAAATGGTAGGGCGGACTTTTTTGGTTGTCGTCCGTTCGGGAACATTTTTGGTTTCAATGATATTGCCATTGCTATCTACTTCATATCTATTGTGAGATTTTTCTGTTGTTGTTAGTCTCGGTGACTTACCTAAGTACCTATCAGTAATTTGAGGCGTTTCATCGCCCGTAAGCCAGGAATAGGCGAGCAGACCCAGAGTTGTCAGATGAGACTCTCTTATAGTTCCCTGCTCTACACTGTAGCTTGTACACTCATCACCTTCGGGGGGTTTATTTTGAGTCTCTGTTTCCGTGAACCATGGAATTGGGATAAGCGCTAACGCTGCTGCAATTGCTGCGGTTTTACCAACGATTCTGCCGATAAAACCTATTCTCTCGCTGTCTATATAAACTTCGCTCTGTCGAGCTTTTTTGTGTGGCGTTCTGATTGTTTTTGCTGTTTTGCTACTACCTAGAGTTCTCGCAGAACCTGACTTTTCAGGAGCGGCAGGTTTGTCGTCTGGTGCGTCTGGGTCTTCATCTAATACCGGCACTTCTACGGCGGTTATTAAGCCCGCGATTTCGCTGTCAGGATCATAATCTTCGACAATTTCACCCCTGAGCGGCTCGCTGTTCGCTGGTTGATCTTTCTGAGCTACTAATTCTCCGCTACCATTCTGAACGTCCGCCGAGGTTTCGTTGTCGTTTGATTGATTCTCCGGTTTAGAGTCAGGCTTCCCTTTCTTTTTTCTGCTGCCCCTAGGTATGTATGCTGGAATAGGAAATATGCGTATTGAAAGCGGATCTTCCTTTGGTATATCTTTAGTCACATCGACTTTTTGTTCTGGATTGACTATTACTACTTTATCGCAAACGCCAAGCTCTACAGGCGTGTCCTTTATTGTGATAGTTGTATCAATATTAGTGGATCTGTTGTCATTAAATAACTGAGCTAATTTTGATTTTTCTTGGTCGTCCATCGGAACTGCGCCTGTATTGAAATTATAGGCGACGAGTAATTCATGCGTTGAAACTCCATATTTATTTGCTATGTCTTCAACTTCTTTAATCTGGCTATCTGACAATACCCTTTCCGATCCGTCAACACCCACAACTTCTAATGAAATGCCTTTCTCTTCCGCTTGTCGTTTTAGTTCGTCAGCAACAAGCTGCGCTCGCTCGGTAGCCAGAACTTGGTTCATTGAAGATGATTGTCCTAGGCCTCCATTCGGATTATCCAAATCCTCGTCAGACGCCGATCCAATAACGGTAACTGTCGTATTTTCAGGTTTTTTACCGTCTTCCTCTAGATTTTTCTGTTGACTTTCTAGGTTTGCTAGAAATGTGCTAATCTGTTCTTTTTGTTGATCGCTCAAATCGACTGCTTCTCCGTCTTCAGAATACTCTGAGTTTTGGTCGATTTCTGCTGACGCTCCTTTGAGTGTTTGTTCGGCAATTGTTCCAGGAGTCTCTGAAGCTGGTATGGTTACAGTCTTTGTTTTTGTTCCGGCAGGGTGTCCACCTATTTCAGTCTTTATACCACCTTCACCAAATGCGGTTGCCGCGCCAGAAGCTAAGATTGAAGCCAGCGCTGTACCAGCTAGTAATCTGACTGCTTTTTCGCGCAGTGAAGACCTCCTGGCATCTTCATGCCCTTTGGAAGTATCTTGGCTGCCAAGTTCAGGTTGATTTTTTCGCTGTCTTCTCTCAAAAATACTCATAGGCTGTTTATTATACATGTGATTTGATAAAAAGTCAATACTATTTTGATAAGCTTGATTAATTTAGCTATTTCCTCAAATACACAACCTGGTTTTCATCGCCAAAAGCGATGATTTGCGAGGGTTTCGCGCCTGATACTTCCCCGCTGTCGACATAAACTGCTACTGTTTCGCCAAAATATTCGACGGCTTCTGTAATATTCCTGGCTGGTGGCAAATTCTTAGGGTTGGCGCTGGGGGCTAGCAGGTAGCCGGTGGATTCTATTAAACTGGACAGCGGCGAATTCGGTACGGCGCGGAACGCTAGCGTCCCGTTATTGCGCGGCAAGTGCGGCAAAAAGCTGTCGCTGACGCGGATGGCGATTGTGGTCGGCCGATGGTTGGATAATTGTTGATAGATTTTACGCTGCTCGCTGGTTAGTCCGGGAATGCTGCTTACATCCGCGACTAAGATTATCGACGATTGCTCTAGGCTGCGTTGTTTGGCTTCGTATAGCTTTTTCATGGATTCGACTGAATTTGCCCGCGCTAAAACGCCGTAAATTGTGTCGGTTTTTGCGACGATAAGCTGGTTATTTGCCAGCGCTTCCTTAACGGATTTATCCAAAATATTGTTTACTATCATATAAAAATAAGTCTAAAAATTTCAAGTTGCTTGGCATAAAATAACCCCGACGGGCATCGGGGCTATTAAATCTTCGCCAGTTAGTCGGCGATTTCTACGCCCATCGACCGGGCTGTACCAGCGACAACTTTCATAGCGCCTTCAATGTCAATCGCGTTTAGCTGGTCTTTTTTAACCTCGGCAATTTCCTGCAGCTGTGCTCGGGTAATTTTTCCGACTTTATCTACGTGCGGTTTGCCGCTGCCCTTTTGGATACCGGCTTTTTCGCGGATTAAGTCGTCCACCGGCTGTCCCAGGCAGTTCCAGGTGAAGGTGCGGTCTTCGTAAACTTGAAGATGTACAATGACATCCTTGCCCATCATGCCTTTGGTAGCTTCATTGAATGGATTGATGAAGTCCATCATATTCAAGCCCCACTGACCGAGCGTCGAACCGACTGGAGGTCCGGCAGTCGCGCGGCCAGCCGGAATGCGCAACTTTAAGTTACCGATAATTTTCTTTGCCATAACTCTTTCCTTACTATTTTGTAGTGCGTAACGCGTGTTATTATAACGGAAATTATGCTACAATTCAAGCATGAGCATGCGAACTATTTTGCCGATTCGGCGCGTTATTAATATTTTCGGCGCAATTGGTTATAACCTATTAGTTACGGCGTGCGCTATCGCTATCGGCGTAGGTTTACTGCAGCTAGCCTGGAGCGGCGCGCTGGAGATAATTGGCATACGTCCGGAGATAATTTGCGTCCCGATTTTACCTTCCTCGCCGCCTGAGGCTGCGCCGCCTAGTTTGCCGCTTGCAATTAAGGCGCTGGATATAGTGTTAACTTCGATAGTTACGATAGCGGTGCTGTGCGCGGTAATCGTGCTGCCGTACTGGCTGGGGCGCTTCAGCTCAGCTGTGCTGCGGCGGGCTATAAAGTTGTGCGGCAAATCTGTGACATTGAACTTGCTGCTGTTCGGCAAGGTACTAGTCTCCTTAGTTGGCGCAGCATTAGCTTTGGCGATATCATTATACGATCCGCGCCAGTGGCTGATAACGGTAGTATTACTGGCGGCAATTATCGCGGCGCTAGTTATTTTCGCAGCACAGCACTGTCTTGCTAAAATTAGCAAGACAGTAAAAGCGGCGGACGTTTGGTAAAAATAGAAGCCGGATTGGATATTTTTAGGGTTTGTGCGGGCTAAACCTTTTTCACCTGGAGTGCGTCCAGCTCGACTGGCGTGTCGCGGCCGAACATGCTGACCATAACTTTCAGCGTACCCTTAGAGGCGTCAATTTCGCTAACTGCGCCGTCAAAGCCCTTGAACGGCCCGTCAATAATTGAAACAACTTCGCCTTCTGAGAAGTCAATTTGATGCTTTGGCTCCTCGACGCCCATGCGTTTTTTAATCTTATTAATTTCTTTTTCAGAAACTGGCGTTGGCGTGGTGTCGGCGCCGACAAATCCGGTCACGCCCGGCGTGTTGCGGATGATATACCATGTTTCATCGGTCAATTTCATCTCTACCAGCACGTAGCCTTGGAAAATTTTGACATCAATAATCTTACGCTTGCCGTTCTTAATTTGGATTTGTTTTTCCTTCGGCACCATAACGTCAAAGATCTTGTCGGCCATATCGACGCCGTTGATGCGCTGGCGAATAGACTCAGCGACTTTTTCTTCGTAGCCAGAATAAGTGTGAATGGCATACCACTGGCGGCTATCATCGTATCGTTTTGAACTCATAACAATCCTCCCTTATTTCAAAATCTGCTCAAACGCCCAGTTAAATCCAGCGTCAAGCAGTAATATTACAATAACAAACATAAAAGTAAAGGCTAGCACGGCGACGGTCATTGCCCATGTTGCCGAGCGGGTTGGCCAGCGCACTAACTTTAGCTCGTGCCAAGCGCCCTTGAAATAACCGCCAACTGCGTTTAAAGCGTTTTTTGGCGATTTTTTGGCAGTTTTTACGGTTTTTGGTTTTTTACTTGTCTTAGTTTCTGTAGTTTTTATGGTTTTTTTAGCATTTATGTCTTTGGTTTTAGCTGATTTATTGGCTTTTTTCGGCGCATCGCCGGTAGCTTTAATGCGATGAACCGTGGTTTTGCTGGTGCTTGACTTGCCTTTCTGTGCCATAGTTTCTCCCAATTTAAAAAGTCTGTTTTTCACAGACTGTCAAGTCTAGTATAGCTCATTTGCCAGAAATTAGCAAATCACTTCTTGAACGGTTTAAGGCTGAAACTGAACGCCGATCCATGATTTAACCGGCTTTGTACTTCAATCTTACAATTAAGTTTCCGCGCTAATTTGGCAGCGACGTATAAGCCCAGGCCTGAGCCGCTGGTCTCGCGGGTGCGGTAATCTTCGGCGCGGTAAAATTTATCGAATATTTTACCCAAATCAGCTTTACCGATGCCAATTCCGGTGTCTTTAACTTTGAATTTGATTTGTCCGTCTTTTTGTTTTTTGATAGATATTGTCACTGAGCCTTTCGGAGTGTATCTGATGGCGTTGGTAATAAAGTTCTGCAATAGTTCCTGCAAATATAGACTAGAGGCCTTGACCTCGCCTAAGCTGCTGCCGATATCCAAGTTGAATGCCAAGCCTTTTTCGGCGGCTTGCGGCGCATACTCGTCGTTTAATTGCGCTGCAAATTCTGCCACGTTGATGATTTCCGGCTTGTCATCAACGCCGCGTTCGGCGCGGGATAGCGTGCTTAAATCGTTGGCCATCCTGGCAAGGAATAGAATTTGTTTGTGCGATTCGTCAATTGCCTGGGGGACTTTTTCGGCAGCGCCCTTTTCAATGAGCAGCTTAGCGTTGCTGAGTGATCCTTCGGCAATGGTAATCGGCGTGCGCAGCTCGTGGCTTACCACGCTAATAAACTCGTCGCGTTCTTCTTCCAGGCTTTTCGCCTTGGTGATATCGCGGAGAATCAAGACGTAGCCGTCGGGCGACATTTTATCACCGCCTTGGACGGGTGCAAATGTCACTTCCAGGCGCAGCGCTTCGTCGCTATCTACTTGCATTATAATGTCGTCGCGCTGGCGGATAGCGATTGACTTGGATAGTTCCTTAAATGTGTCGAGCGGCGCCTTATTGGTGGTCTCCAGGCGTAAAATCTCGTCAATTGGTTTGCCGCTAATTTTATTATTGGTATCAATAAGATTTAACGCTGCAGAATTATACATGGTAATAATGCCGTGTTCGTCAGTGCTAATAATGGCGTCGGTGATGTTATTTATTAAGGTTAGGACTTTGCCCTTTTCGACATTTTCGCGCTCGCGGCTTTCGTTTAATTTACTATTAACGACTTTCTGAGTGAAATAAATTGACGAGGCGACCAGGCTGCAGACGATGACCGATGTGCCGGAGAGGATTGCCATGATAGCGTATTCGGGGTGAGCTTCCACGTTTAAGACGGCGCTGACGGTGATAGCTATGATAAATGCCATCATACCGGCCAGCAAGCCGTTCTTACCCAGCATGGCGAACGTGATAATCATCAATAAAATCCAGTAGGCGGTGAACGGAGAAATGAAGCCGGTTATGAACAGCGATTGCGCCAGCGATAATACATAATAAACGATAAGAATGAGTATCGATGACAAGCCGCCGTCAACAATCCGCGATAAAAAGGCCGTAACGCCGATTACCAGCCAGCTCATGGATAAGACGATCGCCAAATTTGGCGGCAAGCCGATGGCGGTTTCTGATATTGGCATGATGCCGAATTGAATCAATAAGCCGTGAAACATTAAGGAAACTGAGGCAATTAAAATGCCGCTTTTTAAGGCGATGGATGTGCGTTTTTCTTTTTTTAAGACACCCTTTAACATGTCAATAGTATAGCATAAGCACAAACATCGCGTATGGCGGTTTTACGGCTATATTAACTATATGTGCGGCGAATATTTTTTTAGCTCGGCGCGGTGGATTTTATAGCCGGGGTCAAACTGGGCGACTTCGCGCCAAAAACTTGCCGAATGATTCATGTGGCGGGTGTGGCAAAGTTCATGAATAATTACGTAATCAATCAGTTCAAACGGCAAGTTCATTAGTCCAATGTTCAGACTAATCGTGCCGGTTGATGAGCAGCTGCCCCAGCGGCTGGAGGCGTGAGTGATTTTTGTCCGCTTAAAGGAAAAACCGTGTTCTTCGGCCAGGAATGACAATCGCCGGGGTAAATAACTTTTGGCTTCCTTGCGCAGTGCTGCGACGATTTTTTGGCGGATGAGCTGCTGGTTAGCGGCGGCCGCTATATCTTCGTTTTCATTTATGCTGGCAATTATGCGCGTGCCGGCGGTTTTTACGGTTGTCGCTCCGGCAGTTGAGCGAATAATCAAACTGTGGCTTTTACCGATTTGCTGGTCTTTTGTGTAAGAAAATTGCGATTGATGCTGGTCTAATAATTTGCGGATTTGTAGGCGCGATGTTTTTATTACAGTTTTGGCAGCTAACAGCGGCGCGTACGACGGCATAGTGACGCGCAACCGACCGTCCGGCGCGATTCGCAGGCTGATATTTTTCGCTAATCCTTGTTTTTTTACGACAATTTCCCCGAATTCCGAATCGGTGATTGTGGGCATAATCTATCCTATATCAATACGGCTATTTACGCGAAGCTCCCTATGGACTTCCGGCCTGGGCGCGCTAATACTCAGATGCTTCAGTACGGCGCGCGCCTGCGTACTGAAAGTATGCCGCCCACTGATCACTGCGTAAGATTCGCTGTCGTGCGGCGGCGAAAATTGTTTAAGTCTTCTTTCAAACAGCAGCTCGTCGCCGCCTGATTGCTTCATCCAGCGGTTTTTGGCCGTTGCCAAATCTGTCTGCACCCAAACTAATAGGACTTTATAGCCGTGTTCGCGTGCCATCCGGTTAATTTTTATCCGGGTTGTTCGCTGGTCAGTTGCACCGTCCAAAATGACGGTGTGCTTGGTTTTTAAGAATTCGTCTAAGATTGACAATGTGATGTCGGAGATCAATTTAGTATCATCTGTTAAAGCTTCAAACTGGCTAGCGTCGATAACTGGCGCGTTGAATATCTTAGCAAATTCGGAAACAAACTGAGTTTTCCCAGAACCTGGCGCGCCGACCATGGCGATAATGTGCGGCGATGATGGTAGTAGCGGTCTCATATGAAAAAATTATAGCAGAGTTTTGACTAATAAAAAAGATTCCCTTGCTTTCAGGGAATCGGACGAAGCTTGGCAGGGGCGCTAGGAATCGAACCTAGACCGGCGGTTTTGGAGACCGCTATACTAGCCGTTGTACTACGCCCCTTCGCTCGGCAGCGTCTTTATTATAGCAAACTATTCCGTCCCAAAAAAGAGGAAACTAGCCTTGTTTGATGAAACCGCTGCTGCTGGAGCGACTACATAACGACTTTTCGCGGCTGGTGAATTTGGCGCTGCTGGCGAGGCCGCGGCGCGCTGGGACTAGGGCTTTTTGCCGGTTCATTCGGTGTCAGCATTCTGGTGGCTTTTTTACGCAGTTGGATGGCGAGTTCCTCCTGGCCAGCGTTGTCGTATGCTTCTGATAAAATCATCAAAGTTTGCGGAATTGGCTCTAATTCAACCGCCTTTTCTAAGGCGCTAATCATCTTCTTACTGCGCCCCAGCTTTTCCTGAACTTTAGCATAGGCGATGTATCGCGCCGCCAAATCGCCTTCTATTTCCAGGGCTTGTTCAAACGCCAGCGCTGCCTTTTCGTAATTTTCTGTTTCGTAATAAATCAGGCCGACGTTGTGCAGGCTTGAAGCGCTTGGTTCCAGGCTTTGGGCGATCTCGAAGCACTCGATGGCATCTTTGTAAGCGCGCTGCTTGGCGTATAAAATCCCCAAGCGGTTATAGGCCGTGGCGTTTTTTTCATCGACGCGCAAGATAGTCAGCAGCGCTTTTTCAGCGCGCAAATATTTGTTCTCGCGAATCGAATCCTGGGCAATATTCCATAGTTGATCAAGTTTATTGGTGATTTTTGTCGGCAAATCGCCCGTTTCTTTGATTGACGGATGATAAAAAACCGCCCAAATCATTAAAATTAGAATGAGTAGTAGTCCAAACATACCGCTATTAGTATATCACAAGTTGCAATAAAGCTAGGCGTACATTACCGTTGGCTTTCAACGATTTGGCGGCTGTTTCGGCGGCGGCGAGCTTTCTTGATACGGCAGCGTCAATGCCGCGGGAATGCACTTGAAAACGTATCATATTGACGATGATGTCGGTGAGCAGTAATGCTTTTTGGCGGTCGGTAAAATATTTGGCGAGCGGTTTTAAGGCTTGATAATTATTTTTGGCGGCTAGTAACTGCTTGGCATCGACAGCGATTTCTTTATATTCGGCAAATTTTCCCGGGCTGTTTGCTAATTGGTTGATTAGTAGCGGCCGGCCGGCAGCCAGGAAGAGGATTTGCTGCTTAGCGCTGGCATCCAGGTTATGTTTAGATAATAGTTTGGCGTCTTGACTGGGAGAAGTTTTATGAAGCTGGAGTAGCTGGCAGCGGGATTTGATGGTGTCTAATAGCAGTTTCGGGTTTTCTGCGACCAGGATAAAATGGGTATTTTTATTCGGCTCTTCCAGCGCCTTTAACAGCGCGTTTTGGGCGGCTTCGCTCATCAGATTGGCATCGTTAATGATAATCACGCGGCGCTTATTAGCATACGTTCTTAGGTTGGCTATTAGGCTGCGCACTTGCTCAACGGCGATAGTTTGCTTTTTTTCTGCAGGTTTGATGTAAAATACGTCGCTGTCTTCTGAACTCGCAAGCTCATTAGCTGCACCGATTCCGTCTAGTCCCTGCTTTGCCGCGATAAGCAGCGCGTGCGGCAGGTTGCTCGCAAATTCGCTGATTGCGGCGCGATCTTTGATGGACAGTATCGGTGCTTTCATAGTTTTCCCTTAGGTAATGTCTCAGGGAAATAGATAAAAAATTCCTCTGGAATGGCTGCCTCAAACATCTTTCGCTCACCAGACGGCAGCGTGATTTCTAATTTGTGGGCGTGGAGCATCAGGCGGCTGGTGCTGGGCTTGCCGTAGACGCGGTCGCCGAGAATTGGCGTGTTTAGGTGCGCCAAGTGAACGCGCAGCTGGTGGGTGCGGCCAGTGGTGGGTTTGAGTTCAATTAGCGCCTGATTGTCAGTTGCTGCCAGTACGCGGTAGGTCGTTTGGGCGGGCTTGCCGTTCGGGTCGACGCGGAAGGTACTGGGCGCGGCTGGGTTGCGACCAATCGGCAGGTCGATTTTTGCGGCGGCTAATTTCGGTACGCCGTCGGTTACCGATAGGTAGGTTTTTTTGGTGGTGCGCTGGGCGAATTGCCGTTGTAAGTGGGTCGCGGCGTCATCGGTTTTCGCGATAATCAGTACGCCCGAGGTGTCGCGGTCGAGCCGATGGACGATGCCCGGCCGGTCAGTGTCCGAGGCAAACGAAGTCTTGG
>ERZ773022.1290-NODE-1290-length-17148-cov-2.969695_pt1 | contig 17148 bp, 16 predicted proteins | sample MGYA00580839_ERZ773022 | MGnify/ENA primary metagenome ERZ773022 (study PRJEB29015, sample SAMEA2738020) | human oral metagenome | biome: human oral; feature: human-associated habitat; material: dental | place: China | collected 2044 ... | reverse complement strand
GTTTTGCATATTTCCCTTTGGGAAAATATGCGTTCTTGTTTTAATCAGCGCTTCCTTAACGGGATGCTCTCAGGAAATTTCTGTGAGTGCTCTCCAGCCCCCGAGACAGGGGTTCCCGGAGGCTCCGAAACCCGGCTCAGCTCATCCCAAAAAAACGCTTGATTGGGGCGAGGAAGCGCCAGGACGCTCCGGCATCCAGCTCCATCAGAGGAATGTCCCGACCCAGGAGGCGCTCGGCGATGTTGGCGTAGGCCTGGGCCGCCGGGGAATTCAGTCCAAAGGTCAAGGGCTCACCGCGATTCGAGGACTTGATGACCCCGTCGTCCTCGGGTACGATGCCTATGAGGTTGATGGAGAGGATGTCGAGGATGTCCTCCCGTGCCAGCATGTCCCCATCCTGGACCATGTTCGCGCGAAAGCGGTTGATTATAAGGCGGATAGGGGATTTTCCCATGGACTCGAGCATCCCGATGATGCGGTCCGCGTCCCGGACCGAGGGGACCTCGGGCGTCGTCACCACGAGGGCCTCGTCGGCCCCGGCGGCGGCATTCTTGAATCCCCCCTCGATACCCGCGGGACAGTCCAGAAGCACGAAATCGAAATCCGGCCTCAGCTGATTGCAGAGATCCATCATCTGCTCCGGGCCGACGGCGTCCTTGGTACGCGTCTGAGCCGCGGGAAGAAGAAAGAGGTTCTCCACCCGCTTGTCCCGCACCAGGGCCTGGTTCAGACGGCAATTTTTCTCGATCACATCTATGAAATTGAACACGACGCGATTCTCGAGCCCCATGACGACATCCAGGTTGCGCAGCCCGATATCCGCATCCACGGCGACCACTTTTTTGCCGGTCTTCGCCAGGGCGACCGAGATGTTCGCCGTGGAGGTCGTCTTTCCAACACCCCCTTTTCCGGAGGTAACCACTATGACCCGTGCACTCAACGAAAAAACCTCCATTTCCCTTCCCGTAAACGACTGTCTTCAGTTTTCCCCGTTCCGGCCGAGTTCGATCGTTCCGAGTTTGCTCATTCCAGAAAATGCCCCTCGCGGACGATCAGCCTTTCATCCTCGACGGTGATCAGAACGGTCTCCTGCCACCAGGTCATCGTCTCGTCGGCATAGCACAGACGACGTCCCACCCGGACCTGGGGGGTCTCGAAGGACCCCGCAAAGACGTATACGTCCTTTCTTCCATCCCTGCCGGCATGCACGATCCCCTTGAGCCTTCCGGCGACGAGGACGCTGCCCGCGGCCAGGATCTCCGCCCCGGCGTTCAAGTGTCCCCAGAGGACGACGTCGCCGCAGTGCTCGACGTTTTGCCCGGAACGCAATGAATTATACAGTACGAGCGCGCCGGGCCCCTCAGGAAGGTGTGTGGGGGACAGGGCCGGGGAGGGCTCGTCGGCCCTCAGTCCCGCTTTGCGGACGAGGGCCTGCGTCACCCCATTTGAGGAGGTCCAGGCCAGGACACGGATGCTGCGGGGCCATACGACCCGCTGCAGGATCCCGAGCAACAGGTCCTCCGAACAGGCCCTGGACTGGAAGTCCAAAACCGCTCCCTCCCCGATGGGGAAAAGGCAAGCCTGGGGTGGGATATGCAGCAAAAGCTCAAGCAATTCCTCCTCGGAGGGGGACTCCGGCAGGACGATCCGAACGCCGTAGCCCGTCCCCTTGATCCGAATCGTGGAGGACGGATCCCGTATCTCGACACCCTTTTGCATCGCACTCAATCCCCCCGATCTTCTTCCTCACTCGTAGGATGGCTCAAAATATGGGCCAAGATCTCGCCGACGATCGGCGAGGCCACGCTGCTGCCGTGCTTCCCCGCCTCGACGACCGCAACGGCGACGAACCTCGGATCATCCGCCGGGGCGTAGCCGGCGAACAGGGCGTGATCGTCCCCATGCGCGTTCTGAGCGGTCCCCGTCTTGCCCGCGATCGTCACCCCGAACTGGCCTGCCCGGGCCCCCGTGCCCTTGCGGACGACGTATTCGAGCCCCTTCTGCACGGTCGCCAGTTTTTCCCTGCCGACCGGCAGCCCTATCGGCTCCCTGTAGGCACGGTCGCACAGGAAGGGATGCACGAGCCTGCCTCCATTCGCGATCGCCGCATAGACGCGGGCTATCTGCAAAGGCGTCAGCAAAAGGTAACCCTGCCCGATCGAATAGTTGATCGTGTCGCCCGGATACCAGTTCTCCCTGAAACGCCTCTTCTTCCACTCCGGCCCGGCGATCGTGCCCGAGGCCTCGCCCGGAAGGTCTATCCCCGTGGGCTCCCCCAGACGGAACTCCCGACACCACTTCATCAGGAGGTCGATCCCCAGCTTCAGCCCTGTCTGATAGAAATACACATCGCAGGAATACTGCAGGGCCGACAGCACGTTGAGCGTGCCATGTCCCCCGCGCCTCCAGCATCGAAACGTCCGGGAGGGCAGACGAAGGGCGCCGCCGCAGAAAAAGGTCGTGGAGGGCGTGATCGCCCCCTCCTCCAGGCCCGCCAGGGCCACGAGCGCCTTGAAGGTGGAGGCGGGCGGGTAGACCCCTGCGATGCTCCGGTCCAGCATCGGCCTGGCCGGGTCCTGCGTCATATCCCGCCACTCCCTCCCGGAGACCCCCCAGGCCAGGGGATTGTTGTCGTAGGTCGGCGAGGAGGCCAGGGCCAGGACCGCCCCCGTCCGGACGTCCATCACCACGAGCGCCCCCTTCTGCCCCGTCAGGAGCTCGACGGCCCGCTTCTGGACCCCCATGTCCAGGGTCAGCTTCAAATCGCTTCCCTTCATCACCGAGCGGGTGTCCAGCGTGCGGACCTTTCGGCCCCGTGCGTCGACCTCCAGGGCCTCCTCCCCGGCCGCGCCGCGCAGCTCGGACTCGTAAAAGCGCTCGATGCCCACCTTGCCGATCAGGTCTCCCCCGAAATAGTCCCCCTCGGCGCTGGCCCGGAGCTCCTCCTCCGATATCTCCCCGACATATCCCAGGACGTTCGAGACCAGGGCCCCCGCAGGATATGTCCTCCGCCAGACGGGGAAGGGAAACAGCTCGCTGGGAAACTCGGGGTCGGCGACCAGCTCCGCCATCTGCGGCATCGTCAGGTTCGGAACCAGGCGGATCACGCGGTAGGGGGCCCAGCGCTGCCGCCGGATCGTCTTTTCGAGGTCCTCCACGGTCATTGGGATACCATGGCGGGTCAGCACGAGGCTGACGCGTTCCAGCTTCTTCTCCGTATCGAGGTCCAGCGGATATCCCATGATGCTGAACGTCGTCTCGTTGACCGCCAAGGGAACGCCGTGACGGTCAAAGATCTCCCCGCGGGGCGCCGATACCCGAATGAGCCTCAGCCGATTGTTGTAGGCCAGGCGAACGTATTTGTCGCCATGAAGGATCTGAAAAAAATAAAGCCCCCCCACCAGAACGGCCAGGGAAAGAAAGATCCCTCCCAGCATGATCTTCAGGCGGTCGTCCAGCAAGTCTCTGATCTCAGGCATGGAGCTCCTTCATACGCCTCGAATAGCGGTAGACGCACAGCAACACCAGGGGAAGGGCCAGCGCCTGCTGCAGCACGAAGAAAGCCCCCCCCCTGTCGCCTCCGAAGATCAGGACTGGCAGAAGCGGAGGCAGAAGCTGCGTGACCTCCAGAAGCGCAAAAAAGACCATGGACGTTCGCCCCTGAACGGGGATGGCGTTCCAGGCCCACAGGATCAGCATCACGGCACAGACGTAGCCCAGGGTGAAGAACCCCGGGATGCCGATCCAGCGCAGATCCCAGAGCAGCCCCCCGAAAAAGGCCGTCCAGATGCCCCAGAGCCGGTCCTCCCCCTCCTCCAGAAGCAGGCGGTAGGCCACCGTCAGGAGAAAGATCTCCGGGACCTGCATCACCCCCCAGGAAAGCACAGTCAGGAGGTCCTGGAGCAGCCAGAACAGCACGGAGGACATCAGCGGGACCTCTCCGACGGGGAAAGCGCGGGACTGAGGATGGAGACGTCGTAAAACCGTGCGAGGTCCGCCCCGGGCTCCAGGCGATAGGTGACGTACCCGCTCCCGGAGACCTCGATCTCCTCCTTGATCCGGCCGATGGGCAGCCCCGGAGGCAGCTGCTCGCCGATCAAAGCCGTGCTCACCTTCATCCCGGCCATATTGCCCCTTCCCGAGGGGATGTAGTTCAGCAGGACCGAACCGTTACCATCCCCGACGACGACCCCCAGGTCCCGGGTCTCCTCGATCACGACCGGGATCATCAAGGACGGCGAGGTCAGGAGCTCCGCCCAGGAGGAGAACAGCGACACCGAGGTGACGCGCCCGATGAGATATCCATTCTGGAAGATCGGCAGCCCCACGGAGACGTGATCCTTCTCCCCCTTGTCGATGCGGATCTCGTGCCACCAGGACAAAGGCGCCCTCAGGGTCACCCGGGCCCCGCCCATCCTGGCGTCCAGATCGGAGCGGAGGCGCTCGTTTGCCATGGCGGCCTCCAGGATGCGAAGCTTCGCATTCTCGTCCCGCAGACGCTCGATCTCGCGCTGCAGCGTCGATTTCTCCCGGGCCCAAAGCCATCCATCCCTCAGGAGGGCCCGCAGGCGCACGGCCGGAAGCTCCGGGATGGACAGGACCTCCCCCAGGAGCCCCACGACCTGCTTCGAAACCCCCAGGGAAGAGCCGGCCGCCAGCAGCACCACCCCCAAGATGAGCGCCGTCAGGCTGTGAATCCACTCGCGGATCTGGCGTCGGTCAAGCATGGCCGACCCTCCGTCCGGACATTATCCCGCGCGGTTTCAGCGGGACCCCCGCTCGACGGACATCAGCACCCGCCGCATGGCCCCCAGGTTCTCCAGGATCTTCCCCACCCCCATGGCCACGGAGTAAAGCGGCTTCTCGGCGGTGATGACGGGGGTGTTGACGGCCCGGGAGAGGCGCTCCGCAAACCCCCGCATCAGGGAAACCCCTCCGGAGAGCACGATTCCCTGATCGACGATGTCCTTGGCCAGTTCGGGGGGGGTCTTCTCGAGGGCCACCTTCACCATGTCCTCGATCCCCAGAAAGATCGGGTCCAGAGCCTCCCGGACCTCGACCGAGGAGACCGTGTCGACCTTGGGCAGTCCGTCGGAGAGGTCCCGCCCCTTCACGGCCATCTCCAGCTCCGGCGTCAGAGGCAGCGCAGAGCCGATCGTGTTCTTGACCTCCTCGGCCGTCGTCTCCCCGATCAACAAAGCGTAGCGTTGGCGCAGCATGGCGACGATAGCGTTATCCATCACCTTGCCCGCGTTCCGAAGCGAGCTGGTCACCACGATGCCCCCGAGGGAGATGACCGAGACCTCGCTCGTTCCACCCCCGACGTCGACGATCATACACCCTTGGGGCTTGTCGATCGGCAGTCCCACACCGAGGGCCGCCGATATGGGCTCGTCCACCACATAGGCCTCGCTCGCCCCTGCGCCCAACGTCGCGTCGACCACCGCCTTGCGCTCCACCTCCGTGACCTCCGCCGGAACGGAGATGACCACGCGCGGATGGGCCATGAAGGAACCGCCCCCCTTGGCCTTGTGGAGGCAGAAACGGATCAGCTCCTCCGTCATGTCGAAGTTGGCGATGACCCCATCCTGAAGCGGCCATATCGCCTCGACTCCCGCAGGGGTCTTCCCCGCCATCGCCTTGGCCTCCTGTCCCACGGCGATGACCTCGAGTCCTCTGCTGCGGGGAAGCTTACGCACGGCAACGGTCGAGGGCTCGCTGAGCACGATCCCCTTCTCCTTCACATACACGACGATGTTGGCCGTCCCCAGATCTATTCCGACATCAAGCCCCAGTATCCCGGAGAGGTACTTGAACATATCCTTTCATCACCCGCATTTTTCGATTCTGCCCCAAAATCCCCATCGATGGGGCCACCACCACGAAAGGGCCCTCTTCATCAGGGGGCCTCGTTCCATTTTCCCGGACTTTCCGAAACCGCCTTCCCGAAACCGGCCTAGACGGGCCAGAAGGGATTGTGCCGCCGCTCCTCTCCGATAGTAGTCTCAGGACCGTGTCCCGGGAGGACGAGGAGCGAATCCGGAAGCTTCGAGAGCTTGCGCAGGGAGTCGTCCAGCTTCGACGGATCTCCGCCCGGGAGATCCGTCCGCCCCACGCTCTGGGCAAAAAGGGTATCCCCCGAGGCCAGTACGCATTCCCCGCCCTCCCGTATAAGATAACACACTCCTCCCGGGGTATGCCCCGGGGTCTCCAGGACCTCGATGCGGAAGGCCCCAACCTCGATCACGTTCCCCTCGGTGACCACGTGAAAATCGGCAACGCTCTCGCACCGTATCCGGAGGGCGGACTGCATCGCCTCGGAGGGGCGTCGGATCATATCGGCATCGTCCCTGGAGATGTAGACCTCCCCTCCGACGAGGGGGAGCAGATCCCCGAGCCCCGCAAAATGGTCCACGTGCCCGTGGGTCAGGAGCACCGCCCTCAGCGTCAGCCCCCTGGACTGGACGAACTCCAGGACCTCCCGGACATCCCCGCCGGGGTCGATGAAGAAGGCCTCTCCCCCCTCGTCCCAGAAAAGATAGCCGTTCGTCCAGAGCTTACCCAGTGGGAAACGTTTGTACTGCACCGTCCTCACAACTCCTTATTCCAATTCCAAATCATCGGGTATCCAGGATCAGGGTCACCGGGCCGTCGTTCAGGAGGCCTACCTCCATATGCGCGCCAAAGACGCCGCAGCCCGTCTCCACCCCGAAGGACCGAACCCGACGAACGAAATACTCGTAGAGCCGCTTCCCCTTCTCGGGGGCGGCCGCTCCGGCAAAGGAGGGACGCCTGCCCTTCCGGCAGTCCCCGTAAAGGGTGAACTGCGAGACCAATAGCGCGGCGCCGCCGACGTCGAGCAGGGACCGATTCATCCGTCCCTCCCCGTCCTCGAAGATCCTCAGGTTGACGAGCTTGTCAGCCAACCAGAGGGAATCCTCCTCCGTATCCCCGTCCCCAACCCCCAGCAGGACGCAGATCCCGGGGCCGATCTCCGATATCGTCTCTCCGCCCACGGAAACGGCCGCCCGCAGGACCCTCTGCACCACCGCCCGCATGGCCTACCCCCTCGCGACCTCCAGCATCCCCTTGATGCCATTCAATTTCGCTACGATCGAGTACAAATGCTCCACGTCCTTCACCTTCAGCTCGATCTTCATCCGCATCAGGCTGTTGCCCACCGTCGTAGCCTTGATCCCGTGGATGCTGCCCCCCTCCAGCCCGATCGCCTGAGCCGCGTCGCGGATCAGGTCGGACCGGTCCAGGGCCTCCGCCCTCAGCCGGGCGGTATAGAGCTTTCCGGACGGACGCCCCCAGGAGACCTGCACGACGCGCCCCATCTGGGCGTTCAGGATATTGGGGCAGTCCAGACGATGCACCGTGATCCCGCGCGTCCGCGTCGAGTAGCCCACGATGGCGTCGCCCGGGACCGGGTCGCAGCAGTTGGCCAGGACCACCCAGACTCCGCCCGCCCCGTCGACCACGATGTCCGAGTCGGACTTATGGGCGTCCGTGTGCTCCTTGACGAGAGCCGCGATGTCGTCCGTGGGATGGCGCTGCTGGAGGTACGCCAGCGCGAGCTTCTGCGCGACCGTGCTGGGGCCGGACGTCCCCGCCCCGATGGAGACCAGGAGGTCCTCCCTGCCCGCCATCCCGAGGTCGCGGGCCACCTTGTTGAGGGCGGGGGTCAGATCGTCCTGATTGTCCGTCTTATCCGCCGCGATCCCCCGCTTGCGGAGCTCGCGTTCGAGGGCCTCCCAGCCCCGCGCCAGCTTCTCCTCCCGGTCCGTCTTCTCGGCCTGGCGAAAGTAGTTCCGGATCTTGCTCCTGGTCTTGCTGCTCCGGGCGAACTTCATCCAGTCCCTCGAGGGGAAGCCCTGCGGCGAGGTGATGATCTTCACGATGTCGCCGCTGTGCAGCTGCGTGCTCAGGGGCACGATGCGGCTGTTGATCATCGCCCCCACGCAGCGGTTGCCAACCTCCGTATGGACGGCATAGGCGAAGTCGATCGTCGTGGCCCCGTTGGGGAGGACCAGGGGCTTGCCCTGCGGCGTGAAGACGTAGACCTCCGAGGTCAGGACGTCGCTCTTCAGCAGCTCCAGAAACTCCTCGGGGTCGTGCCCCTCGCCCGGGCCGCCCTCCAGGGCCTGGCGCACCCACATCAGCCTGGCATCCAGGCTGTCGGCGGAGACGCCCTTGGACTTGTAGAGCCAATGGGCGGCGATCCCGTACTCCGCAAGCCGGTTCATCTCCTGGGTCCGAATCTGCACCTCCATGGGCGCGCCGAAGGCCATGACCGTGGTGTGCAGCGACTGGTACATGTTGCTCTTCGGGGTGGCGATGTAGTCGTCGAACTGCCCCGGGATCGGAACCCACAGGGAGTGGACGATGCCCAGCACGGCATAGCAGGTGGACACGTCCTCCACCAGGACGCGGATGGCCAGGATGTCGTACAGCTCGTCCATGGAGAGCTTCTTGCGCTGCATCTTCTCGTAGATGCTGTAATAATGCTTGGCCCGGCCCTTGATCTTGCAGGGAATCCCCTCCTTCGCGAGGCGGGACTCCAGCGTCTCGATCCCCTTCCGGATGATCTCCTCCATCTGGGGCAGCTTTTTCTTGGTCTTCCGCCGGATCTCGCTGTAGACCTCCGGCTGAAGGTAACGGAAGGACAGGTCCTCAAGGTCCCTCTTGATCTGGTAGATCCCCAGGCGGTGCGCGAGAGGGGCGAAGATCTCGAGCGTCTCCTTCGCGATGCGCTCCTGCTTGTCGCGCCGGAGCGCGCCCAGGGTCCTCATGTTGTGCAGCCTGTCCGCGAGCTTGATCAGGACGACCCGGATGTCCCGGGCCATCACGATGAACATCTTCCGCAGGTTCTCCGCCTGGTACCCCTCCACCGACATGAAGGGCAGCTTGCCCAGCTTCGTCACGCCGCCGACCAGCGTCAGGACTTCCTCGCCGAACGCGGCGCCCAGCTCCTCGGGGGGCGTCGGCGTGTCCTCCAGGACGTCGTGCAGCAGGGCCGCCGTGAGGGTGGCCAGATCCAGCTGCATGTCCGCGAGAATGGACGCCGTGCTCAAGGTATGGATGACGTAGGGATCTCCCGCCACACGCTTCTGGTCGGCATGGGCCCTGGCGGCGAAGACGAAGGCCTTGCCCAGACGATGCATCTGAGAGGAGGAGAGAAAGGTCAGAGCCTTGGACCAGAGCTCTCGCCAGGCCGCACGCACGCTCTCCACCCGGCACGGTTCCGGGATCTGCTCCAGAAAGGAATCGCGCAGCTGCGCCATCTCCCGCTGCTCATCGCTGCCGGAGAGCTCCGGGACACTGCTCAGGATGGCCTTCATCGCCTCGTTGTCGGCACGCAAAAGGCCATCGGAGGCAGGACGCACACCCGTGTCCGCTTCCAACCGCTCCGCAGGCGCCGATCTCAAGCGTTCGTCCGTCACGAGCCCCTCCCCCTTTCCTCAAGCTCCAGCCCTTCCTCGGACGCTGCCGTTCGCAGACGCCTCCTGCAAAAAATCGACCGGGAGACTTCATGAATCGCATCGGTGCTTTGCTTGCAGCGCTTTGTTTGCAGTGCTTTTATTGAATCAGCGTTTCCTTAATTCACGACCGCGTAGTCCAGGACGAACTGAACCTGTTCCTCGTTGCGCCAATAGTCGATGCGCGGATGATAGATCCAGCCCGTCACCCCCGAGGTCTCCTGAAGGTCGGCCGCGGCGTTGAAGGCCAGAAGCCGGACGTTGTCGACCCTCACCGCGCTGTGCCTGCCGTCCCTCCCCAGGGGCTCTATCCGGTCGCTCGGGCTGCTGGCCCTGTAGAAGCGCGGGCAGGGGTTGTCGTTCCCGAAGGGGCCGAGTTCCTTCACCGCCCTCCAGTCGTTCAGGGAGATCTCCGCCGGCGAGATGTTGATCGCGGCGACGGGCTCCTCCCGTATCCCCATCCCGGCCAGGAGCTTCTCCAGTTCCTCCTCGACCTCGTTCCAGTTCTGAGTGAGCACCGAGAAGCCGGCCGCGTAGCGGTGCCCTCCCCAGGCGTCCAGGAGGTTTGAGATCTCGCTCAGGACGTCCACGGCGTTTCCCCCGACCGGTACGCGCAGGGTCCCCCGTATCTTGCCCCCGACGGGCGCGGCCAGGGCCACCGGCGTGCGCCTCTGGGCGCAGATGCGGCTGGCGACGCCGCTGAGCACCCCGACCGGCCAGGAATCGTCAAACATCACATGCCGGTCCTCGCCGTCCGAAAGGCGGATCTTCCCGGCGATCTGCTCCGATATCATCTGCCGTCTCCGGTTGGCCCTGACGAGGTCGTTCACGCATTCGTAGACCGCATCGTCACTCCCCACGCCCAGGAGGGCCCTCACGGAGATGTCGGCGCAGGCGATGCGGCCGGGGGCGTTCAGGCAGGGGATCACGCGCATCGAGAGCTGTTCCTCCGACAACAGGCGCCGGACGATGCCCAGCTTCTCGAAAAGGGCGCCCAGTCCCCGCCTCGGGTGGGTCCTCATGAGGCACAGCCCCCTCTGAACCAGGGAGCGGTTCAGAGGGTTCAGGGGCATGCAGTCGGAGACCGTGGCCAGGGCCACCAGGTCCAGGGCATACTGAAGCCACGACCGGGAAAGGATATTCTCCTTCCAGGCCCAGCTCCACAGCACGGCCGTGGCGCAGAGCTTCCGCGCGTTCTCCCCGCCGTCCGCACAGGGGTTCACGATCGTCGGAAAGGCCGGGCGCTCCGCCACCGTATGATGATCGAAGACGAAGACCTCAACCCCACGCTCCCTCAGGCCGGCGAGCAGCTCGGAGTCGTTCGTCCCGCAGTCCACGACGACCAGGGTATTGCATCCCCCCCGGACCACCTGCTCCAGGACGGGCGGATGCAGTCCGTAGCCGTGGACGTCGCGGCGGGGAATGAAGTATCGGACCCCCGAGGCCTTGTGCCGGAAGATCTCCATGGCCAGCACCGTGGCGGAAATGCCGTCCGTGTCGTAGTCCCCATAGACGAGGATGTTGCCGAAGGAGCTCCTGGAGCGCCAGAGCTCCGCCGCCCTCGAGCTCGCCGCCCCGAGGTCCAGGGCATCCAGCAGCTCCTCGAAACACGGGTTCATCCACTTTCTGACCCCATCCGGATCCGCACCGCCGTCCCAGGAACGCATCTCCAGGACCATCGCCGCCAGCTCGGAACATTGAAGACGGCGAGCCAGATCCCGGGTGGTCTCCCCAATCTCGTAAAGTTTCAGGTTGGAATCCGTACAGATAGACAACAACGCTATATTCCTCTCCGAACCGCCGAAAAGCCCCGCCGCCAAGGACGAAGCGGATGAGGGCAGGTCTCCTCGGCATCGATAATTTTCCGCATCCGACCCTTAAAGCTCGTATCCCCGACTGCGGCGTCTTGCCGAAAAATACTCGCGCAGCAACGAAAGGCACGCCTCCGCCAGAACCCCCTGCCGCACCCGGCAGCGGTGGTTCAGACGTGTGTCCCGCGGGATGTCGAAAAGGGATCCCGCGGCACCGGCCCTGGGATCCCGAGCTCCGAAGACGAGGGCCCCGATGCGCGCGTTTACGCACGCCCCGGCGCACATCGGACAGGGCTCCAGGGTCACGTAGAGGTCGCAGTCCCTGAGGTTCCAATGTCCCAACCGCTCCGCGGCCGAGCGGATGGCCAGGACCTCGGCGTGGGCGGTCGGGTCGCAGCTCTTCCGGTTGGACCCCCTCCCCAGCACATCCCCGCCGCGTACGACGACGGCACCCACCGGGACGTCCCCCCTCCGAAGGGCGTCCCACGCCTCGTCGAGGGCGGCGTTCATGAAAACCTCATCGGCACCGGAAGGACCGCGGTCCCTCAAGTCGGGTTCCTCAAATCAAAACCTTCAACATCAGGACCTTCAAATCAGGACTTTCAGGATCAGCTTCCTGACGTTCCCCGGCTCCTTGAAACAGACGCAGGGCTTATGGGCGTCCTCGGGAAAAAACAGGACGAACTGCCCCGCGGGGACCTGAAAATAGACGCCCTCGCCGCTGAAAAGCTCCACGTCACGCTCGGCCGAATAGGGCTCCACCGCCTTGAGGTCATCCACGGGGGCATAGCCGTACCATTCCTCCCCCCGAAGGGTGATGTGAACGTCGATGTAGCGCCGATGAGCCTCGAAGTACCTCGTGGCGTGAGGCTCCGTGGCCGTCTCCACGACCTCCAGGAAGAGGTTCTCCCCATCGAGCTCCCGGCGCCCCAGCGGAAGGGCGTCCAGCTTTCCCTGTGCCGCCAGATATTCCAGTCCCTTTTTCACTCCGATACCCAGGCCTCCGTAACGGGAGGGGTACTGCACCGTCCCCAGAATCATGCGTCGATTTCCCCTATCCATTCCGCTATTTTTTCAATCTGGTCCATGCCCTGAACGTCCGTTCTGAGGAGCGGCAGACGCACGATACGGCGCAGGCGGCCGAAACGCTCCCCGATATCCTCCAGATACCCCTTCTGCGCCGCCAGCCGTTCGCGGAAGAACTCGCCCGCGTCCTCCGGAATCACCCGGTTGACCACGACGCCCCCCACGCCGATCCCGAACTTCATCAGCATCTCCACGGCGCGCGCCGTCTCCAGAATCGGCATTTTCTCCGCATTGAGCACGAAGTAGAACGCCGAGGACCCGGGGTCCGTCAGATAGCGCCGGCTTCGCTCGAAACGGTCGCGCCGTCGCACAAGGGCATCGACGACGGGGTCCTCCTCCGCCCTCCTCCGCATCTCCTTGTCGAACCGCCCCGCCATCCCGAACATCTCCATCGCCTTCCGGCGTTTGGCGATGAGGTTCTCGATCCACCCGCCCAGAATCTCCGGCAGTGAGAGCAGGCGAAGGGTATGTCCCGTGGGAGCGGTGTCGAAGACGATCGCGTCGTACGCCCTGCCTCGCTCGTCCATCAGCTCCACGAACTTGTCGAAGATGGCGGCCTCCTCCGCGCCGGGAGAGGTGTAGGCTATCTCCATCTGCTTCTTGATCTCGTCCACGATCGCCGGGCTGACGATGGAGAGCATCCTCTCCTGTATCTCGGAGATGTACCGCCTGGCCTCGAGCGCGGGATCGACCTCCAGACCCCAGAGGTTCTCCGCCACGGGGGTGATGTCCGCCCCCAGCTGCACGTCCAGGACGTCGGACGTCGAGTGGGCGGGGTCCGTCGAGACGAGGAGCGTACGGCATCCGCGGGAGGACAAGTGGCAGGCATAGGCCGCCGCACAGGTGGTCTTGCCCGTCCCCCCCTTTCCCCCGAAAAAGGTGAAGGGCCTGCAGCCCGGACCCGGCAGGCCCGCCCCGCGTTTCTCAAAAGACGATTCGCTCATGCGCCATCCTCCGCCCCGTACAGCCTAAAAGTCTATGTAAAATCATACTGCGCCGCCTTCTCGGCGACGACCGATTGACGATTCATTATACGCCTTTGCCAGGGAAGCATCTCCTCCGCCAGGTAGGGAAGCAGCTCCAGCGTGTAGTAGGAGATGGGGTTCGGCAGCCCCAGATAGTCCCCGAAGAGCAGCAGCATGACGTTGTCGTTCATGTCCCAAGCCTCCTTGCGGATAGCGGCCACCCGCTTCTCCATAAAGGTGCCGATCACGAACCACCAGGCCCATTCCCCGAACGTCCGGCACGCGCGCCCGAACCGGGCCCGCAGGCCCTCAGTCTTCTTCTCGGCCTCCTCCATCATCCCCAGCGCCTCCCTTCCGGGCACGGCCCCGCCCGGGCCGCCCCTTATGCATCTCCGCCGCCATCGCCTCCGCCACCCGCTCCCGCCCCGTGTTGCAGAGCGCCGTGAGCGGGCAGGCCCCGCAGAGCGGCTTCCGCGCCGAGCAGACCGCCCGGCCGTGTTCGATGATGTTGACGTGTCCCCCAAGGTAGCGCCGGGGGGGGACCTCCCGCTCCATCAGCGCGCAGATGTCGTCCGGTGACGCCTTTTCGGGCACGAACCCGACACGGCGGCAGACCCGGCTGACGTGGGTATCGACGGGGAACGCGGGGAGGGCCATGTCGAACATCAGGACGCACGCCGCCGTCTTCTCCCCCACGCCCGGCAGCGCGGTCAGGTAGCGCCTGGCCTCGTCCCGCCCCCGCCTCGCGAGCTCCGTGATGGAGTAGGCGCCGAAATCCCCATGCACGATCTCCAGGATCTTCAGGATGCGCCGTGCCTTCGTGGGCGCCAGCCCGGCGGGACGCACCGCGTCCTCCAGGGCCTCGGCTCCGCCCTCGACGACGGACTCCCAGCTCGGAAAACGCGCCTTGAGCCGCTCGAACGCCATGTCCCGGTTGCGGTCGTTCGTGTTCTGCGAGAGCACGGTCAGGACGAGCCCGTCCAGCGGCTCCCCATGGCCCAGAGCAGGCGGGTCGGCCTCGTTGTGCCAGACCCCCTCCAGAAGGTCCAGGACGGCGAGGATCCAGCGCCTCAGTGGCCCGGCCCCGTCCTCGGGATCCGAAGCGGAGCGGTTCATCCCCACCCTCAGACGGCTCACCGGCCACGTCTCCCGGCCGGCCTCTCCTCCTCCGTCCCGCGGCCCCTTCGCCCACCATTTTCCTCGTCGTCCCCGCCGAGTTTCCTGCGCAGCCTGACGTTGTCCGAGAGCAGCTTGGAGAGCCGCGCCTTGGCCCTGCCGTGGACGGAGGCGGGCGCATAGGAGCCGTCCCGGTGCTCCCGTCCGGCCCGGACCCCGGTGAGCAGTTCGATGCCCTCGTCGATCGTCCCCACCGCCCAGACGGAGAACTTACCGTCCTTCACGGCCTGGAGCACGTCATGATCCAACATGAGGTGCCGAACGTTCGCCCTGGGGATCATCACCCCCTGACGCCCCGTCAGCCCCGCGATCCTGCAATAGTCGAAGAAGCCCTCGATCTTCTCGTTGACGCCCCCGATCGGCTGGACGTTGCCGAACTGGTCCACGGAGCCCGTGACGGCGATCCCCTGGTTCAGGGGAAGCCCCGAGAGGGCCGAGAGAAGGCAGTAGAGCTCCGTGGAGGAGGCGCTGTCCCCCTCGATGCCCCCGTAGTTCTGCTCGAACGTTATGCGCGCGGAGAGCGTCAGGGGCATGTCCTGGGCATATTTCCTACCCAGGTAGCTCGAGAGGATCATCAGCCCCTTGTTGTGGATGGGCCCCGTCATGCGCACCTCCCGCTCGATGTTGACGACCCCCTCCTGCCCCATGAAGACGTTGGCCGTGATGCGCGAGGGGTGCCCGAAGCGGTAGTCCGTCAGGTCGATGACGGCGAGGCCGTTGACCTGCCCCACCACGGCCCCGTCCGTATCCACCCGGATGACCCCGTCCTCGAAGGCTCGGGTCAGCTTCTCCTGATACATGCCCGACCGGTAACGCTTGTGCTCGATGGCCTTGCGGACGTGATCCCGGCCCACGCGCGGCCCGCTCGACCCGGCGGCCCAGGCGTGGGACTCCATCAGCAGTTCCCTGAGCCTGCCCAGCTCCGTCGAGAGGAGGTTCTGGTCCTCGGCGTCCCGGCTGGCCCACTCGATGACCTCGGACAGCGCCTCCGCGTCGAAGGGCTTCAGGTTCTCCCGCCGCAGGATGTCCCTCACGCACAGCCCCATCCGGCGCTCCGTCGCGGCCGTCCGGGGCATGTCCGTGTCGAAGCTCGCCTTGATCTTGAAGAGCTTCCGGAACTCCGGGTCGTAATGCTGCAACAGTTCGTAGATGTAGGGCATCCCGATCATCACGACCTTGAGGTCCATCCGAATCGGGCTGGGGCGCAGCGAGGAGACGGGGATCGCCCCGTACTGTTCCCCGAGGTTCTCGATGGACGCCTCCTGAGTGCGGAGCAGGCGCTTGATCGCCTCCCAGGACATGAAGTTCATGAGCACCTTCTCCGCATCGAGGACCAGGAACCCGCCGTTGGCCTTATGAAAGGCGCCCGCCACGATGCGGCGGAAGTCGGTGTAGAGGTAGCCCTGACGGCTCTCGTACTCGACCTTCCCCGCAAGGTTGTAGTAGGTGGGGTTGGTCTCCCAGACCACCGGAGCTCCGTCCTTCGGGTCGTTCGAGACGAAGAGGTTGCCCAGATACCGCGAGAAGTCGACCTCGGCCGACTCGTCCCGGACCGCGGTGACGAACGCCCCGAAGTTCTCGATGACGTCCTCGGCCATCCGGTCGAACCATTTCGACAGAGGCTCGTTGCCCGAGTACGGCTCACGGACGTCCGCCATGCAGGGGGCTATCGCGGTCCGGCATATCTCGGCCTCGAGCTCGCCGATCCGCTCCTTGAGCTCCTTCTCCATATCACGGATGCGGCGAAGCCCCAGAAGCGTCCTCTGGGACACCTCCTCGGACAACGTCTGAAAACGTTTCTGCTCCTTCTCGTCCAGGGCCTCGAACTCCTCCTGCTGGATCTCCCGGACGACGGGCTTGCCCTCCTCGTCCTTCGCCTCGATCAGGGGGATGTTGACGAACCCCTGGGGGGTGCGTTTGAGGGAGAAATGGTGCTCGGCGGCCCAGGACTTGAGCTCGTCCATGATCGCCCCCGCCCTCTCCTGGAACTCCTTGACGTACTGCGCCTTGGCGTCCTCGTACTGGCTCTGCTCGAAGGCCTTGCCGATCACGGTCTTGAGCTCGTTCAGCAACCCGCCCAGGGCCGTGCAGAGCTCCTTTCCCCGACCGGCGGGCACCGCCATCGCCAAGGGCTCCCCCGGCTCGTCGAAGTTGTGAAGGTAAAGCCAGTCGTCCGGAGCGGGAAGCTCGGCAGCCCGCTCCCTGAGACGTTCGAGCGCATAGCTGGTGCGCCCGCTGCCCGGCTGGCCGGTCACGAAGATGTTGTATCCCCTCCCCGGGACCATCAGGCCGAAGGAGATGGACTCCACCGCCCGCTCTTGGCCGATGAGCCCCACCCCTTTCCGGCCGGGGCCCCATTCGTCGGTCCCCTTCACCTTCCAGCTTCCGGGGTCCTTCAGCCGTCTCAGTTTCCCGGGCGTCAGCTTCCATTTATCCGTCACGTCATTCCCGCCTTCTGTCCCATCGTGGTGTCCTGAGCCAGGACATCGTCGGCGACATCGAGATTGTATTGAAATTCAATGATATTGCACAGAATAATTGTACAAAAAGATCGCACCGAAGGGCCCGCACCCCTCCTCGATTTCCAGACACGGGGATTCCATGTTCGGATATTCTATCCTATCATGA
>ERZ773022.1276-NODE-1276-length-17345-cov-18.292250_pt1 | contig 17345 bp, 9 predicted proteins | sample MGYA00580839_ERZ773022 | MGnify/ENA primary metagenome ERZ773022 (study PRJEB29015, sample SAMEA2738020) | human oral metagenome | biome: human oral; feature: human-associated habitat; material: dental | place: China | collected 2044 ... | reverse complement strand
TTCGCAGAAGAGACGGAAACAGACATTACAGACAAGGTGACGATTGACTCCATCAGTTCGTCCAATGCGGAGATCAAGGATTCTACGAATGTCAATGATTTCTCCACTTCTGTCGGCTGGGGCGGAAGCGTAAATTATAAAATCGATCTGACCGTGAATAAGGGAACCCCGATTAAGACCGGGGATATCATCGAGATCCCCGTCAAAGCGGACAAGGGTGACTTCTATGAGAGCTACGGGCTTTCCGTCCTCGATTCGGAAGATGGGTCTCTTCTGGGCGAGGCCACCATTACCAAAGATAAGATAAAGATCCGTTTCACCAAGAAGAATAATACGAAGACAGCGGCAAAGCTGACGATTCAGACCACCCTAAGAAATGTCGGCTGTGAGTTTTCCGGCGGTTTCCCAACGCAGGCGGAAGTGGATGCTGCAAAAGCGGCACATCCCACGGGCATTGACAAGGTGAAAATCCTGGACAAAAACGCCAACATCAACGTTACATCCAGCTACTGGCTGTCTTCATCTCAGAAATACTATAAGGATTATCCGGTTCCTGCCATCGGGGACCCGGATACATTCGGCGCCTTGGAGTATGGTAAGAATGGAGGAACACCCTCAACCAATATCAGCACCTACTGGGGAATTGATTGGAACAGACCGGTTTACAAGTATAATGTGACCTCTCCGACGACCGGCAAGGTGAACCAGACAATCACGAATTCGTCTGCACTTGCGGCAATGCTGTTTGGACAGGATAAGGCCTTTGCGCACTTTTCAGCGACCGAGACCTCTTATATGGAGGACACACTGCCGGCGAATATTTATAAAAATATCAAGCTGAGCGCCGCGATTTTTTATGGGGCCGGCCTGCATAAGGATACGTTGGCGCCCATTTTAAAACAATCTGTCAGCGATGGGAAATACGGAGATTGCTCTCATATTCAAGAATATGCAGGTTTTAAGTTTGATGAAGTTTTCACAAAGAAGGAGCCTGCTTCCGGCCAGTCATATGAACAGTTTAAAGCATCACTCAAACCGGGAGAGTATGGCATATACAAGAGCCCGAACGGGGATATCCGCCTTGTGGCGAGTATGGGTAAGCTGGGGTCCAAAAAACCGGGCGACACATATACCTTCGGCGATTTGGCCGGAAAAGTGGGGAAGGATACGGTTGTCAGACGGCTCTTTTCCTTCTATGATATCACCGCAGATGGCGACATAAAGCGCGTTGATACACCGGAGGATAAGATTGAAGAGGTCTATAATAAAATCAAGGATTGGCCCATCACAAGATGTGCGCTTGATTTTAATGCGGATCTTGTAAAACCGGTTATGAGAACCGGCGCCACTGTTGATAACACAGCGGATTTCTTGGGTACATCTAAGACGGCGCAGAATAAGTTTGTCGTCGGTGAGATCAGCTTATATACCTATAAGGACGGGGCGGCGATCTTGAAGACAGACGCCAAGACCGGTCAGGGAATTGCGAAGGCGGAATTCAAGCTCCAGGAAAAGGATCCTGCCGGAAATTGGATTGATACAGACTCGCAATATGTGAAGGACAGTGTGACCATCGTCGGCAGCAATGGCGGCAGTAAAAATGGTGACCGCTTCTATACCAATGAAAACGGTATCTTGAATATCCGCGGTCTCTTAAACGGTAAAAGCTATCGCCTTATGGAAACAAAGGCACCAGCAGGATACGACAGCAGTAATCCTGCTGTATCAAAGGAGTTTGCAATCAGCTTTACGGATAAAAATGCTCCAAGCGACAATAAAGACCTAACTCTTACAAATAAGAAGTCGGAGTATAAGGTAACATATAAGATCGTTAAGAATCCGAATGGTGAAGAAATCCCATCCGGAAGTCCTGCGGCTCCTGTAGATCCAAAAACCTACAATTTACATTCGACAGTAGACGTAAAACCGGATTTGACGATGACAGGATATATTTTTGTAGGCTGGCATACGGAAAATGGACAGAAGGTTAATGTTAAGGATAATGACAGTTCGTTTACAATGCCCGGAGGAGATGTAGAGCTTGTTGGCTACTGGATAAATAACACCACTGAGGTTTCCGGTGAAAAGACCTGGGATGATGCCAACAATAAAGACGGCAAGCGCCCAAATAAGATTACAGTCAATCTTCTTTCGAACGGAAATAAAATACAAACGAAAGACGTTACAGCTGATGCTACAGGCAGATGGCTATATAGCTTCAAGAACCTGCCTAAATATGATAATCAGCGTAAGGAAATTAAGTATACAGTGACAGAGGAAACGGTAGCAGGATATACTACTGAAATTAACGGTTTAAATATAAAGAATACGCATAAGACGGAGAAAACGAATGTCTCGGTAAGCAAGAAATGGGTAGGAAAAGCAGCAAGCTCCGCCAAAATTGAATTGTATGCTGATGGAGTTAAGAAGGATTCTGTAACCCTAAATCAGGCAAACCGGTGGCAGCATACATTCACAAATTTGGATAAATACAAGAATGGCACTGAGATTAAATACACGGTCAAGGAAGAGGCAATTGCAAATTACAAATCCGTTGTAAGCGGGGATATGACTTCAGGCTATACGATTACCAATACCAATGTTGAAAAGTTGTCTATACCTGTAACTAAGAAATGGGTCGGTAAAGCAGGTGATTCCGCGACTGTTAAGTTATTTGCTGATGGAAAGCTCAAGGAAACAGCAGTCCTAAACGCAGCAAGTAATTGGAAACACGATTTTTCAAATCTTAAAAAGTATGATGCAAATGACGGACATGAAATTACCTATACGATTAAAGAGGAAGCAATGTCAGGATATAAGACCGCTATTAGTGGTGATGTCCGGAATGGATTTGTAATCACAAACACTCAGAATGTGCCGAAGATACCGGGCAAACCGAATAAGCCGAATACGGGTGATGATTCAAATTTGGCTTTCTATGGATTTGTGATGCTCCTTACAGCAACCGGCATATCCATCTTAATGAGGCTTAGAGGAAAGAAAAACCAAAGATAAATCCTAAGATGAGTTCATACAAAATTTATTAAATGCTTATCAAAGATTAGGAAGCAACTAAATAAACGAAGGCTCCCAGCTATCGATAGTAAGGAGCCTTTTTTACGATTTATATGAAGAATGTGTGGATTTTGTGAAAATAGCGATAAATAAATATCCGCAGGTCTTAGCAAAAATGCTAAAGATACCTGCGGATATGTTTTATTTTATCTTAGAACTGTTTATCTCGAATTTGGATGTCTCGTAGATATCACGGTGTTCCTGTTTAGCATGCTCCTTGATAATCTCAAAGCTTTCCTTACTCAGCGCGTGCTCAACTCTACAAGCGTCTTCTCTAGCAATCTTCTCGTCGACACCGATTGAAATTAGCCAATTAGAAATTAGCACATGTCTTTCGTATATCATTCTTGCAGTAGCAAAGCCTGACTCTGTCAGAGTTATGTATCCCTCATCGGAAACCTCGATATCATTGTTCTCCCGGAGCTTTTTCATAGCTACGCTTACGCTGGACTTTTTAAAATCAAGGTAATCTGCAATATCAACAGAACGAACTACAGGATGTTCCTTGCTGAGAATCAATATGGTTTCTAGATAATTCTCAGTTGATTCGTTAGACTTCATATATTACCTCCACCCAATAGATAGTTTTAACTAACTTCTTTTATATAAAAACAAGTATACCATAGATGTACGCGATGTCAATACTTAGAGCCTTTGAGTAAAAGTATAAAAATTAGGGTAAAATAAGAGAGGTGCAAAAAAATCCAAAGACATGTTGTTTACATTGCTGTAACGGATGTCAAAAATTCCAAAACAAGGTCTGCGGTATTTGGAATTATAAGAATACAATATTTCTTTGCCTCTTGGTCCGATTGTAAATGACCCAAATCAAACAGGAAAGAAAAAAATATTTAAAAAAGTGTTGACATTGTAGGTTAGTTAGTATAAACTAACCACAGATAAGCAATTACACATGCTGGACCAAGTAAGCAGGGTTCAGCGCGCAAGGCCGTTATGCCGGCGGCGATAGCGTTTCTCCGGTGTTTTTGCATGATTTCTCTATATTTCATTTATTATTGCCCGCTTCCGCAAAGAAGCGGGCTAATAACCCCATATCGGTTAGCTTAAACTAACCAGTAAACATAATGGCTATGGTGTTTTGAAAACGGCTTATTAAGAAAAGCTATTAAAATGAATTCAACCAGGAGGGCATATGTGCGAAGAAGTCAAGAGAATGTTGTTCGGACTTGACATGAATGACATTATGACGAAGTTAGCGCTTCAGTGTTCGCCGGTCATTGCCGGAGTAAAGATGTCAAACCTGATTGTCGTTAAGAAGGCAATGATTCCCCAAGTAAAGAAAATCTTTGCAGGTACAGGACTGGAAATATTCGTGTTCTGTAGCTTTAATGAAAATAGCTACGCTTTGATATACAGGGAAGAGGAACTTATGAATTGGCTAAATCAAAAGGATGTCAGCATGCTCCTTGAAAAATTCGGATATTCCGATTTAGATATCAAAGATATTTTATGCAAGGTCAGCAAACGCTATCGGAGGTACTGTCGCGATGAAGCTGATTTTCCGCATGAGTTGGGATTACTGTTAGGCTTTCCGACTGAGGACGTTGTCGGCTTTATTGAAAACGACGGTAGAAATTTTCTGCTTTGTGGATATTGGAAGGTTTATAGCGATATAGAAAGAGCTGACAGACAGTTTAAGAAATTTGATAGAGCAAAGGAAGACGCGATAAGACTGATTTTCGGAAAACGAGACATACTTGAGCTTCTCAATTCCGCTTCAGATATAAAAAAACAAAACATGAATAAACTTCAAATTGTACAGTAGGAGGAAAATTATGAAGAAGTCAATGGTAGTATACTGGTCACAGACCGGAAACACAGAAGCAATGGCAAAGGCTATAGGCGAAGGTCTTAAGAGCACATGTGAAGACTCATGTGTAAAGACCGTTTCAGAGGTATCAGCTAGTGATTTAAAAGACCTTGAAGGATTTGCACTTGGCTGTCCTGCTATGGGAGACGAAGTTCTTGAAGAAACAGAATTTGAACCATTTATTGAAGAAGTTGAGCAGTTTGTAGGTGGAAAGAAGATTGTTATCTTTGGTTCATACGGCTGGGGAGACGGTCAGTGGATGCGTGACTGGAAGGATAGAATGGAAGCTGCAGGAGCACAGATTATAGGTGGAGAAGGTCTGATGATAAATGACGCTCCGGATGATGCAGGTCTTGAGACATGCAAGGAATTAGGCGCAAATCTTGGACTCGCTTAATCCTCTAATATAATATCAAATCATATAAAATTCAATCTAGAGAAAATCGCCTACGAAACAGGCGATTTTCTCGTTTTTGTGACGAGTTTAATTTGGCGTTTCTAATAGGAAATGTCTTGCTAAAAGCGCACAAATATCTTGTCAAAACATCGCAATCAGAATTGCAACAAAGCTCTATTTATAGTATAATAGAACAGAATATCTTTAGGAGGATAGCGCATGAATGCTATAGGAAAAATTGGTGCAATAATTATTAAGTATCAGTACCAAATTGAGATCGCACTTCTCTCACTTTTGGCATTGATTGTATTGATTGGGTTAATCAAGTTGATAATAAGCGCATTGAGGCGAAAGGATGTACTATCCGAGATTAAAGTAACTGTGACAGATATCGACAGCACGGTTACAGATATCGACAGCACGGTTAAGGAAATTAACCAAAAGCAAGAAGTTCTGATTGAGGGAAGTATAGCTTCGAGTGGCGAGGTAGTAAAGAAGGCGAAATCTAACCAAAGCTGTGACGTGACAAAGTTGGAAGAAAAGGCGGAAACTACCGAGGACGGGCTTGAACCGGAAAGTAAGCTTGCCCCTGAGGCGAAATCTTTTGAGTCCGTTTTGATGGAAGAAGACACTCAAGAAGATGATCCGAAGCTTGAGACCGGCTTTAGTGAGGATAAACGGTTCGAAAATGTACTTGAAAATCTTTTGATAAATAACGGGAACAGAGATGTGCACTGTGCAGAGGAAGGCGAATTATCCAAGAAATTCGTAAGCAGAGAATGTGGAACGGACAAACATGGCAATGTGTATACCGAAGAGTTTTTGAGCAAGCAAATAAAGTAAACTGCCAAGGTGCGGGAGGTAATGATGTATTGCAAAAAGTGTGGAAAAAAGCTAGCTGATGGAGATAGGTTCTGTGGGAATTGCGGAACCAAAATAGATGTTTCAGACATAAACATAGGTTTTGCAGAAGAAGAGACTAAGCCAAAGAAGAATTTTGAATTTGGTGCTTTTAATTGGGATCTCGACGGTTATCCGGATGAAGAAAAGGCTAAGACGGAGGACGTTGACTTCAACTGGAACACCGTTCTAGAAGAGAAAAAGCGTAAGGAGATTGAGGAGAAGTCATTTACAGAGACGATAATTACTGAGAATGAGCTCTTTGATAAAATCAGGAATGAAAATAGCGCTAAAGATGCTTCTGAGCTGTCTTTTAATTGGGAGCTCGGAAGCACTACGAGGGTAGATAGGACTAATAGATTCGAGAGCATTATACCTAAGTCTGAGGAAAAGACTGAGCTTGATGTTCCTGTTGAGGTTTCAGATGAGCATGATGAAGCTCAAGATATAGTAGATGTAGATGAGGCTCTTGCAGCAGGCATTGCTGCGGCGTCATCGCCAAGAAAGAGCATAGATAAGTTCTATACATTCAACCAGAAAAATGAGGAGTTTCAGGCACTGCTTGACCAGGAGTATGAGAGACTTCGCAACAGAATCCGCGAAGATAGCGAGGCTGAAGCAATAATCGCTGACAAGGAAGAAAAGCTTGAGCAAGCAAGAGCAACATGGTCAAAAGAGCCTCTTGATGAGCATAATGAGGAAGAGCCTGAAAAATTAGTAGAAACTAAGGAAGAAATCGGAACTCATTCTGAAGAATTTGTTGAAACAGAAGTAGAGACACCTGAATATGAATCAAATGATGAGACTGACCGGCTTGAGGATATAGAAGATACGGAGACAGAAGCAAAACCGCAGTCTGAACTTGATGATGCTTCTGAGGAAGAAACTGAAGATATTGTAGAAGAGACGGAAGAATCAGTTACGGAAGATGAAACGGAAGATGAAACTGCAGCTTGTGAACCTGAGGAAGAGAGTGCGTGCGAGCCGGATAACGATGAAGTTCATGATGAAGAGGCATGTGCAGCGGTTTCAATTGAACCCGAGACTGAAGATGTAGTTGAGGTTGAGCCTGAAAATGTAGCTGAGGCTGAATCTGAAGAAATTATTGACAATAGCAAAGAGCTTCACGCTGAAGAAGAAATTTCCAATACACCAGAAAGCGGGAATCCCCCCAGTGACGAGGAGAAGGAGAAGGAAGAGAAGTCTGGAGATGAAGATAGTAAAGCAGCTAAGCTTCATTACCGCGATATCTTTGCTAACGACGATGTCAATGGTGGTGATTCGGGGGATGAACAGAAGACAGGACGATGGAAGATAATCGTTTTGGATATAGTTATATTGATACTTGCAATAGCTGTAATTTGTTCGGGCATACTAGTATTTGCCAAGGGTTCGGCGCCGGCTAATAAGATTTCACAGGGAATCTCATGGGTGACAGATAAGTTCTCAGGTAGTAATGACAGTTCCAAGGATAAGGCCACCAATAAATCGGACAATGAAGGCAAGCAGACTAAGTCCATGGAAGATGTAGTTGCAGCAGCAAAGAAAAATTATGTGAACATAGGCAAGGCGCAGTATGACAGTAGCCTTAAGTTTGATAAATCAAAAGACTATGGAATCAGCGAACTTAAGAGTGCTAAGAAGTTTAAGGACGGAGAATTTTCTGAAGGGAAGATGCTCAGTGAGGCAATTGTTAACCTTTCACTTGGTTACTATTCCGGACTTACAGATAAGATAAACAGCGGTTCAGACGATGTACTCAAGCTAATTGATGAGGATTCAGAGTTATACGGACATGTGAAGGCCATCACTGAGGGTGATGAAGAACATAAGATTAAAGAGATAAAAATAGGTGAGATAAAGGGCAGTGACGATAAATACTATGTAATTATGCAGGTTACAGAAGGGAAAGCCGATTCTTCAAGCACAACTAAGGAGACAAAGATTCTTTCAATCTCAAGTAAGGGGAGGAAAGTCAAGGTTACTGCTGTTACAGACGTAGAGTAATGACTTTGATGCATGGAGTAATATTTTGAGCTTAGAGGTATTCATCAGCTTTGCTTGTGATAGAAAATAATTATATTTTGATAATTTTATGGGAGTGACTTCTGATGGCAGCAAAACCAAAGAACGTAGTATATGTAAAGCCTAAGAAAGATAAGAAAGTCAGGATTATAATCGCTGTAATCATACTGGCGTTAGTTTTGTGGGGATTCTTTTCGCTGATTAACTTCTTCACCGACTGGATGTGGTTCGATGAGCTTGGGTATCTTAGTGTTTTTTTAAAGAAGCTGACCACTCAGCTGAAGTTCGGTATACCTATGTTTGTGGTACTAACAGGTCTTATGTATCTGTATTTGACAGGACTCCGCAGAGGTTATTTCAAGAAGATTATTTCACATGAGGAAACCAATCAAAAAAGATTAGGTCTAATTACAATGCTTGTTTCTGTTCTGTTTTCAGGATGGGTTACGGCTTATGTTGTTGGCGGACTTTGGTTTGAATTTTTAAAGTTCCTAAAGAGTAGCAGCTTCGGTAAGAAAGATCCGCTCTTTGGCTTTGATATATCGTTTTACGTTTTTAAGTATGAATTTCTAAATGGATTCAATGCAATGCTTTTAGGTATAGTCGTACTATTTGTGATTGCGACTGTTTTCTACTATGCAGTTTTGCTAATAATGCACAGCCCGGATTCCTTAGAAGAAGATGAGGCTGAGCCAATAGAGGACGGAAGGTACTCGGGAGCAGAGACGGGCGAGACGAACGGTACCGAATCAGGCTATTACGGCAGACCTTTTGTTAACCCATTTGGTGAGAATACGCAAGCAGGTAGGATATTTGCAAACATCTTTGATCCGAACAAGAGGGATGCAAGGATGAAGAAGGTCAGAAATAAGACTGACCGCAGGGTTTCAAAGTCCAATATGGACCAGCTGCTTCATATAGCGTCCGGAAAGCTATCAATTCTTGGAATTATCTTCTATGTAATGTTAGCGTTCCATTTTCTTCTAAAGCAGTTTGACTTGCTTCATAAGCACACGGGGGTTGTATATGGCGCCGGATACACAGATGTCAATGTGACGCTTTGGATTTATAGAATTTTGATAGTGCTTTGCGTTATAGGGGCAGTTACAATCGCTTTTTTCATAGCAAGGAAGAAAATGAAGCAGATTGTTCTGATTCCTATAATTATGTTAGCAGTGATTTTGATTGGAAGCGGTGCAGAAATTCTAGTTCAGAATGTGATTGTTGCACCTGACGAGATTAATAAGGAGTCCAAGTACCTTGCAAGAAATATTGAGTTCACTCAGTCGGCATATGCAACGGATAAGGTTGATATAAGAGATTTTGCGGCCTCAAATAATCTTGATGCAAATGCTATAGCCAATAACGATGAGACGGTCGGAAATATAAGAATCAACGACTATGAGCCTGTTGAGAAGTTCTATAACCAGACTCAGAGCATCAGGCAGTACTACAAGTTCAATGATACAGACGTTGATAGATACTATCTAAACGGAGAGTACACTCAGACCTATCTTTCGGTTAGGGAGATTGATGAGGAGAAGATAAATGACACATGGCTTAACAGACATATCAAGTATACTCACGGATACGGTCTTGCGGTTTCCAGAGTTGATAAGATTACGGCCAGCGGACAGCCGGACGTTGTAGTTAAGGATATTCCACCTAAGAGCATTGCTAAGGAAATCAATATAAAAAGACCGGAGATATATTTCGGTGAGCTGTCCAGTGACTATATAGTTGTAAATACGAACGAGGATGAGTTCGACTATCCGGATGGACAGGCAAATAAGTATACGAGATATAAGGGAAGTGCCGGAATCAAGCTAACTCCGCTTAAGAGACTGATGTTTGCGGTAAGGGAAGGAAGTTTTAAGCTTTTGGTCTCCTCAAATGTAAACAGTGAGTCAAGAATCATCATCAACAGAAATATCGAAGAGAGGGTAAAGAAGATAATGCCTTATCTGAGATACGAGGATGATCCGTACGGAGTAGTTGTTGACGGAAAGATTTATTGGATGATAGATGCCTACACGACCAGCTCGTTATATCCATACTCAGAGCCTTATAGCAAGGATGTCGGAAAAACAAACTATATTAGAAATTCAATAAAGGTTGTTGTAGATGCTTATAACGGAGATGTAAAATATTATATCACTGATAAGAAGGATCCGATGGCAATGACATATAAGAAGATATTCCCTAAACTCTTTAGGGATATTGAGGAGATGCCTGCGCCACTTAAGTCGCATATCAGATATCCACATTCGCTATTTAAGATTCAGGCGGATGTCTATGGCAGGTATCACATGAACGATGTTAAGGTATTCTATCAAAACGAGGATCTTTGGGAAGTTTCTCACGAAATCTACGGAACTCGCGAGAGGAAGACAGAGCCTAACTACCTGGTTACCAAAATTCCCGGTGAGGAGAAGGCCGAGTTTGTGAGCATGCTCCCGTATTCGCCTAAATCCAAGCAAAATATGACCGGTATTCTGATGACGAGAAACGATGGTGAGAACTACGGAAAGCTTATGCTGTACAGATTTCCTAAGAATAGGACCATCTACGGACCTATGCAGATAGAGGCTCAGATAGACCAGAACACCAAGATTTCTCAGGATTTTTCACTGTGGAGTCAGGCCGGTTCAACATATAGTAGAGGAAGCCTGTTTGTGGTTCCTATTAACGACTCTTTGTTATACATAGAGCCTATATATCTAGAGGCATCAAATTCCGCCATTCCGGAGGTCAAGCGTGTTATCGTAGCATATGAAGACAAGATTGCATACGAGCCTACACTCGAAGCGGCGCTTGAAAGTCTCTTCGGAGGAGAGAATGTCAGCAATGATAAGCCTGATACTAGGACCGGCAGTGAAAAGCAGAGTGTAAAGGACTACATCAAAAAGGCAAACGGTGCATATCAGGAGGCTCAGGAAGCTTTGAAGAGCGGAGACTGGAAAACCTACGGAGAAAAGATGACAGAGCTGGAGAAAGCCCTAAAGGGACTTCAGGACAGCTCAGGTGCCAATGCTAACGAGAGCAAGAAAAACAAATAATTACTTTGATATACCAAACAACTTGAAAAATCAGGAGGAAATATATGCTGGGATTCGATGTGGATAAAATGCTCTTTACGATCCCAAAGGGCGAACACTCAAAGGAAAATATTATTAAAGTCTTGAATGCCCATCCTGAGGTTCAATTCGTATCGCTCGTAGGTATTGATATCGGTGGACACGATACAGATGAGAAAATACCCGTAGAGCTTTTTATTAAGAATATGGACAAGCTGCTGAAGCACGGTGTGCAAACCGACGGTTCATCGGTAGCGCTTCCGCACATAGCAGTGTTGAACAACGCAAAGGTTGATATCATTCCGGATCTTAATTGCAACTGGTACGTAGACTATAACTTCAGAAATATTGACAGAAAGCTGGAGCTCCCTATAGGTACTCTGAGAATTCCGTCCTACCTGCTGCATAATGAAAATTTCGAGTGCGGTTCGAGGGTAATGCTGAGAGATGCACTGACGCATTTTAAGTCAGAGCTCGAGAAAGCTTTGATTGAGCACCCTTATGTATTCGAGTACATTGATGGTGCAGACAGCATGGATGATATCGAAGAATTCATTATAACGAGCGCGACTGAGCTGGAGTTTTGGGTAAAGACACCGGACGATAAGGGTGATAGAGAGCAACTCTTTACAGCACAGGTGCTCAAGGAGCAGTACTGGAAGAGGACCTACGGCGAGGTTAGAACCGCACTTGAGGACACTTTGATGATTCTCGACAAGTACGGTTTTGGAGTAGAGATGGGTCATAAGGAGGTCGGCGGAGTCAAGGCTCAGATGGGTCACTCCGGACATTATGACCATGTTATGGAGCAGCTTGAGATAGACTGGGCCTACACAGACGCAATGCAGGCTGCGGATAACGAAAACCATGTGAAGTATATTGTTAGAGATATTTTCACCTTGCATGGGCTTGATGTGACATTTATGGCCAAACCTTTTGATGGGGTAGCCGGAAGCGGTGAGCATACTCACCTGGGACTTGCAGCAAAGCTCAAGAACGGAAAGATGACAAGCGTATTTGCAGCTAAGGACATGAGGACTGATTTCCTAAATCCTATCGGATACGGTGCTTTGATGGGCTTGCTAAAGAATTACGAGGTTGTAAATCCTTTCGTAAGTTCAAGTATAGATTCTCTGAACAGACTAAAACCGGGATATGAAGCTCCTGTTTGTATAGTTACTTCGCTGGGACGATCTCCAATGGAGCCTTCAAGAAATAGAACAGTACTTGTAGGACTTATCAGGGATATGAACAATCCGTTGGCGACGAGATTTGAGCTTAGAGCCCCGAATCCCAAGAGCAATACATATCTGGTGCTTGCGGCAAGCCAAATGGCTATGATAGACGGAATAAAGCATGCATTAGAACATGAGAAAACTCCTGCGGAGCTCGAAAGATCCATATCAAAGGCATATGGGGATAAGGATTTCTACTTGGATACGGATAGAGAGTATCGAAGTGAGAAGGAAGTCTTTGAGGACTATACTGAAGAGGAAAGGGTAAAGCTTTTCGGACATGCGCCGGCTACGGTTTGGGAGAACATGCAGGCCTTTGATCGCTATCCGGAGAAGCTGGGAATCTTCAAAGAAGGCGATGTGATGAAGCAGCAGGTCCTAGATTCCTACAGGGAGCAGGTTATTTCACAGTGGAAGACGGAACTTCACGATAGAGTTATTCCGCAGAACATGGCTTTAATCAGGGGTTGCGTAAAGCTTCACTCAGAGGACGACTTCTCCGATTTTGATGTGAAGAACTGGATAGAGATAGATAAGCTTAGACATGAGCTGGGAAAAGACACCATTACCGAGAAATCCATTCTCACAAGAGCAAAGGACGCACTTGATGATGGAAACTACAGTGAGGCATCTGAGATACAGAAGCTGATACAGAAAAAGGTTGCAAACTTGATATCTTTATATACAAGGTACAAGAAGAATATTTTATAGAGGTGAGATAGATGCTGGATATTAAGAAGATAAGAGAAGACTACGAAGGGATTAAGAGCCGCGTTGAGTTTAGAGGCAAGGGCGACTTTGGGATTTCAAAGGTTAAGGAGCTGGACGAGAAGAGAAGAAGTCTTTTAGCTGATGTTGAGGCGAAGAAAAGCAAGCAAAACACTGTTTCAAGAGAAATTCCCAAGCTAAAGAAGGCCGGTGAGGATACAACTGAGATAATGGCTGAGATGAAGGCTCTTTCAGAGGAAATCAAAGCTTTAGATTCAGAGCTTTCGGAAATTGAAGCAGAGCTAAAGAATGCTCTCCTTAACGTTCCAAACACCCCATATAAGGATGTTCAATTCGGAAACGATGATAGCGACAATGTTGAAATTAGAAGATTCATGGAGCCTAAGGAATTTGATTTTGAGCCTAAGGCACACTGGGATATAGGTGAAGATTTGGATATTTTGGACTTTGCTCGTGCAAGCAAGATCAGTGGAACAAGATTTACTGTTTATAAGGGTCTTGGTGCCAGACTTGAGAGAGCGTGCATTCAGTTCATGCTTGATCTTCACACAATGGAGCAGCCATACACGGAGATTCTTCCTCCTTTCATGGTAAACAGAGATGCTATGACAGGAACGGGACAGCTTCCTAAGTTTGAGGAAGACATGTTCTATATTCCACAGAAAGACTTCTTCCTAATTCCGACTGCAGAGGTTCCGGTCACAAATTTAAGAGCGAATGAGATAATGGACGAGGCGGAGCTTCCGGTATACTATACGGCGTATACTCCTTGCTTTAGAGCTGAGGCGGGTTCCGCAGGCAGAGACACCAGAGGTTTGATACGCCAGCACCAGTTCAATAAAGTTGAGCTGGTTAAATTCGTAGAGCCGGAGAACTCATATGATGAGCTGGAAAAACTTACTGCGGATGCAGAGGAAGTGCTAAAGCGACTTGAAATTCCGTATAGGGTTGTAAGATTAAGCTCGGGAGATTTAGGATTTTCAGCTGCTATGACTTATGACATCGAGGTTTGGATGCCAAGCTATAACAGATATGTTGAGATTTCATCATGCTCCAATTTCCTGGATTTTCAGGCAAGAAGAGCCAATATCAGATTTAGGAGAGAAGGGGAGAAACCTGAATTTGTTCATACTTTGAACGGCTCCGGGCTCGCAGTGGGTCGTACTACAGCTGCAATTTTAGAAAATTTCCAACAGGAAGATGGAAGCGTAGTAATTCCGGAAGTGCTTAGAAAGTATATGGGTGGTATAGAAAAAATTAAAAAATAGAATTTGTAGTGTCCTGTATACAAAGATGACAAGACTTGAAGACTTATGTTTATAATTTCATTTGGGTGATGGGATATGAGAAACTTTTTTGGAAAAATATTTAATGGTATATTTAATCGTTTCACGATAACTGCTTTGTTCATATTGCTGCAGCTGTTTTATTTATGCACTATGATTTTTGAGCTGGTTAATTATGCGGATTGGGTTGGCTTCATTTTTAAAGGAGTAACTGTGATTTCGGCAATTTATATCGTTTGGCGAGATTATAATCCGGCTTATAAAATAGGCTGGATTATTTTAATTGCAGTTTTTCCGATACTCGGCGGTGCCTTATATATTATGTTTGGTAACAAACGACCCGGTAAGGGGATAAAGAAAAAGATTGATCCTATAGAAAATTCCCATAGATTTTATTTGAGACAAAAAGATGATATTGAGAAGATTTGTAAAGATGTCAGGAGAGCAGCAACTATTGATTATATAAGCAAAGAGGGTATTTATCCTGCTTGGAGCGAAACTTCCAGCAAGTATTTTGAACTTGGAGAGAAATTTTTCAATTCTATGATTGATGATATGAAAAAAGCACAACACTTTATTTTTCTGGAATACTTCATCATAAAAAAAGGCAGACTCTGGAATGAAATATATGAAATTTTGAAATCAAAGGCGAAAGAGGGAGTGGAAATTCGCATAATATATGATGACATCGGTTCAATCAACCATTTACCCATGAATTTTGTAAAGAAACTGAAAAAAGATGGTATCGAAGTGGTCGTGTTTAATCCCATGAAACCTTTTTTGTCACTGGTTTACAACAATAGAGATCATAGAAAAATCTGTATAATAGATGGATATATAGGCTACAACGGCGGTGCAAATATAGGGGATGAATATGTTAATCTGACCTCAAAATTAGGTCACTGGAAGGATAGCGGCATCAGACTGGAGGGCAATGCAGTATGGAACCTAACCGTGATGTTTTTGAATATGTGGAACTCCTTTAGAAAAACAGAGGATAATTATGAACCCTACGGAGTGCATGTTCACCATAAAGAGCCTTTCCAAAGCGATGGAGTCGTTCAGCCGTTTTCAGATACGCCTTTGGATGAAGAGAATCTCAGTGAAAATGTTTATCTTGAAATTCTAAACAGTGCTAAAAACTATGTGTACATATACACGCCATATTTAATTATTGATAATGAAATGGAGACGGCACTTAAGCTGGCGGCAAAACGGGGTGTGGATGTTAGCATTGTAACTCCGGGAATTCCGGATAAGAAGGTAGTATTCTTTCTGTCGCGGTCGTATTACGGAAATTTAATTCATGCCGGGGTTAAAATTTATGAGTATGCACCGGGGTTCATACATGCAAAGAGTTTTGTCAGTGATGATAAGGTGGCGGTAGTCGGAACTATTAATATTGATTATAGGAGTCTGTATCTTCACTTTGAGTGTGGAACATTTCTTGCCGAAAGCAGCACAATAAAAGACATCAGAGAAGATTATGAGAAAACTTTTAAAATATCCCGTGAAATTACTGAAAGTGTTTTGGAGGGAAAATGGTTTGATACAGCTATTGCAGCTATTTTGAGAGTATTCAGCCCGATCGTATAAATACCGGAAATTATACATGCAGACAGTGAAGATCGCAACGGACAAATTACATTAGACAAAATGAAGAAATAAGTTCAATTTATGATTGAGGAAAAGATAGATGGATAAATCGATTTCGAATTTTTTAATAAGGCACAGAAAAAAGGATACGGTTTCATTTCATATGCCGGGACACAAGGGGAGCAGGATATTTGAGAAACTGGGTTACAGCCGTTTTATCAGCAATATGGCAGACTTTGATATTACCGAAATAGATGGGGCAGACAATCTTTTCAAGCCTGAATCTATAATTCGTGAAACCATGAATAAGTACAAAGAGATATATGGAAGCCGTGAAACTTATCTTTTAGTTAACGGCTCCACCGGAGGGCTTATAGCCTCAATTATGACCTGTGCAGCTAGGGGGGAACAGGTTATCATGGCAAGAAATTGCCACAAATCGATTTTTGCCGGAGTTGAAATGGCAGGTGCACAGCCGGTTTACATCAAGCCGGAGTTGATTGAAAATGCCGGAATAACAGGTGAAGTTACGAAGACTGAGGTGGCAAAGGCTATAAGGGAAAATCCGGAAGCAAAGGTACTTATTTTACCGAGCCCTAATTACTATGGAATTTGCAGTGATATAGAGGCCATATCAAAACTTTGCCATGATAAGAACATTATTTTAATCGTGGATCAGGCTCACGGTGCACACCTCAAGCCCTTTGAAAATTATCTGAAAAACGGGCTGCTACCGAAATCAGCAGAATCACAAGGCGCGGATATTGTTATCAACAGCACGCACAAAACTCTGTGCACATTTACCCAATCTGCTATTTTAAATGTAGTGAATCCCGAGATTGACCTTGATGTTTTGGAGGGCAATTTGCAGAAAATGGAGAGCAGCAGTCCCTCGTATCTTCTGATGTGTTCTTTGGATGTGAATGCAGACATAATTTTGAAACATGGCGATGAGCTTTTTAAGACATGGATGAACAATTTAACATTCTTTTACGAAAAAGTTTCAGAAATTGACGGAATTTCAGTGGTCAGAAATAACATGCTGGATTTTTCAAAGATAAATTTGGATACCTTGCCTTTAGGCTATGATGGATATGAGCTGGAAAAACATCTGACAGATGCAGGGATTTTCCCGGAACTCACCTCAGGAAATCTGGTTATGTGTATGACGGGAATAGGTAACGACAGAAGTGA